>ENA-OQDE01001187-OQDE01001187.1-human-gut-metagenome-genome-assembly--contig:-NODE-1187-length-10764-cov-3.023315_pt1 | contig 10764 bp, 20 predicted proteins | sample MGYA00242768_ERZ504595 | MGnify/ENA primary metagenome ERZ504595 (study PRJEB26092, sample SAMD00036307) | human gut metagenome | host: Homo sapiens | study: EMG produced TPA metagenomics assembly of...
TAAATAATAAATAATTTATTATTGACATTTAATCGATTATGATTTAAACTATATATAAATAAGATAATAATTAAAATAACTTAATAGAAAATATTTATTATTAAAATAATTAGTTGTCAAATTATTAAAAGGAGGATAAGAGCAGTATGGGAAAGAATCCAGGCACGGTCTGTAGTATGATGATTGGTGGAGGCCCTTACAGAGATGGAATCAGAGTAGTTAACTAAAAATCAATCAATAACAAATTATTTTTGTACTTTGATAATTTATTATTGACATTCGACCGATAAAAATGTAATCTATACTTAAGCTGGGAAAGGAGAACTAATGATAATCAGATACTATAATGTGCTTTTTATTCTGGCCGACCACCAAGAAGGTGACAAATTCAAGCTGGAATGGTTAAAAGAACGCATTGAAAATGGTGATAAGATGAATATGCAGGAATTGTACCAGTGGTGCCAGGCACATGAAATAAACTATGTGACTAAATTCAGATACCGAATGGATTATCCAGTAAAAGCGAATATTTGGAATCTGTATAGTTATCTGAGAGCAAAGGTGGATTATGAGTTGTTCAGATGAAAAAAATTGGTGAGATTATCGGCCTATGCAGAGCACTATGGCTGCAGTCTGCAGGGGATAAAAAGACGGTGCCAAAATGGAGAAATGAAAACAGCAACGAAAATTGGAAAAATATGGATGGTAGATATAAACGAGGAGCCACCAGCAGACAGGAGATTGATAAACGGGTTCTTTGTTGATTGGAGAAAAAAATAATAAAATAATTTATTATTAAAATAATTTATTAGTAAAGTAGTTTGTTATCAAATTGAAAGAGGAGGAGAATGTTATGATTATTGCAATATCGAACCAAAAGGGTGGTGTTGGTAAGACAACTACAACACACAACCTGGGAGTTGAATTAGCAGCCAATAATAAAAGGGTTCTGGAAGTGGATGCGGATGGACAAAGCAGCCTTACAATAAGTTTTGGGAAGGAACCATTTGATTTTGAACATAGTATATGTGACATTTTAAAGAGGGACCCAATTGTGATAGAAGAATGTATCTATAATATTAAAGATAATCTTGACATTATACCAAGTAACCTCTTCCTGGCATCAATGGAGCTAGAGTTGACTGGCAGGACAGCACGTGAGCAGGTATTGGCCAGGGCTTTAAAAAAAGTTGAAGCAAATTATGATTACATACTTATTGATTGTCCGCCCCAGCTATCAATTTTGACACTTAACGCTTTAGCTGCAGCTGATAAGGTATTGATTCCATGCCAACCTACATATCTGTCATATAGGGGATTAGAGCAATTGGAAAATACAATTAATGACATACGAGAACTGGTTAATCCGGAATTGGAAATCATGGGGGTTATTGCTACGCTGTATAAAGTTCGTGTTAAGGACCAGAATGAGATACTAGGTTTGTTACAGGAAAAATATAATGTAATAGGTATCATCAGAGAAACATCAGAAGCGGTTAAGGGAATATATGATGGTCTTGCGGTAGTGGAAAGAAATCCGAAGCTTCCAATATCTCAAGAGTATAAGAAAATCGCAGAATATATTATGTCTAATTTTTAGGACCGGCTCCGTGGCATGATATTGGGAAAACTAAGGGAACCGGAGAAAGAGGTGAATATGAAATTTTTAAATGATAGATATGCAAAAGTTTATAGTTATAAAGGTTATGACATCTGTACCTTAAGCGTTCTTGCCCAGCAAAGGGGGATGGCCTGGGGTATGTGATAGATGATGCGCATTATTTGGGCCAGGAGTTTAATTTCGTTGAAGATGCTATCAAAGCGATAGATATACAAAGTAAAGTCTTGTAGGAACTTTGGGAAATAGATGAATTAGAACATTAAGATGGCAAGGAGGTAAAAGATGAATTTGAATGAAAGAGAACAGAAAAGGGTTAACAGCCCAGTTAGTGCTATGATAGGCGTTAATAAGCCAGAGAAAGCAGAGAAAGAAAAAAAGCAGAGAAAGGGTGAGAAAGAGGGGCTTATACAGCGTGGATACTATCTCACACCTGGTGTTGCTGCTCAAGTGAAAATTAATGCTGCAATGACTGGTAGGAGGGATTATCAAGTAGTACAGGAGGCGCTGGAATTATATTTTAAAAATAATCCTACTGAATAATTTAATAATAAAATAATTTGTTATTTAATGCTATTGGATTGTCCTGGCGAGAAGAGGGGATAAAGATGAAGTTAAATGATATGTCTGATAGTACGTGTTAGATAGCATGAGGGAGGAACGAGAATGGGACGAGCCATAGAAGAGATGAAGTACATGCAGACTAATACATATTGTCTGCATATATCAAGAGATGAATTGGAAGCATTATATTTTAAGGCCAGTTGTGTAAGTGTGACCATTGAGCAGTTGTTAAAGGATATCATTGCTGATTGGTAGGAGGTACCTTTACGCATGGCTCAGATGAACGTATGTATGCAGATTTTTGGTACACACGTTGGGGAGCTGAAACATATCCTCATAATTTTCCAGATGCCGGCAAGTCTACAAAGGCAGGGAATTAAAGGGAGCAGGAGAAATACATATTCCATTGCAGTTAACAAATGCAGATACCATGAGATTGCAGGACAAAGCTAATTGTGTAGGTTGTAACGAAAGTCAGCTTCTGGAAGCTTTTGTAATGGATTTGATATCTGGCCGGTTTACGCATGGCGCAGATGAACGTATGTATGCAGACCAGTGGTTTAGGCGTTGCTACATGTTTCCGGATAAGACTTTTATTCGCTATCTGATTATACGTGACAAGGTTGACGAATTATTAGAGGACTATGAGAAATTAAAAGAATACCAAAATGATTATGTACAGATGCAGAAATCACCAGAAGTGTATGAGCCTGATGAGGTAATGGCCACGCAAAAAGAAATTGAAACGCTCAGTGCGTATATTAAGGAAATATATGAATCTTACTTAAAGAGTTTAGATGATGAACCACCAGAGGGTTCATTGGAGGCTGTAATATGTAAGGTGCAAGTCTGGAATGAAAAAAGGCTAAAATTATTAAAGGGTGAATATGAAATATGATATCTTATTAGGATTCAAGCGATATTTGCAGGACAACTTGAATCCTAATACCGCAAAAACTTATTATAGTGCAGTAAAAAAGGTGTTTAATAATTGTAACATTTCGTCCATGGGAGATGTACCGGAAAGTTACATACTGGACCAGCTTAAACACTTCCGGACTAAAAATGAAGTAAGTGCCGCCAAAAATGGATTAAAGCATTTAGCCAAATATGATTCCTCTTTGAAACTTCCGGATGATGCAGCATTTAAAACTATTCAGAAGCGAATTATGTAAAAAGTAAGGGGAAAATGGTTAACTTTGATACCATGATGAAGAAAACCAATGCTTGCAGGGACCCAAGGATGAAGTATGCATATAGGTTGGCGGCAGTCACTGGATTAAGGGTATCGGAGTTGGCGGCATTGGACCCTGGAGACATTATATTTCAATCTGATGGCCGGTTGAAAATTCATGTAAGGCATGGAAAGGGAGGAAAAGAAGGATGGGTTACATGCTTAAAAGATGATTATCTGTATGAGCATTTAAAACACCACATCGAAACATTACAGCCAAATGAAAGATTATTCTACGATGAATCCTATATGCGTAAATATGCCTGGGAGCATGGGATGGAGATGCACGATTTTAGGCGGGCCTTTGCTGTCCTACAAAAGCGGGAACTGTTACAGGATGGATGCAATGCAAAAGATGCTGATAAGATTGTACAGGAGCAGCTGCGCCATTCCAGATTTTCAAACACAAAACGCTATTTGTATGGGCGTAAGATTATAGCCAAGAAAAAAAGGCCTAAGGAGAAAACTGAAATAGAGGATGTAGAACCAATAACTGATATAAATTTAGAGGATTACAGTATACAGGAGTTTTATGATTTGGCCAGTGATTTGGATTCCAGGGACCTTACCGACCAAGAAAAAAAGTCATTGTATAATTATATGGGGAGTGAGTACCGGGATATGAACAAGGTACTAAACAATAAGGATTTTAATGTACCAGATTATATATTACAGGACATTGATACAATAACTGAATGCCTGGAAAGAAAAGAGATACCCAGAGAGGAGATTGTATATAGGGGGATGGATAATCTGGGGGTATTGTTTGGGGATGACGGAAAAAAGCTGTCAAGCGAGGAACTGAATCAAAAATACAGCGGTACATTATTTATAAGTGATGGATTTTCCTCCACGTCAATGGATAAACAGATAGCAACTGCATATGCCGGTTTTGAAGAAGGGGTTTTGATGCGAATTAAAATACCTGAAAGAATGCGGGGGATATACCTGGGGGCAGTGAATCGTTATCGGGAGATGGAGTTGCTGTTACAGAGGAGCAGTATATTTAAACTTGATGCGATTGAGAAAAAGGGTGATATAACCTATGTGGATGCTTCACTTATATACCAAGTTAAGAAGAAAGGAAAAGTGTATGGAAAAAAGCATAAATAATCAAGATTTAAACCAGGAGAGATTTAAGCTACAATCAGGAGATATGCGCCCTATATCACTAGATGAATTTGAAAAATTAGTACGGAAGGATGAGTCTGCAGATGGTGATGATATAGATGGTGATGAATAGGGAAAATATACATATTGCATAAAAAGGTATCTGCAGATAAGAGTGGAGCCGCTCCAGGCCGGGGCCGATGTATGACTGCTGCAGCTTAAAAAGCGGTCAATTCTTTGTGCATTCTGCTATATTGGCAATATTAATATTTTCAGGATAAGGTGCACAAGCCCATTACATATACAGGGACTAACAGGGCGGATTGTCCTGTGTGCGGAGCAACCGTTCGTTGGACGAAGAAGCCGTGGGGCGATTGGTGTAGCAATTGTGGTTAGCGGTTGAACTGGACGGAGAATTAATATTTTTTATGAAAGAAGGGTAAATATATGGATGTTTTTTGGGGCTTTGAATATGATACCGAGTTTTATAAAATCGGTGCTAAAATTGATGTGATTTTCCATGATGGTACTCATTTTGATGGCACATTAGAGGATATCCACGTAAACGATAATGAAATTGTTTTGGATGGTTTTGTATTTGAGCTGAACAGAATCGAGAAAGTTATTCGCACAAATTAGGATTGTGCACAGGAACTTAAGCCGTGGAACAGACGGACTGATGCGGGATATTATGACTGATTATAGGCACGGGTAATCAGTTAAACCCTGATATTTTGGTAAAAATAAAAGGTATCAGGATGAAATTTCACTGATACCATTTTACTATGAAATAAAAGGTAATTTTTATTACCAAATCGTTACACTTAACATATCATTTTTGGTATTAAATGTCAACATTAAACCACCATATAGCAAGTGAGGTTTATAAAAAATAGTTTGCTAAATCCTTATAAAATCGAGGTTCTTGAGACAATTCTTCATATCAAAAATTTTCCAATATCAAAAAATTCAAAATACATAGGTTGCATGTAATATTTTAAAATTCTATTGTATTATATAGCGGTCTTTGTCGGATTGTGTTATCCCAATATACTTCATTGTCTGCCGGACTGTAGTATGCCCATATACTTCCATGATTAATGCAATATTTTTGGTTTCTTTATAGGCATAGTAGCCCCAGGTTTTGCGTAAAGAGTGAGTGTTGAAATTATCAATATGTAGGGCCAGGGCTGTATCTTGAAAAACACGATGTATTTGTGTAGTAGTGACCGGCTTATTGGGGGTTTGCCCAGGGAATAGAAAGTCATCATATTCTAAGCCCATCTCTTTTATATACATGCGAAGAGTCTCTTTAAGAGGGTCGTTTATTGCTATACGCTGCTTATGACCTGTCTTATCTTCTTTCAGGTTTATATACCTTCTGAAATTACCACTTAAATGCATGATATCAGACACTTTTAATGGTAGGACATCACTGATACGCAATGAAGTATTTAATTGTGTTTTTGCAATAACAAAATTACGTAGGCGTGCTTTTCTACGAGATGAACTATTCTCCTTTAAATATCCTAAAATAGCATGTAATTGTTTCTTATTTCTTATCGGCTCTGTAGTAATATTCATCCTCAAAAACTCCCATCGTAAGATGTAATATATTCATCACTATTTGACGAATATATTACATCTAAACACCTAGTTTTAAACACTTGAATTATATTACCAAAGAAACCTTTGAATTACAAGGTTTTATAAGTTTTTTAAATATTCTTAGATGTAATAAAAATTACCTTATATTACATGAACTGAAAAAATGGGGTGACAGAATGCTTACAGGGATGGAGGTACAAAGAGAATCAGGGCAGAGCAAAGGTGAGAATAGTGAGGTTGTAAGGCTCAAAAAGAAAATCAATGCACTGATAGAACTTTTAGAAAAAACACAGAGAGAAAAGCAATACCTCAATACTTTTGTTGATAGCTATATACAGAATAATGCGCCGGTGGAATTTAGGATTAAGGAAGTGATACATGTACTGAATATACTTACCAAGGAAGCCAAGTGGCTTGATTCTGCCTACCAGACATCGAGCAGCAGAAACTATTACCGTATTAAGACAGATGATTTTGAGGATATTTTAGATAGAGCATTGATAAATATTCCTAGAAAAAAAATGATAAAAGTCATGGCAAATATAGGGATATTGAAATGTGATGATGGACATTATACGTACTCAGCTACGATACAGAGAAAGATGTACAGAGTGTATATGCTCAAAAAATCAGCAGTAAATACCTTGATAGGAGAACAAGAACAGGATGAATAAGGGGGATATATGTGTACAGGAATTTGTGCGGGTGGCTGATTTCCTCCTCAAGTCTGGAAAGGTAAGGATACATAGGGGGTATATCCTGGCTCCCAGGAATGTAATTGATAGGCTGCTGGCCAAGAATCAATATGAAACAATTGAAACTAAGCTCCAATACTGGAAGAAGCTGCACTGGATAGATACAGATACAGACCGATTTACAAAACAGGTATCAATAGAAGGTCATCGGCTCCGGATGGTGAAAATTGATATCCAGGTATTCCAGACATTGGGCGTATTATTTGCAGATATTCTGGTGGAGAAGTAGTAGGAATCTATATTGTCAGATTTCCCCGGCCAGGAAGCCATATATAATAAGAAGTTTCTAGGAAATCTACACCGTCACGATAATAGGCTACAAATATGTAATATTTGTAGCTGTAGTGGTAGGAGGAGAACTATAAGGGACCGGGGAGGTAGCAGCGTAAGCTGGGGCCGGTATAGAGATGGGTGATAGAGTTGATGTGGGGATAGATGGAGTGAGATGGATGAGTATTATGGTTGGAATTCAGCCAACAGGAATAGGTAAAAGAGCAGAACCGCAGCCTGGGGGGAGCAGAGCCGCAGCCCGGGGAGAGCAGAGCCGCAGCCCGGGAGAGCAGAGCCGCAGCCCGGGGAGAGCAGAGCTGCAACCGGAAGAGCGGACTGCAGCCGGTAGTGCCGGGAATGGCTAAATTAATAATAAAATAATATGTTATTAAATTATTTTTTTTATCAGGAGGGACAAGTGACATATGAGAATAAGAGGATTTAATGAAAAAAAGCAGGAGTGGGTAATTATAGAACTCACGGATAGTGGAGCTATGGTTGGACTTGAAAATTGGTATGATATTGCGAGTTGCAGTGTTGGGGTAAGCACAGAGAAAACCGATATGCAAGGCAAAGAAGTATTTCAGGGGGATATCATCCTGTCCTATAGTACAGACATTGAAATGGAAATTAAGTATGGATGTTACCAGTCATATTGCCCGGAAGATAAATGTGTAATGAATAATATAGGTTTCTATGCAGTTGGTGAAACTTTGAAGGATATGCCTATCGGGCCACTTGATGAGTATGCAATTGTAATTGCAAACACATATGGTAAATAGATATGGTGCTGCATATCAAAAAGAGGATAGTTGTGAGCATTAGAAAAAGTACAATTAGATTTATTCTGGTTTTGTATTTTATCCTGCTTTTTTCCTTTGTTGCATATCTGGGAGACTGGGGGAACTGGAAACAGGATAAATATAGTGAAACGGCATATACGGTGGAAGAACTGAAAGGCGAGGATAGAACCTTTGTGTTACCGAAAGACTAGGAGATATGAATATGAATTTAGAAAATGCCAAGATGAACTAAAGACTGAGGAAGGAACTTTGAAAGTGTATGGCTCACTTTTAGATACACTTGCAATTCAGATGGGATTTGATTACCTATCCAATCTTCGGAGATTAGATGGATATAAAAAAATCCAATTAAGGAATTTAATAAAATCAATCCCGGCCAATGCATTTTCAGAATGGGAGTGGAAGGATGCTTTGCAATATCTGACTGGGACGACATTTATTCAGGATATGCATAGTGCATATGATGTCCGGCAAAGATTGTTGGCAGCACTGAAAGAGGAAGGAACAGGAGGGGAATGGAAATGAAAATTAGAAAATTAGGGATTATTTTATTGGCAACAATTATTACAGTTACCAATATGGTAGTTTATGCAAATAGTGCGGATGATTCGATTATACATAGTTCTGATGATGTTATCAAAGAGGATACGAAAAATAAAGAGATGGAAAAAACAAAGAGGAGTATCCAAAAGGTACGCCATCGGAAGCAAAGCCCAAGCCGTCCGAAGAAGATAAATTCGTCTCCACGCCAACTGTATCTATTCCATCGGAAGCTACGCCATCGGAAGCTATTCCATCGGAAGCTACGCCATCAGAAGCTACGCCATCAGAAGCTACGCCATCAGAAGCAGTACCGGTTGAAGTGATAGAGTTTGAGAGTATAGAGCCGGATGAAGTACCAAGCTGGTATACAAAGGTAAAAAGGAGGCTGTTTGGTGGAAAGAAACATTATCAATTCACAGACCGGTATGGAGAAGAACATCACCGAATTTATGGATATTATGAGGAAGAAGCAGAAGCTGCATGGTATGAATGCCAGCCGGATGGAAGTGTAACCAATGAGAGTTTTTGGATTGATTTGGAGTGGGAAGATTTGAATCTTGCCCCCTTGCGTTGGGAAGCGGCTGAGCCTCAAGCAGATGATATCCGGGATTTATCTGAGCGAATATTTGGGGATGCAGAGATGTTAGGCATTGACATTGATTTGGCGAAATCAAACCATGAAGCAGAAAATTATGATGGAACCATGTACGATATTTGGAGCCTGGATGAAGAGGAACTGGCTGAACTATATTTTTTCTATGGACATGCTGTAAATGGGATATTACCGGGTGAAAATACATGGTTTGAAAGTACAGAAGATGGTCAGATACTGGATGAGGTTCCTGATTTGGTGCTGTCAGTTATGTCTGCAGATGCAAGGGCAATAGATGCCACGGCAACCGAATTTGAGTTTGGTCAAACCTATTTTGGCGTGAAGGACCATCCAACAGGGACTCTTTATATACCGTGTGAGTTAGGGGCAAAGTATAATTGGCAGATTACAGTCAATGTAAAGCGTGTAAGCTCAACGGGAGGAAGCAGCCTTAAGTATTATCAATGCTTTAAAAAGGATGGCAATGGCCCCTGGTATCTTGCAGATGAGGCATCTGGACATACCGGATATTTTCCCGTGACAGTGCCATATGGTGCAAATAGTAAATATTATTATACCGGTTCATCAAGATATCTGACTGCGGAAGAAGTGAATCAGGGTTGGTATAAAACGGAATCTTCCAGCGAAGGAGACCGGATTAATTATATAGACCCGGAGGGAGATTCCTTCCGGATGGCGGCCCAACATCAATCTTTTGGAGATTGGTATATAACAAAAGAGGCTACCTGTACATCCAAGGGAACGAAGCAGCGGACCTGCATGGGATGTGGAGCTGCTGAGACTGCGTATATTGACGCATTAGGCATAACTGGGAAGCGGATTATTATACAGGTGCCAATAATGGTACGTATTATAAGCGATGTACCAGGTGCAGCGAGAAAACGGATGTAAGAAATAATCCATATACAATTACTTATCATGCGAATGGTGGTAAGGGTACGATGGCGGTCCAAAACTGTACCTACACTGCAAAACTGAATTTGTTATCCAATACATTTCAAAGAGATTATTACACATTTAAAAATTGGACAACAGAGCCGGATGGTGGGGGAAAGATATATAGTGATACGCAGCCAGTAAGTAATTTGACAGCTGTATATGGAGGGAATATTGATTTATACGCACAGTGGCAGCCAAAATCATATAACATTACATTTGATGATGGATGGGATGGTACGCAAAATATAACGCGAAGCTATGTGTATACTCATCCATTCGGTGAACTGCCTGTATTTAAGCGGCTTGGATATACCCTATCGGGATTTTTCTCAGAACCAGAAGGAGGAGAGAAAATCACAGCGGAATCAAAAGCGCCGCATTCAGATACAATCTATTACGCGCATTGGGAAGCCAATTCATATGATATTTTCTTCCATACAGGAAAATCCTACTGCTGGAGTGAAAAGAAGAGGGTTACATACGATGGGAAAGTAGGAATTCTCCCGGCAGCTCCATGGAAGATTTTGAATTCTTGGGATGGTATACAGAACCATACAGCCAAACATATGTAGAGGGAATCATGTGTGGGGATGCCAATCCTCCAGATGACAAACAGATAAAATCAGAGGATGTGTATAGGATAGCAGGACACACACAGGCTTATGCATATCTGGTTTTGCAATATGAAGAACTGGAGAATGGTGTGA
>ENA-OQDE01001188-OQDE01001188.1-human-gut-metagenome-genome-assembly--contig:-NODE-1188-length-10758-cov-5.757878_pt1 | contig 10758 bp, 7 predicted proteins | sample MGYA00242768_ERZ504595 | MGnify/ENA primary metagenome ERZ504595 (study PRJEB26092, sample SAMD00036307) | human gut metagenome | host: Homo sapiens | study: EMG produced TPA metagenomics assembly of...
CTTTTTCTTGTCAACGATGGCATCAATAACCGCAACCGCAGTGATGTTTACAATATCGCGTACAGAAGCTTCACAATCAGTGAAATGAATAGGTTTGTTCAATCCCATTTGTATCGGGCCGATTACCTCGGTTTCACTCATAGACTGAATGAGCTGGTAAGTAGCATTGGCAGAACTTAGGTTCGGGAATACTAACGTGTTTACTTCTTTACCTTTCAAACGTGTGAAGGGATATTTCTCATCACGTAATTTAGTGTTCAGTGCAAAATTGACTTGCATTTCACCATCTATAGCCAGTTCCGGATATTTTTTCTGCATATAGTCCACCGCATCATGTACTTTAGCCGGGCTTCCTTCTGTATCAGAACCGAAGTTGGAGTAAGACAGCATGGCCATTGTCGGAGTGTGATTAAAGAACTCTACCGTTTTCTTCGACAATTTAGCGATGTCAATCAGTGTGTCGGTGTCCGGGTGACGGTTAATCAGGGTATCGGCTACAAAATAAGTACCTTTCTTTGAATTCAAGATATGCATTGTACCGAAATGTTTGTATTCCGGTTGGATACCGATAACTTCTTTCGCTACCTTGATTGTGTTGGAATATTTGGTATATAGACCGGTGATGAATGCATCGGCCTCTCCGGTTTCAACCATCATCATACCAAAATAGTTGCGCTCGAACATTTTGTCGTTGGATTCCTGAAGGTTGGCTCCTTGGCGTGCGCGTTTTTCCGAAAGGATGCGGGCATAACGCTCACGACGTTCAGCTTCACGGTCATGACGGAGGTTGATGATTTCAATTCCTTCCAAGCTCAGATCCAGTTCTTTTGCCAGTTTTTCAATGCGTTCGTCATTACCTAATAGGATAGGATGACAGATTCCTTCGGCTTTGGCTTCTACAGCAGCTTTTAACATGGTAGGATGGATACCTTCGGCAAATACCACCCGCTGTGGGTCGCGACGGGCTGTTTCGTAAAGTTGACGGGTCAATTTGCTTTCTTGTCCCATCAATTCGCGCAGCCGGGTCTTGTAGGCTTCCCAGTCGGTGATGTTTTTGCGTGCCACTCCTGATTCCATTGCTGCTTTTGCCACAGCCATGGAAACTTCGGTAATCAAACGAGGGTCAACCGGTTTCGGAATGAAATAATCAGGACCGAAAGTAAAATTATTCACATGATAGGCTTCGTTCACTACGTCGGGAACAGGTTGTTTTGCCAAATCGGCGATAGCATGCACGGCAGCCAGCTTCATTTCTTCATTGATAGCTTTGGCCTGAGTATCCAGAGCTCCGCGGAAAATATAAGGGAAACCGATTACATTATTGATCTGGTTAGGATAGTCTGAACGTCCGGTAGACATCAGTACATCGGGGCGGGATGCCATGGCGTCTTCGTAAGAGATTTCCGGAGTCGGATTGGCTAATGCGAATACGATAGGATGATCTGCCATACTGCGGACCATATCCTGAGTCAGCACATTACCTTTTGATAGTCCTAAAAATACGTCTGCACCTTTAATGGCTTCTTCCAGTGTATGTACATCGCGACGGTCAGTAGCAAAAAATTTCTTACTTTCTGTCAAGTTAGGACGGTCACTGGTTATCACGCCTTTGCTGTCTAGCATTAAAATGTTTTCTTTCCGTGCTCCTAATGCTACATACAGTTTTGTACAGGAAGTGGCGGAGGCTCCGGCACCGTTTACTACGATTCTTACATTTTCAATTTTCTTTCCGGCAACTTCCAATGCATTTAATAAGCCGGCGGATGAAATGATGGCTGTACCGTGTTGGTCGTCATGCATTACTGGGATATCCAGTTCTTCTTTCAGCCGGTTTTCTATCTCGAAACATTCGGGAGCCTTGATGTCTTCCAGGTTGATACCTCCGAAAGTGGGAGCGATGGCTTTTACTGCCTGAATAAATTTTTCGGGGTCTTTCTCATTCACTTCAATGTCAAAAACATCAATACCTGCATAGATTTTGAAAAGTAATCCTTTACCTTCCATGACAGGTTTTCCGCTCAATGCACCTATGTCGCCTAGTCCTAGAACGGCTGTACCATTGGAAATAACGGCTACTAAGTTGCCTTTCGCAGTATAGTCGTATGCAGTTTGCGGGTCTTTCTCTATTTCCAGACAAGGCTCAGCTACTCCGGGAGAGTAAGCCAGTGACAGGTCTGTTTGTGTGCTGTACGGTTTTGTCGGTACAACTTCAATTTTTCCGGGCTTGCCTTGCGAGTGGTATAGCAAAGCAGCTTCTTTGGTAATCTTGACCATAATCTTTTTCCTTATAATTAGATATCGTTTTAAATTGGTGGCAAAAATATAAATAAAATTATAATTTGAAGCCTAAATACTGTAAAATGATGTCGAATTGATGATTTTTTAAGTGTTGATTTTGACCAATGTGAAAATCAGATTTCATTCTTTCGTATTTTCTAATACAAAGATAGTGAAAAAGTGAGATATTGAGCAAATCGTAGAAGAATGATTAAGAATTGATGTTTTAGGTAGTCTTGTCACTTATGATAAGTGCTAGTTGAAATCGTTTGAAAGCCAAGTTGAACTGGAGGTGTGTTACTATTCTGTTATCGGATTTGAATTGTGGTAACGGCGCGGGAAAAGATGGTGGAACGAAGTGAAAACGACACTCATACAAACATTTTCGATAAACTCTAAAAAGTTTTGCAGAAAGTTTGATCACCGTAATCTGCAGTGGTTTACATATAGTAGGACAGTTTTACCCGAAGTCATTTTGTAACTAAAAATCCCAAGAGAGTAATAATTTTCTTAGATAAGTTGTATAAAGTGAAAAAAATGTCTAATAGGTTTAATTGATTTGTAATACTAAATATTTTGTGCATTTCTTAACTTGACATATCTTTGTGCAACTTTTCAATTATTAACTACTACAAAATCTGTTTACGGATTATGACTGAAAATCTAAATAACGATGAAGAAAGTAGGTTGATAGAGCGCTTGATTTTAGGAGAAGAAAAAGCATTTTGTAAACTTTATGTGCAATACAAACCTAGGTTGTTCAAGTTTGCTATCGCCTTACTTAAATCACAAAACGTGGCAGAAGATATCTGTCAGGACATATTTTTCAATATTTGGGAAAACCGTTATTTCTTAAAATGCGGTACGTCTTTTTCATCTTTTTTATTTAGCATGGCTCGTAATCGCATTATCAATTATTTACGAGATGAATCGTGCCACAAACGTATTTTGGAAAGTCTTTACGAGCAAGCGATAGACTTTGATAATTCTACTAAAAAATACGATATTAGCCAATGATTTGGGAGAACACATGAAACACGCTGTCAAATTATTAAGCAATCGCCAGCGTGAAGTGTTTGAACTGAGCAGACATCATATGCTTACTAATAAAGAGATTGCGGAGCAACTCAACATCTCTATATCTACAGTACAGGACCACCTTTCTGCCTCCTTAAAAATTATACGCACTTACTTTAAAAAGGAAGGTTTGCTGCATACTAGCCAAATAATTTTTTTCCAAATTCTATTTCAATTTTAAAATAATGTTAATGTACTCCTAGCCTTCGATGGGTTAAGTGTACTACATATACTAATCAATGCATATGAGTAAGAATAATATTTTTAAAGAAAATTTTCAACGGTATATTGATGGCTTCTATTCTAAAAACGAACTGGAGTCCATATTGAAACAAATAAAAAATTACTGTACCGATGAAGATATTGATCAATTAACAGAACAACTTTGGAGCAATTTGGGAGATGAAACTTTAGCCAATCGCTTTGAAAAAGCAACTTGTGAAAAAGAAGCATGGAAATTATTGGCTAAATCCAAACGTGTCAAACGTATGGAGAAAGTCAGACGCTTTATCTATTATAGCCTTTCTACAGCTGCATTGGTTTTCTTAATGATAAAAGGTTTTGGCTATTACGAAGAAAGAGTAGAAAAGCGAACTCCTATCATTACAGTAACTACAGACTATGGTGAACATAAAACTATTATTTTACCTGATAACACTGAACTAGCTATAAACTCGTGCACTACGGTGAAGTATCCTGAGCAATTTGTGGGGAATAACCGAATTGTAGAACTAACTGGAGAAGGTTGTTTTAAAGTAACTCATAATCCGGAAAAGCCTTTCATCGTAAAAATGGAAAATATGTCGATAACCGTGCTAGGTACTATTTTTAATGTGAAATCACACCCTTATGATCAAACTGATTTGGTAGAAGTTAAAGAAGGTAAAGTACAAGTGGATTTGCCTGAAGCCATGATGAGAATCAGTCTGGCGAACATGTGATCATCAACAAAATTTCAGATTCGTATAGTAAAGAAAAAGATATTATGGAAAAATTTGCTATTTGGCGTACAGGAGGAATCCGATTCAACTCTACCCCTATTCAAGATGTGGCTAAAGAACTGGAACGTATCTACCATTGCAAAGTGATTTTCAGCGGAAATAAGCCTTATGATAACTTGATTACAGGCATACATGAAAGAGCTACACTGAAAGATGTACTTAACTCTATAGAATACGTCACTGGCATACGATATAAATATCAAAATAATACGGTTATTTTATATAATAATTAAAATGTGTTAACGTGTTCGCATAATAGAAATAGTTGCGTGTATTCTTTATAAAGACACTAAAATATTAACCTTATGAATAAATGCCTATGAAACCTCCTACTTAAAAAAAGGAGTTGTTAGGTAAAAACAACTCCTCCATGTTTGTCTTAAACAGTTGTTCATATAATTGCGAGTTACCATGAACAACTTAACCATTTTGTTCACCAAATAATCTATTTAAAACAAACGTACGAATTTATGAATAATCTTTTAATTACAAAAGAGAATAAGAAGACTAAAAGATTTATTTTAGTTTTTTTGCTATTTACAATCTATTTTTTTAATGGATCACTCATCTTAGCTCAAAATGAACGAATTAGCGTAAATGTTAAAAATGAATCTGTTGAGGTAGTTTTAAAAAAAATAACAAAACAGACAGGGGTCAATTTTTTCTATGATCAAAAGAAAATTAGCCAATCTTCACGCGTTAATTTAAATGTAAGCAACCAAACCATAGAAACTGTATTAAAGAGTTTGTCTATACAAACTGGGTTGTATTTCAATAGGAATAAGAATACTATTAACGTAGGTTTTGACACAAAAGAAAAAGGCTTAAAAATATTGAAAGGTAAAGTAGTAGATCAAAATGGTGAAGCCGTGATTGGTGCCAGCATTCAAGTAAAAGGTACTACTGCCGGAGTCATTACCGATATTAACGGTAACTATGAACTGACTAATGTTCCGATTAATGCTCAAATAGCTATTTCATATATTGGTTATCAGACCATTATTCTGAATGCAAATTCAAAAAAATTAGCACTTGTTACTTTACGAGAGGATACTGAACTTTTGGATGAAGTGGTAGTAGTAGGATATGGTACTATGAAGAAAAAGGACTTATTGGGTGCAACTTCCATGGTTAGTGGTGACCAACTAGCTACTAATTCAAGTATCTCTGTAGGTGGTGCTTTGCAAGGTAAGATGTCTGGTATCAATATTTTAAGTAGCTCTGGTTTTCCTGGTGCAGAAACATCTATCAGTATTCGTGGTGTTGGAACTTTTGGTAATGGTGATGCAAGTCCGTTGGTAGTTATTGATGGAATTCCCGTAGACCAAGGTTTTGAAACATTGAATCCTTCCGATATTGAAAGCGTAAACGTTCTAAAAGATGCTTCATCTGCAGCTATTTATGGTTCACGTGCAGCAAATGGTGTTATTTTGATTACTACTAAGAAAGGTGCAGAAGGCAAAGCTAAAGTATCTTTGAACGCTACATGGGGTATCCAAAAACCTTCACACATGATGGATTTGCTGTCAGCAGAAGAGTTTGTCTCAGCTATTCTTGAAATGAGAGACAATAAGAAAGCTATTGATGGAGGTAATCCAACTACAAAATATGATGGTTTAAATCCAGCCGACTTTGGAGTAGGAACAAATTGGGGGATCACATCTACAGTTCTGCACCAACTCTGAACATCAATGCAAATATTAGCGGTGGTACGGATAAACTTCATTATTATTTGTCTGCTGAATATTTAAATCAAGAAGGTATTGCATTGAACACAGGCTACCAGAAAGCAGGCTTCCGTTCAAACATTGAAGCGCAAGTAAGTAAAATGTTCAAGATTGGCAATAACGCCAACATGACATATCGCTATACAGAAGGTAGTGGTGGAACTCGTTTTTCTGATGTTATCTTTAATGCTCCAATTATTCCAGCCTATGACGAAGACGGTTCTTATGGGGAGCCTGACACCCAACTGACTGGTTCAAAGAATGCCATAGCTGAAGTAGGGTGGAATACTCCGAATAACCACAATTATCGTTTGATGGACAACTTATTTATGGAATTCCAAATTACTGATTGGTTGAAATTCCGTTTTAATGGTGGTATCGATATTGTTTACAATGAATATAAACCATTCTTGCCTAAGTTCAATGATGGCGGTCAAACAAATACACGTAATAGCTATACTGAAACACGTTCCAAAAAATTTTATGTGGATGACAGACTATTTGCTTTACTTTGATAAGACATTTGGCAAACATGCTATTCATGCTATGGGAGGTTTCTCTCAACAACTATTCACAAAAGATGATTTGAGTGGAACTGCTAAAGATTTCGTTTCTGAAGTTGATAACATGCATGTTATTAATGGTGGTACCAATGCTCGTGAACGTGGTTTGAGTGGTGGTAAATCTGAATTAGCTTTGGCTTCTTATTTCGGCCGCATCAACTATGATTACGCTGGTCGCTATTTATTCTCATTCAACTTACGTGCCGATGGTTCATCTCGTTTTAGAAAAGACAAGCGCTGGGGGGTATTTCCTTCATTCTCTGGAGCATGGAGAATCTCTGAGGAAAAGTTCTTTAATGTAAAGCCTGTCAGTAACTTGAAATTGAGAGCGTCTTGGGGACAATTAGGTAATCAATCTATTGGCTCATGGTATCCTACCATTGCTTCTGTGAGTAAAGAAAATGTTGTATTTGGTACTGCTGCTGACAACCAAATTCTATATGCTGGCTATACACAGTCTAAACTTGGTAACAAGTCATTGGAGTGGGAAACTACTACAGTAACTAACATTGGCGTAGATTTAGGTTTCTTCAACAATAGTTTGAGTTTTAGCGCAGACTACTTTGTGAAAAACACCAGTGGTATTCTCCGTTCTATGGTTCTTCCTCTTTCTGTTGGTTTAGGTGCTCCTAATATGAATTATGCAGAAGTACAAAACAGAGGTTTGGACCTAGAAATTAGTTATAAAGGTAATATACGTGACTTGCACTATTCAGTAGGAGCTAATGTATCTTTCTTGCACAATGAAATCAAAAAGTTAAGCAGTGGTATTAATGAGGAAGTCATCGATATCGGTTGTTATGGTGGTGTAACTATTAACCGCATAGGCGAACCTATTAGTGCTTTGTATGGCTATAAAACAGATGGGGTCATCACTACTTCTGAAGAAGCTAAAAAATATAAAGATATGGGACAAGGTAATGCTAAAGTTGGCCGTTTAAAATATAAAGACTTAGATGGAAATGGCGTTATTGATGGAAAGGATAGAACAATATTGGGAAGTTTTATTCCTAAAGCTACCGCTGGTATGACTCTTTCTGCTGACTGGAAAGGTTTTGACTTAAATATGGTATTTTCAGGTGTATTTGGTCGTAAGCAACATTCACCTATGAGTTTTCAAAATCGTATGCCTAATCGCAATATGAGTAGACATTGGTATGACAATCGCTGGACATTAGGTTCTGATCCTGCTGGAAAATATCCCGCTTTAATTCAAGGTGAAAATTATGAGGAAATGACAGATTTGATGGTAGCTAATTCTTCATTTGTGAAAATGAAATCATTGACATTAGGTTATACCTTCAATCTAAAACCAACACGTATTAGAGTATTCTTATCCGGTGAAAACCTATTCACAATAAAAGACAAGACTTTTGATGGATTTGATCCTGAAAATGGGAACTCTGTAGGTCACTATACTAACTGGGGTGATGATTTCCCAACACCTAGAATTCTTTTAATTGGTACAAATTTAACATTTTAACACAAGATACATATGATACGTAAATATTTATTATATGCTTTTGCATTTACATCATTAATTTTCACTAGCTGTATGGATAGCTTTTTGGATCGTAATCCTTATGGTGCTATTGATGAAACAACTTTTTATACAGAAGCAGAACATGCGAATCTTGGTGCGATGGCCTGCTATGCGAAACTGCAATGCTTGAATGGACACTGGGCATTTGCACAATTGGAACTAGGTATGACTGGTGACTTCTCATCAGCGGGGTTCAAGGATGCTCAACCATTCTATGGTGCTACTTTTAACCCTAATGAAAGCAGTATTGTGCAGGGGGTGTGGAACGCTGTTATGAAGGTATTGCTGTATGCAACATCAACATTGATGGTATCTCAAAAATGGGTGATCAGATAATTCAGCTGAAAAGCGTAATATGTATTTGGCTGAAACCAGATTTATCCGTGCATTTTGGTATCTCCGTTTGGTTCAATTTTATGGCGATGTACCTTTAAGAAGTGCATCCGTGAATGATCCTACTAATTCTTCAGAAGTACAGTTAGCTGCCACATCAAAAGAAGAAATATTCAAGAGTCTTATCATTCCTGACTTAGAATTTGCCACCGAAAATTTGCCTGACAAATGGGATGAAGCATATACACATCGCGCAACAAAAGGTACAGCTTTTGCCTACTTGTCTGAAGCCTATCTGATCATGAAGGATTATGAAAATGCTTTGAAAGCAGGGTTGGAAGTAGAAAAATTCGATTATGAACTATTGGATGATCCAGGTCGAGTTTTTCACATTGAAGAAGAGAATTCAAAAGAAATCATTTTTTCGGTAGGTATTGCTGAAGGCATCGACAAATATAGAAGAGAATTATACTTCGGTTCTAAAGAAGATTTAGGTGGTGATTTGGGGCATCTGATGCGTGGCGATACTTATTCAGCAGACTATTTCTATCCTTCTAAAGAATTTGTGGATTTTTTCCAAGTGATTGATGGAAAATCTATCAAAGACAACTCTCCTTATTTCGATGCTTCTCAAGCATGGAAAAATAGAGATCCTCGCTTTGATGGAACCTTCTTTACAATAATGGATGAGGTTGTTACTACTACTGGTAAAAAATGAACTGGAGAGATGAATGGTTGGTAAACACTCCTACTGGTTATGATATTCAAAAACGCGGAGTATGGTATGGTGAAGAAAGCTGGACACAACGTGTGGATGTACATCTGATGCGCTTGCCTAGAGTGTATTTGCACATTGCTGAAGCATATGCTTTACAAGCTAATCCTGATTTTGAGAAATGTAGTGAATATGTAGAAAAAGTACGTTCTAGAGCACGTCGTTTTGCATTGGCACATCCAGACAAATACATTCCTGAGGGATTGGATGAATCTAAGGTTCTTCCTCCGTTTGTCATTGATTCCAAAGAAAGCGCCATGGAAGCTATTAACTATGAATCAAGAGTTGAATTCTTTACAGAGGATGTTATCCGTTATTTTGATTTGAAACGTTGGGGTACTTTGGCTGAAGAATGGTCACGAGTAGGTGATTTTATTTGGGAAGACAAGTTGTATAACCTGCCTTATCCTGCTGCCGAATTAAGCGCTAACCCAAATCTGAAACAAAACCATATAGGATGGGGTAACTGATTTTAATAAATCAATATTTATTATAAAATATCATCGTTCATTATTCTACTATTGATCTAATATGGAATATGAACGGATGGTTTCCATAAAACGATATTTACCATGAAAAAACTATCTTTTTTTCTACTTTGCTTTTTGCTATTTATATCATCATATTCTCAAAATAAGCCGACGCTTTCTGACAAAAATTCATTTTCAATGATTCTTTTACCAGATCCACAAAGTTATACTAAATTTGATACCAATCAGCCAATTTTTGAACTGATGACAGCTTGGGTGGCCAGCGTAAAAAAAAACTTAGCTGTCAAAGCTGTACTTTGCACCGGAGATTTGGTAGAACAAAATGAATGCTTGGTTCCAGATAACGTGAATGGTAATCAGACTAGCGAAGAACAATGGAAAGCCGCCTCTAGAGCTTTTGAAAGATTGGACCATAGACTTCCTTACATCATTTGCGGTGGAAATCACGATTATGGTTATAAGCGAGCCGAAAACCGATTGTGCAATATCTCAAAGTATTTTCCTGTAACTCGCAATCTTCTTTGGAAAGACTGCTTGGTTAGTGTATGTAACAATGCTTTTGGGGTTCCTACATTAGAAAATGCTGCTTATGAATTTACTAACAAGAACTGGGGAAATATACTGGTAATAGTATTGGAATTTGCTCCTCGTGATGAAGTACTGGAATGGGCTAAATCTTTGGCAATAAGTGAACGTTTTGAAAATCATAAGGTATTTGTCCTTACTCACTCTTATTTGCGTTGGGATGGATCTATTATCGAAAAAGAGTCTTATGGTGTATCACCTGCCAATTATGGAAAAGTTATTTGGGAAAAACTTCTTTATCCTTGCAAAAACATTCGTATGCTCATATGTGGTCATTATTGCTCTACAAAGGGGTTTGTATATAATGTAGGTCAACGTTGTGACAAGAATATAGCTGGGAAAAACGTATTCCAGATGATGTTCAATGCCCAAACAGAAGGTGGAGG
>ENA-OQDE01001189-OQDE01001189.1-human-gut-metagenome-genome-assembly--contig:-NODE-1189-length-10757-cov-2.644873_pt1 | contig 10757 bp, 12 predicted proteins | sample MGYA00242768_ERZ504595 | MGnify/ENA primary metagenome ERZ504595 (study PRJEB26092, sample SAMD00036307) | human gut metagenome | host: Homo sapiens | study: EMG produced TPA metagenomics assembly of...
ACAACAGGTTCTTTTCCTTCATATAAGTCAGTGTCTGTGCAGGAAAAGATGAGGCGTTACGATGATATCGTAATGGTGTGTATCCAGATAATGTTTTAGCTTTTTGGCGAGAAGAGCATTGGCATAATAAACCGGAGAGTGATGTCTGGAGGAACTGACAAGTCCGCCCAGTTTGTATAAACACTGAAAAAGGCGGGGAGCATGCCGGACAATGTTGACATAGCTGTTCCCCACCAGTTTTGATACTCTGGGACCGGCAAGCATCATGATATCCAGCATATCTGCAGTATCATGATGCGATTCGATACACTCTTTGAGTGCCCTGCCGGCATAATTGTGTCCCTCTCCGGTATTGCAGGATAAAATCAGTACTTTCATAGTGAATCAGGACAGGAAGGAAGCAACGACTTCACTGACTAACTTTCCGTCGGCTTTTCCTTTGACTTTCGGCATCAGTTCTTTCATGATCTTTCCTTTTTCTTTTGCAGTCGGCGCATCCAGACCAAGAGCGGCAAGTACTTCTGAAACCACTGCTTTGATTTCCTCTTCATCCATCATCTTTGGAGCGTATTCTTCGAGGACTGCGAGACGGCTGTTGCATTCTGCGAGAATATCCGTGCGGTCTGCAGGTGTCATCTCAATGGTTTCTTTGAGCTGTTTGATCTCTTTTAAGATGACCTGTGTTTCCTCTTCTTCCGTCAGGTCTGCACGTTTGTCGATCGCTTTGTTCTTCAATGCAGTGAGCAGTGCGGAAAGTGCATCCTTTCGTTCTTTATCTTTTGCTTTCATGGCAGCCATCATGGCGCTTCTTACTTCATCAATCTTACTCATTGTATTCACTCCTTAAAATTTCTTGAAATCCCGTTGCTTTGGGAATCTTCTTTGATTTTAACAGAATCAGAAAGGCTTTTCAATACTTGAGGGAAAGGCTGCACTTTGAAGATCTGTGTTAAGGTTGCGCTAAGAACTTGTTAAGAAAGTGTAAAAGAATGTTGACCTGGAAAAATGCGGTGTGCTAGAATCAAAATTGTAAGATTTGCCAGAAAACGAGACTGCTGTGATACCATTTGCGGCAGTCTCGTTTCGAGCGAAAAAATAAAATACAAAAAGAGAAGAAAAAAGGAGAAAGATACAATGGGGATAACAGATATACTTTCCTTGCTGGGGGGACTTGCACTGTTTCTGTACGGAATGCATATGATGAGCAACGGCCTGGAAGCTGCTGCCGGAAACAGAATGAAGTCGATTTTGGAGAAGCTGACTTCCAACCGTATTAAAGGAGTTCTGGTTGGAGCTGTGATCACAGCCGTGATTCAGTCTTCTTCCGCAACCACAGTTATGCTGGTTGGATTTGTAAATTCCGGTCTGATGACATTAAGTCAGGCAGTCTGGGTAATCATGGGTGCCAATATCGGTACAACGATCACAGGTCAGTTGATCGCACTGGATATCTCGGCGATCGCTCCGATTTTTGCAATCGGCGGTGTAGTTGCGATGATGTTCATTAAAAATGAAAAGGTGCATCATATCAGCGGGATTTTTTCCGGACTTGGAATTTTATTTATGGGAATGGCAATGATGGGAGATGCCATGGTTCCGCTTCAGGATTCACAGACATTTATCAACTTTATGACAACAGTTGAGAATCCGCTGGTAGGTATTCTGATCGGTGCAATTTTTACGGCAATCATTCAGTCCTCATCTGCATCTGTTGGAATCCTACAGGCGCTTGCAGCAACTGGAATGGTTCCGCTTTCCAGTGCAGTATACATTTTGTTTGGACAGAACATCGGTACCTGTATTACCGCGGTTTTAGCATCAATCGGAATGAAAGTTAATGCAAAGCGTACAACCGTGATCCATCTGATGTTCAATATTTTCGGTTCGATCCTGTTTACGGTCATCTGTATGACAACGCCGTTTGTCTCCTGGATGGAAGCGCTCACACCTGGAAATCCGGTGGCACAGATTGCCAATGTTCATACAACATTCAATATCGTAACAACATTGATCCTGCTTCCATTTGGTAATGTCATGGCAAGAATCGCAACCCAGATCCTTCCGGACAGCAAGAAGGAAGACGATGAAGATTACAGACTCAAGTACATCACACGGTTTGAATCCAACTATGCGATCGGCTCCAGTGCGGTAGCACTTTCACAGGTTCGGGATGAAATCGAGAGAATGCGCGATATGGTATCTAAGAATATTGCAAAAGCATATGATGTTCTGATTCAGTATAATGAAAAAGATATGGAGAAGATTTCAGAAAGAGAGACTTATATCGATTATTTAAACCGTGAGATTTCAGAGTATATCGTATCTCTGATCTCCAATGAGAAATCGACAGAGGATTCCAAGATTATTAATGGATATTATGCTGTGATCGGAAACCTGGAGCGTATCGGGGATCATGCCATGAATCTGGCAGGATATGCAAAAGATCTCAAAGAGTGGAATCTGTCATTTTCTGATGTAGCACTGGAAGAAATCGAAGAGATGAAAAAACAGTGTCTGACAGCACTTGATATCGTGAAAAACGAAGAGGGCAGCGATATGACGCAGGTTCTTTTTGAAGCCAGTGCGGCAGAGCAGAAGATCGATGATCTGAGAGATAAGTACTTTAAGAAACAGATGCAGCGTATGAAAAAAGGAAAATGTAAACCTCAGAGCGGAATCATTTTTACAGAGATGTTGACAGATTTTGAAAGAATGGGAGACCATGTGAAAAATATCGCACAGCAGTATAAGCAGATGAGCGAATAAAAATAGAAAACCCTTCATTTACAAATTTTATTTTCAAGCGGGAAAAGGATTGTAAATGAGGGGTTTTGTCTTTTAAATATCTTCTGGAAGAGGTACGGAAATGGTATGATAGTAATGTGTAATAATTGTAATGAGAAGGGATGCTTATAAAAAATGCAGATAGAGCAAAATGGGATAAATCAAGAAACGGTAAATAGAATGGAATTATACAGAAGGATTCTTCTCCAGAATGGTTTTTCCGAACCGATATGTCAAAAAGAGCGGTCATTGCACTGGATGTTTTATAAAGAAACAACAGGGAATAGCGCATTTGTTGTGAATTTGACAGGATACAATGACAGAGTGGAGGTTGTTTATGGATTTGCTTCTACGGCTTTTACTTTCGTAAAGGGAGATGAAGAGTCTCTTGTTCGATGGGGAATTGCTGATGAGGATATTAATTTACGGCAAAAAAGTAGTATTTTCCATCATGCGGAGGAAAGGGATACGGGTATTCTTGTGAAGGAGATGTATGACAGGTATAGAAATCTGGAAAAAGAAGCATTGCTTAGAATTGTAAGAATAAAACGAAAAAAAGTGGATTGACAAAATTGCAGAAAAATTGAAACCGTTGGGATTTAAGAAGAAAGCGAACACTTGGAAAAGAGTCTTAGAAGATGGATATTATTTGATGTTTCATGCACAAAAATCGTCTTTTTCAGACGAATATTATTTTAATGTGTATATTGGGAAGGAGAACACAGATTTTTATGGTGACTGTTATTATAATAGAATAGTTACGGATTGTCCATTAGACTGGCAAACTATTGCAGATGATGAAATGATAAAATTTTTAGAGAATGATATTGTTAGTCAGCTGATGCATATCATTGAAACACCGCTACATGAGCTGGGAAAAGAGACAATGATAGGGGAACATTGTGAGTGTGACAGACAACAATGTGTTGCCTGCTGGATACAGAAAAAAAGCTGATACCAATGGAACGATGGACATAAAACGCTTTTCGGACTCATACAGTGTATTAGCTGTAAATGAGCCGGGAGGAGAGCGTATATGGAAAAGAAAGCAAATGTTGAAAATTCAATGCAGAAAAAAGGACTTTGGATTTTAAAATCCTGTTGTGTGCATACCTTGTAACAGGTGTGCTCCTTTTGATTTTGACAGTACTGCTTTACAAATGCGGACTGGAGGAAAAACATGTTTCAGCAGGGATTTTGACCGTGTATATTTTGTCTACACTGGCAGGTGGTTTTGTGGCAGGGAAAATGGCAAGGGTCAGGAAATTTGTCTGGGGGCTTGGAATCGGTGTGCTGTATTTTCTGCTTCTTGTATTGATTTCCTTTGGTATTTACCACAGCATTCAGGAGCCGTTTCCTCAGCTTTTGATCGTGTGTATTCTTTGCACAGGAGGTGGAATGATCGGCGGTATGATTTCGTGAGGCAGCAAACTTACAGAGAGAACGATAGAAAATCTTTTGTAGTTACTCTTTTCGGAAAAATGCATCCCTTATATATTCTTTAAAACTGGTAAAATAACTCATAATTTCTAAAAAATGAGCGATACTAATAGCAGATTGTTATCGATAAAAACCAGATATAAGGAGAAGATAAGATGAAAGCGACAGGAATTGTACGAAGAATTGATGACCTTGGCAGGGTGGTGATTCCAAAAGAAATTCGAAGGACACTTCGTATTCGGGAAGGAGATCCACTGGAAATTTTTACCGAGAGAGAAGGCAGTGTGATCTTAAGAAAGTATTCTCCGATCGGAGAAATCGGTGCTGTTGCCGGACTGTACGCAGAAAGCCTTGCACATACCATGAACTGTATTGTGTGTCTTACTGATATGGATCAGATTGTAGCAGCATCGGGAAATGGGAGCAAGGAGCTGCTGAACCGTTATATCAGTAAAGAACTGGAGTATGCAATACAGGCTCGAAAGCAGATCCGTACAGAAAAAAGGAAAGCGGACTACATTCCGATATTCGCCGGGGGTGAGGAATATTCTCAGGAAATTATTTGTCCGATTATCAGTGGCGGGGACGTGATGGGAACAGTGGTGTTTTTACACAAAGAAGAACACAAAAAATTCAGTGAAGTGGAAGAAAAAATGGCAGCTGTGGCAGCAGAATTTCTGGGCAGACAGATGGAACAGTAAAAAAATACTTTAAAAAGTGATCAGGATGTGTTATAATTCTAAGAAAACTAGATGCTTATGCATACACATTAGGAGGAATAGAAATGAAACATATCAAAACATTAAATACTCAGACATTGAATCATACAGTGAAAAAAGGTGGATGCGGAGAATGTCAGACATCTTGTCAGTCAGCATGTAAGACATCCTGTACAGTAGGAAATCAGGTTTGTGAACACAAAAAATAAGAAACTGAATATCAGACATGAGGGCAGCGGCCGTGGTCGCTGCCTTACGTGTGTTATGCAAAAATATAAAATTTAAATGAAAGAGGGGTAACTGTTGTGATTCATCAGTACCAGAATAATGGATATCATATTGTCCTGGATGTGAACAGCGGATCTGTGCATGTCGTGGATAAGATTGCGTATGATGTGATCGGCTGTCTGGAGGCCATGAACCCTGCTCATACGCCGGAAACGTTAAAAGAAGAGAAGACGGCAGAATATCTGCTTGAAAAGCTTGGGGATATTTATGCAGAAGAAGATTTGAGAGATCTTCTGGAGGCAGTGGCAGAGCTGACAGCGGCAGGTCAGTTGTTTACACAGGATGTTTATGAGAGCTATATCGGAGAAGTAAAAGAAAGAAAGACAGTTGTTAAGGCACTTTGCCTGCACATTGCGCATGATTGTAATCTTGCCTGCAAATACTGCTTTGCGGAAGAGGGTGAGTATCATGGACGCCGTGCGCTGATGTCTTTGGAAGTTGGAAAGAAAGCGCTGGATTTCCTTGTGGCAAATTCAGGAAAGAGAAGAAATCTCGAGGTTGATTTCTTTGGCGGAGAGCCGTTGATGAACTGGCAGGTAGTGAAAGATCTGGTTGCCTATGGAAGAGAGCTGGAGAAGACAAACGACAAGCATTTCCGTTTCACATTGACAACAAATGGAGTTCTGCTCAATGATGAAGTGCAGGAATTTGTCAATAAAGAGATGGACAATGTGGTGCTCAGTCTGGATGGAAGAAAAGAAGTCAACGACAGAATGCGTCCGTTTAGGAATGGAAAAGGAAGTTATGATCTGATCGTTCCGAAATTCCAGAAACTGGCAGAGAGCAGAAATCAGGAAAAGTATTATATACGAGGAACATTTACAAGAGAAAATCTGGACTTTTCAGAGGACGTCCTGCATTTTGCAGATCTGGGATTTGAGCAGATTTCAATTGAGCCTGTAGTCGGGGAAGATACAGATCCGTATGCGATTCAAAAAGAAGATCTTCCGAAGATTTTGCAGAGTATGATAAGCTGGCAAAATATGGTAGACAGAGAACGGGAAGGCAGAGGGTTTACGTTCTTCCACTTTATGCTGGATTTAGAAGGCGGTCCTTGCGTGGCAAAACGTCTGTCCGGATGTGGTTCCGGAACAGAATATCTGGCAGTTACGCTTGGGGAGATCTGTATCCGTGTCATCAGTTCGTTGGTCAGGAAGAATTCCTGCTGGGAAATGTAGAGGAAGGAATTACAAAGCCGGAGATTCCGGAAGAATTCAGAGGATGCAGTGTGTATTCCAAAGACAGTTGCAGAAACTGCTTTGCAAGATTTTACTGCAGCGGCGGATGTATGGCGAATTCTTATAAATTCCATCATACGATCAACGATACATATGAAGTGAGCTGTGAGATGGAACGCAAACGTGTAGAATGTGCGATTATGATCAAGGCAGCATTGGCTGATCAGGAGAGGATGGTAGAAGATGAAGAAAAGTAAAGGCATTATCAGCCTGATTCTGACAGCAGCACTGATCGTTCTTCTTGGATTTACGACAGTTGTCGGCTTCGGTAAGGGTCAGACTGGTGCAGCAAAGAACATCAAATTAGGACTTGACCTGGAAGGCGGAGTCAGTATTACCTATCAGGTAAAAGGGGATACTCCTTCCAAGGAGGATATGAGTGATACAATCTACAAGCTTCAGAAGCGTGTAGAACAGTACAGTACAGAAGCAACGGTTTATCAGGAAGGGGATAACCGGATCAGTATCGAAATCCCTGGTGTGACAGATGCGAATGAAATCTTAAGTGAGCTGGGGCAGCGGGATCCCTGTATTTTATCAAAGAGAAGGACAGTGACGGAAATCCGAATTATGGACTGGATACCTCAGGACACTATGTGCTTGCAAAAAGTATGGATGAGTTAAAGGAAGAAGGATCTGTCGTTTTGACCGGAACAGATATCAAGAGTGCAAAGTCCGGTTCTTATCAGGATTCCACAACAGGAGCAAATGAAAATGTTGTTCAGCTTTCTATGACAAAGGAAGGTACTGAAAAGTTTGCAGAGGCAACGAAAGCGGCAAAGGAAGCAAAAGAGACGATTGCGATCTATTATGACGGAGAACTGATCAGTGTTCCATCGGTGAATGCAGAGATCACAGATGGTCAGGCGATAATCGAAGGAAATATGTCATATGAAGAGGCAGAGCAGCTGGCTTCCACGATCCGTATCGGTGGTCTGAGTGTAGAACTGGAAGAAATCCGTTCTAATGTAGTTGGAGCGCAGCTTGGTGAAGAAGCAATCAGTACCAGTCTGATGGCAGGTGCGATCGGACTTGCGATTGTATTTGTATTTATGTGCATGGTATATCTGCTGCCGGGACTGGCATCCAGTCTTGCACTGGTAATCTACACAGGATTGATCCTGGTGCTGCTCAATGCATTTGATATCACACTGACGCTGCCGGGTATCGCGGGTATCATTCTTGGTATCGGTATGGCGGTCGATGCGAATGTCATTATCTTTGCGCGTGTAAAAGAGGAGCTGACAGCCGGAAAATCTGTAAAATCTGCATTAAATGCCGGATTCCACAAAGCAATGTCTGCGATTTTAGATGGAAACATTACAACATTGATCGCGGCAGCAGTGCTCTGGCTGAAAGGAAGCGGTACAGTCAAAGGATTTGCACAGACACTGGCACTTGGTATTGTCGTATCCATGTTTACTGCACTTGTGATCACCCGGATGATCGTGTATGCGTTCTATGCAGTTGGAATTCGTAATACAAAACTTTACGGACGGATTAAAGAAGAGAGTGCGCCGATCGATTTCCTTGGAAAACGTAAGATTTTCTTTGCGGTATCGGTCGTAGTGATCCTGATTGGATTTGTGTTTATGGGAGTGAATGCAGGAACAGGAAAAGGCGTCCTCAATTACAGTCTGGAATTTAAGGGCGGTACATCTACAAATGTAACATTTGACAAAGCATATACGTTGAAAGAGATTGATGAAACAATGATTCCGGATCTGGAGAAGGTGACAGATGATCCAAACATCCAGGTACAGACCGTTGCAAACAGTAATCAGGTCATTTCAAGACACAGACGCTGGATCTGGAAAAACGAGAAGCATTTGCGAAATATATGGCAGATGAATTCGGAGTAGAAGAAAAAGATATTACGACTGAAAACATCAGTTCTACCGTAAGCTCCGAGATGCGTGTGGATGCAATCATTGCGGTTGCCATTGCCACAGTCTTTATGCTGCTTTATATCTGGCTGCGGTTTAAAGATATCCGGTTTGCGACAAGTGCAGTAGTTGCACTGATTCATGATGTACTGGTTGTACTTGCTTTCTATGTGATCGCAAGAATTTCAGTAGGAAATACATTTATTGCATGTATGCTGACAATTGTCGGATATTCTATCAATGCAACAATCGTTATCTTTGACCGAATCCGTGAGGAGATGAAGACAAAGAAACGTGGAGAAGAGTTGGATGTCCTGGTAAACAGATGTATCACAAGAACTCTGACAAGAAGTATTTATACCTCTCTGACAACATTTGTATGGTGGCAGTTCTGTTTGTTATGGGAGTAAGCTCCATCAAAGAATTTGCACTTCCTTTGATGTAGGTATTATCTGCGGAGCATATTCTTCTGTATGTATTACAGGTGCGCTGTGGTATGTGATGAAGACTAAAATCGTGAAGAAAGCAGAATCTGCGAAAGCTGGAACATCGAAAAAGAAAAAATAACAAAAAATAGTGAAAGAGACTCTTGAAACATGTGAAAAATTACCACCTGGTTCAAGAGTCTTTTTGGGATTGTGGTAAAAATGATTAAAAAATTACAGAAAAGTGGAAAAATTTAACCTAAAATTGGAAAATAGTAAATTGATAAAACGGATTTGAACATGTATAATGCGTACATATCTGATAAAAATGGTATGTCAGAAAGGAGAAAAAAGGTGAAGAAAAAGGCTTTGTACAAAAAGTGGATGTCAATGCTGCTTGCAGGAGTAGTGACAACGACCGGGTTCATGGGGGGAACGGTAACACTAAGAGCAGCAGAAACAACGAATTGGGTTGGAGATGAAGGACTGAGCGGAACAGCGGACGCTCCAGAACCGGACAAGGTAGTGCCGGATGCGAATCAGTTCCGGTATCAGAAAGAAGAGTTGGCGGCATTCTGTCATTTTGGACCGAATACATTCAATGAGATTGAATGGGGTGAGCACTACGGAAATAAAGCACCAAGCGAGATCTTTACATTAAAAAATGATTTTGATGCAGAAACTTTAGTAAAGACTTTGAAGGATGCCGGATTTAAAAAGCTGATCGTAACAGCAAAGCATCATGATGGATTCTGTATTTGGGATAGTAAATATACAGAGTATGATGTAGCAGCGTCTGGATATAAAGATAAAAATGGAGAATCAGATATTCTGGCAGAGATATCCAAAGCATGTACAGATCAGAATATGGATATGGGATTATATCTGTCTCCGTGGGATATTCATGAACCGAGTTATGGCTACAAAGATGAGAATGGGCAGCCGACAACACCAGAAAATGATAAAAAGGATTATAATGAGTTTTATAACAACCAACTGGAAGAGATTCTTGGGAATCCAAAGTATGGAAATAACGGGAAGTTTGTAGAAGTTTGGATGGATGGAGCCAAAGGAAGTGGAGCCAATGCGCAAGAGTATAATTTCCAAAAATGGTTTGATACAATTCAGAAATACGAAGGTAAAGGTGTAGACGGACGAGATGCAGACTGTATGCTATTTGGGGGCAGAAGCATACACTACGGTTCGTTGGATTGGAAATGAGTTGGGAATCGCTGGAAAAGATACATGGTCAAAGTCGAAAGTAGATAAAAATGCAAATACGATTAACAGCAATAAGCAGGGAAATGCGACAGTTGGTTTTGAAGATGGAAACCAGTGGACCGTTCCGGAAGCAGATGCTCGTATTACTTCTGGTTGGTTCTGGGGAACACAGAAAAACACTCCAAAAACGATGGAAGAACTGAGCGATATGTATTTCAATTCTGTCGGACATAATGCAACATTACTGTTGAATGTGCCACCAAATAATCAGGGAACAGTAGATGAAGCGATTCTGAAACGTGTAGAAGAGTTTGGTAAGAATGTCAAAGAATCATTTGATGAAAACCTGGCAAAAGCAGAGGGGGCATCTGTAAAGGTATCTTCTGTCAGAGGGAATGCTCAAACCTACAAACCAAGCAATATGATTGATGAGAATGACGATACATATTGGACGACAGATGATGAACAAAGTCAGGTGAAATTTTAATAGACTTAGGAAAAGAAACGAAGTTTGATGTTGTATCAGTTGAGGAGGCAATTCAGAACGGTCAGAGAATCAATAATTACAAGGTAGAGTATCGCAATGGAGACAGTGGTGCATGGACTCTGTTGGAAGAAGGAAAAACTATTGGTGCGAAACGCCTTTGTAGAACAAGCGAGACAACAGCGCGTCAGATTAAAATCACAGTAGGGACAACAGATGGAAAGGTTCCAATGATTAGTGAAGTTGGAGTGTATAAAACTACAGAAGGTATG
>ENA-OQDE01001190-OQDE01001190.1-human-gut-metagenome-genome-assembly--contig:-NODE-1190-length-10751-cov-1.704631_pt1 | contig 10751 bp, 21 predicted proteins | sample MGYA00242768_ERZ504595 | MGnify/ENA primary metagenome ERZ504595 (study PRJEB26092, sample SAMD00036307) | human gut metagenome | host: Homo sapiens | study: EMG produced TPA metagenomics assembly of...
CACCACGTATGGACGTGTCTGGTGCTGAAACGGCTCCGGGCGCAGGTAACGTCTTTAGCGGCTGATGTGATATTCTGTATGCCGTTTTTACGGATACGACAGGGTGAGGGATAACCTCGCCCTTTTTATTCTGAGGTGCTATGTCTGTGGTTATTAGTGATGCATGGCGTCAGCGTTTTGGTGGCACAGCGCGTCTGTATGGTGAAAAAGCGTTGCAACTGTTTGCTGACGCGCATATTTGTGTGGTCGGTATTGGCGGTGTCGGTTCCTGGGCGGCGGAAGCGCTGGCGCGCACAGGGATTGGCGCAATCACGCTTATCGATATGGATGATGTGTGCGTCACCAATACCAATCGGCAAATTCATGCCCTGCGCGATAACGTTGGGCTGGCAAAAGCGGAAGTTATGGCGGAGCGTATTCGCCAGATTAACCGGAGTGCCGTGTAACGGTGGTGGATGATTTCGTGACGCCGGATAACGTAGCGCAGTATATGAGCGTGGGTTATTCGTACGTGATTGATGCCATTGATAGTGTACGGCCCAAAGCGGCGCTGATTGCTTATTGTCGGCGCAATAAAATCCCACTGGTCACAACCGGTGCGCGGTGGCAGATTGACCCGACGCAGATTCAGGTTACCGATCTGGCGAAAACGATCCAGGACCCGCTGGCGGCGAAGTTGCGTGAGCGCCTGAAAAGCGATTTTGGCATAGTGAAAAACAGTAAAGGTAAGCTCGGCGTGGATTGCGTGTTCTCTACCGAAGCATTGGTGTACCCGCAGTCAGACGGTACGGTGTGTGCTATGAAAGCCACGGCGGAAGGGCCGAAGCGGATGGATTGTGCATCTGGATTTGGCGCGGCGACGATGGTGACCGCCACCTTTGGTTTTGTTGCGGTTTCTCATGCGCTGAAGAAGATGATGGCGAAAGCGGCGCGTCAGGGGTAAACAATCAGGTCGGATGCGACGCAAACGTCCTTTCCGACCCAGTTCTGTGCTTAAACCTGCTTCGCCGCAGCGATAATCGCCTCGCTTAACGCATTCAACCCCTGGCTGCGTGAGGCGCTAAGTTGCGCACGCAATCCCAGCTCATCAAACAATGCCAGCGGCGACTGTGCCTGCAATTCGGAGGCGGTTTTGCCCTCAACGGCAGTCAACAACACCGCAAGCAGGCCGCGCACAATGCGTCCTTCGCTGTCGCCAAAGAAATGCATCTTGCCGTTTTCAGCCATGGTATATCCCAGCCAGACGCGGTTTTCGCATCCGGCAATCTCTTTAGCCTGTGCTTTTAACTCGTCTGGCAAAGCAGGAAGCTGTTTCCCCAGCATGATCAACTGGCGATATTTATCTTCCCATTGCGTCAACGGTACGAAGGTATTGCGTAACGTTTCTGCGGTTACGGTTGTGCCGAACGGATGTCCGGCGAATTGCGGGTTCGTCATTAATCCACCAATAATTCCAGCGCGCGGTCAACGGCATTCACCAGCGCATCCACATCACTCTTTGTATTATATGGCGCAAAAGAGGCGCGCAGTGTGCCGGTTACGCCTAATTCTGCCAGTAGCGGCTGAGCGCAATGCTGCCCGGCCCGCAGGGCAATACCGTACTCCGCCAGCAGCGTCACCATATCGCTGTGATGAACGCCAGCAAAATCAAAGGCCAGCAGGCTGGAATCCTGCAGCGGAATGAACGAAAGCCGGGACGTTTCGCCAGCGCATCTTCCGCCAGCGTTGCTAAGCTACGGCTCCAGCTTTCGGCCTGGTTGATATCGTAATCTGCCAGCCATTCCAGCGCCGCGCTTAATCCTATGACACCAGCGACATTTGGCGTTCCAGCTTCCAGTTTCCACGGCGCAGATTGAGTAGTGAAGCGTCAAAACTCACTTCGTGAACCATTTTGCCGCCGCCCAGCCAGGGCGACATCGCTTCCAGCAGTTCTGATTTGCCATACAGCACGCCGATACCTGTCGGGCCATACAGTTTGTGACCTGAAAAAGCATAGAAATCAATATCCAGTTGCTGAACATCCGCAGGGAAATGCACCGCCCCCTGAGCACCATCAACCATCACCACCATCCCGGCTGAATGAGCAAAGGTAATCGCTCGCGCCAGATCCGGGCAACCGCCAGTGACGTTCGACATTTGTCCCAGAGCAAGAATTCGACTACGAGGTGTGATCAGTTCTGGCAACAAATCGACATCCGGCAGTCGCTGCGCATTAAGCGGCAATTTCACCACTTTGGCTCCAGTTTGTTGGGCGACCATCAGCCAGGGACGAGGTTGGCGTGGTGTTCTGCCACGCTGACAATAATCTCATCGCCCGGTTGCAGACGCGGACGCGCATAGCATTGTGCCACCATGTTGATGGATTCAGTGGTGCCGCGCGTCCAGACGATATTTTTGTCATCTGATGCATTCAGTAATTGCGCCACTTTCTCCCGCGCAGCTTCATAACGCGCGGTCAGGCGTTGGGCTTCGGCAAACTGGCTGCGATGGACGTTTCCGGCGCTCAGGCTGTAAAACTGTCGGGTGGCTTCAACACGGCTTCAGGTTTAAGCGCGGTCGCGGCGCTGTCGAGATAGACGCCCGCATCCTGTAGCGCGGGAAACTGGGCGCGAAACTGCGCGGGATTAAAAACGTTCATGGTACTCCTCGGCTTGATGCACCGATCGTGACGCAAAATTCACTTTGATACAAGGAGGGTGCTAACCATCAGAATTATCTGGATATCCTGGCGAAGCCGCGTCAGTAACATATGCTGAATAGTGTTAGGCGTTAATTTTAGCCTGTTAATCAATACTATTAAGATTTATTAATCGCTTTAAGGAGAAGATGATGAAAAGACTGCCGCAATTATTTCTGCCTGTATGCTGACTTTTGCCCTGAGCGCCTGTTCCGGTTCGAACTATGTGATGCACACCAATGACGGACGTACCATCGTCTCTGACGGCAAACCACAGACTGATAACGATACCGGTATGATTTCGTATAAAGACGCTAATGGCAACAAACAGCAGATCAACCGTACCGACGTGAAAGAGATGGTCGAACTGGATCAGTAATTCGCGATCGCAAGGTAAAAAAAAAGCACCGCAATTAGGCGGTGCTACATTAATCACTATGGACAGACAGGGTAAATGTACAGGAAGTGAAAAAAGGTAGCTTTGCTACCATGGTCTGAATCGCAGACCAATTGCAAACACAACAACACAACATCACAACCGTAAGCCAAAAGTTCACCAGAACACGCATTCCGATAAAACTTTTCGTTCCGGCTCAGGAAGTGCCGCCACTATAGGTATTTGCTGGTAGAAGCTCAACGGACAATTTATAATGGCTCAGATTAAAAAACTAATAGGTTACACAGTGTGATCTAATTGTTAAATTCATTTAACATAAAAGTTTAAAAGCCATGTCTAAACGATTACCACCGCTAAATGCCTTACGAGTTTTTGATGCCGCAGCACGCCATTTAAGTTTCACTCGCGCAGCAGAAGAGCTTTTTGTGACCCAGGCGCAGTAAGTCATCAAATCAAGTCTCTTGAGGATTTTCTGGGGCTAAAACTGTTCCGCCGCCGTAATCGTTCACTCCTGCTGACCGAGGAAGGTCAAAGCTATTTCCTCGATATCAAAGAGATATTTTCGCAATTAACCGAAGCGACGCGTAAACTCCAGCCCGTAGCGCCAAGGGGGCGTTGACGGTCAGTTTACTCCCCAGTTTCGCCATTCATTGGTTGGTTCCGCGACTTTCCAGCTTTAATTCAGCTTATCCGGGAATTGACGTTCGAATCCAGGCGGTTGATCGTCAGGAAGATAAGCTGGCGGATGATGTTGATGTGGCGATATTTTATGGTCGGGGCAACTGGCCGGGGCTACGGGTGGAAAACTGTACGCCGAGTATTTATTGCCGGTGTGTTCGCCGCTACTGCTGACTGGCGAAAAACCCTTGAAGACCCCGGAAGATCTGGCTAAACATACGTTATTACATGATGCGTCGCGCCGTGACTGGCAGACATATACCCGACAGTTGGGGTTAAATCATATCAACGTTCAGCAAGGGCCAATTTTTAGCATAGCGCCATGGTGCTGCAAGCGGCTATCCACGGGCAAGGAGTGGCGCTGGCAAATAACGTGATGGCGCAATCTGAAATTGAGGCCGGACGTCTTGTTTGCCCGTTTAATGATGTACTGGTCAGTAAAAACGCTTTTTATCTGGTTTGTCATGACAGCCAGGCAGAACTGGGTAAAATAGCCGCCTTTCGCCAATGGATCCTGGCGAAAGCCGCTGCTGAACAAGAAAAATTCCGCTTTCGTTATGAACAATAATTTACGTAGGGTACGACCATGACCAGCCGTTTTATGCTGATTTTCGCCGCCATTAGCGGCTTCATTTTTGTGGCTCTGGGCGCTTTTGGCGCGCATGTGTTAAGTAAAACCATGGGGGCCGTTGAGATGGGCTGGATCCAGACCGGTCTCGAATATCAGGCGTTCCATACGCTGGCGATCTTAGGTCTGGCGGTGGCAATGCAGCGTCGCATCAGTATCTGGTTTTACTGGAGTAGCGTTTTCCTCGCGTTAGGCACGGTGCTGTTCAGCGGCAGCCTTTATTGCCTGGCGCTGTCCCATCTGCGTTTGTGGGCGTTTGTCACACCGGTTGGCGGCGTGAGCTTCCTTGCGGGCTGGGCGTTAATGTTAATTGGTGCTATCCGTTTAAAGCGCAAGGGCGTAAGTCATGAATAAGGTTGTATTGCTGTGCCGTCCGGGCTTTGAAAAAGAGTGCGCCGCAGAAATTACCGATAAAGCCGGCCAGCGGGAAATTTTCGGTTTTGCCCGCGTGAAAGAGAATGCGGGTTATGTCATTTATGAATGTTATCAACCTGATGATGGCGATAAGTTAATCCGTGAGCTGCCGTTCAGTTCATTAATTTTTGCCCGCCAGTGGTTTGTGGTGGGGGAACTCCTGCAGCATTTGCCGCCAGAAGATCGTATTACCCCCATTGTCGGCATGTTACAGGGCGTAGTAGAGAAGGGCGGTGAACTGCGTGTTGAAGTTGCCGATACCAACGAAAGCAAAGAGTTGCTGAAATTCTGCCGTAAATTCACCGTGCCGCTACGCGCTGCCTTGCGCGATGCTGGGGTGCTGGCGAACTATGAAACGCCGAAGCGTCCGGTTGTGCATGTATTTTTATTGCACCAGGCTGCTGCTATACCGGTTACTCATACAGCAACAATAATTCGCCGTTCTATATGGCATTCCGCGCCTGAAATTTCCGGCAGATGCGCCGAGTCGTTCCACGCTCAAACTGGAAGAGGCATTTCATGTGTTTATTCCTGCGGATGAGTGGGATGAACGCCTGGCGAACGGGATGTGGGCGGTGGATTTAGGCGCTTGCCCAGGCGGCTGGACCTACCAACTGGTGAAGCGCAACATGTGGTTTATTCCGTCGACAACGGCCCGATGGCGCAAAGTCTGATGGATACCGGACAGGTGACTTGGCTGCGGGAAGACGGTTTCAAATTCCGTCCGACACGCAGCAATATCTCCTGGATGGTATGCGATATGGTTGAAAACCGGCGAAGTTGCGGCATTGATGGCGCAGTGGCTGGTTAATGGCTGGTGCCGTGAAACCATTTTCAACCTCAAACTGCCGATGAAAAAACGCTACGAAGAAGTGTCACACAATCTGGCGTATATTCAGGCACAGCTTGATGAACATGGCATAAATGCTCAGATTCAGGCGCGGCAGTTGTATCACGATCGCGAAGAAGTGACGGTGCACGTCCGCCGTATCTGGGCTGCGGTGGGTGGTCGTCGCGACGAGCGATAACAGGCAAGGCCGGGGCGTCGTCTCCGGCCTGCTATCCTTTCCGTCAGGCTGTTACCAAAGAAGCCGCAACCTGGCGCTCATCAGAAATAATGTGCGTGACCTCATCCAGATGCCCGATGCGGGCTTCCCCTGAACGATTAAATTTACTTTTATCAATCAATAACAACGATTGCGCGGCACGTTTTAATAGCATCGATTTGTAATCAGCGTTGATGGCATTGGAGTCCCACAGTGCACCGCTGCTATCGATCCCTTCACAAGAAAAAATAAACAGATCGATTTCCAGCGATTTAAGTTGGGAAATCAGCGAGGGATTGACGTAACAGCCATATTTGCGCTCAAGTGTGCCGCCGGAACTGATCAGTTGAATGCGTTCACGTTTACCGAGTTCATGGCAAATCGGATGGCTATTGGTGAAGACCTGGATGTTGATGTCAGGCAACTGGCGTGCCAGATACCAGCAGGTTGAACTGGCGTCTAAGGCTATCACCATCTTCTTCAATCCACGCGAGCGCCTCGCGCGCGATATCTGCTTTATGCGCATAATGCTTTTCAGCCGGATGTGAAAGGGATCGCCACTGTCTTGATTTTGACGGTGGATATATTTAGCGCGCCCATGATTGCGCAGAATTTTACCCTGCGTCTGTAATTCATTGAGATCGCGACGAATGGTTTCTTTACTGACCTTTAGCTGTTCAGAGAGAGCTTCCGTGGTCAGGCTGGTATGGTTCAGCAGCAGGTCGACTATCGCTTGCTGGCGTGCCGCTTTCATATTTTTCACCCCATCATTCGATAACCGCCCGCGTCATGCGGCGTACCGGTATGAGATTACGGTGTTACCCCTTTTTTTAAAAGAATATTCCCGTACTTCGCTCGTTCGCCTGTGATAACGATCGCAAAGGCTTTTTGCGCCCGTTCATAAAACGCAAAACGATTGATGCGGATGATGTCAGGACAGGGGGCTTGTAGTGAAAGCGCATTACGATAACGTCGTTCTACTTCAGGATCGAGAGTGTCACCTTCTACCGCCGCCATCATCACCAGCGGCGGGGCATAACTGTCCAGTTCAAATAACGGGATAATCGCCTGGAGCAAGTCGCTCACCAACAGGCCATCAGCGCGGATCACCTGCGGTCCCATCGAATGGGCGGGAAAGTGAGCATCGGAAAAAATAATTTCATCTCCATGCCCCATCTCTGCCAGCACTTTCAATAGTTCGGGAGAAATTAACGGCGAAATTGTTTTCAGCATTTCACACTTCCTCTATAAATTCAGGTTCAGTTTGCGGGTAGAAATAACGGTTACTGATAATGAATCTGCGCGCGGGCTTCTTCCGGGCTGTTAAATTCCCTACGCCATACCAACCGAACAGCGCAGCTCCTGCGACGGTCGTTTCGGCATCGTCGAGAACTTTTACCGGAATATCAAGCATATTGGCTTTAATCTGATTCCACAATGTGTTGCGACTTCCTCCGCCGACTAACAATAATTCAGAGGCTTTAAAGTGCCCGATTTTTTCCAGCATCTGTAGATTGCGCTGTAATTGCGCAGTTAACCCTTCCAGCGCCGCGCGATAGAAATGCCCCCGCGTGGTATTAAGCGTCACTCCTTGCCAGCCAGCGTTCTGACACGACAATAAATCACACTGCATTTTCACACCATCCGCGCCAGGTGCGATCAGACGAGCCTCTTCAATCAACATTTGCCAGGGAGTTTCAGCCGTCCAGAACAGCTTTCTCACCCATTCCAGCACGCCGGATGCCAGCCATTGCATACCTGGGTTATACAACCCTGCCTGACTATCCAGTTCGCAGGTCGAACCGGCGTACTGACTTAACAGCGAAGTATCAACCTGGCGCTACGGACCATTAAAATTTCCCATGTACGGAAGAGAGCACGGGTTCATTTTGTTCGGCACCAGCGCCAAAAAGGGCGAACTGGGTATCGTGACCTGCGGAAATCACCGGTATGCCAACGGGTAAGCCGAGCATTCCTGCGGCGCTGTTCTGTAACGTACCAATCTGTTCACCCGCTTCCACCAGACGAGGGAAGAGTCGGCGTGGAATACCGGTGGCTTGTAAAATTTGCGGACTGAAATCGCGTTGCTGGATATCCAGCATCTGGCTGGTTCCGGCCATCGTGATATCAGTAGTGAATTCGCCGGTTAAACGGTGGTTAATCAGCGACGAAATAAACAGCCAGGCGTGCGCGCGTTCCAGCAGTTGTGGATGATTTTCTTTCAACCACACCAACTTATATAACGTATTGAAACTAAAGCTCCGACGCCAGAAATAGCCTGCAACTGCTGTGCGGAGATCAACCGTTCAATATTGTCCATTACCGCTGCTGTTCGCGGACATTTCCAGCTAATGATCGGATAGAGCAGATTGCCTTGCTTATCTACCAGAGCGCCATCCACACCAAAGGTGGTGACGGCGATACCGCGGATGTGGCATTCAGTCAGCTTACTATTGATTTGCCGACAGCAATCAGCAAAGCGTTGCAAAATGGCGTCTAAAGACCACTGGTGCCAGGTGTTGTTTTCCATCGCGATATCGCTGGCATTAGGCGTTGAGGCGCGGGCAACAATTTTTCCCTGCCGATTAACGCGATGGCCCTGACATTGGTCGCGCCACAGTCGAGTACCAGGATAACTTCTTGTTTCATAATCGCTCCTGCAATATAGCCGGATAACATTGCTTATCCGGCTAACCACTCTTGCTTGTTCAGGCCCGGTAGCCGGAGCGACCGGGCATCACATCAGGGAGTAATGTATTAACGCTTGTACAACGGGCCGTAGTTCTGGCAAGCGCGGTAATCCTGGCCTTCAATATCCATGCCGTGCGCGGCCCAGGCAGAAGGACGATACACTTTGGTCTCTTCAACGTTGTGCATACATACCGGGATACGCAGCATGGAGGCAAGAGTGATAAAGTCTGCGCCAACGTGGCCGATGGTCAGAACCCCGTGGTTAGCGCCCCAGTTCGCCATTACCGAGTACACATCCGTAAACGGCCCTTTACCGGTGAGGCGCGGTGCAAACCAGGTGGTTGGCCAGGTTGAGTTGGTGCGTTTGTTGAGGATGTCATGTACATCCTTCGGCAATTCCACGCTCCAGCCTCCCGCGATTTGCAGTACCGGTCCCAGGCCTTTGATGATGTTGACACGAGTCATGGTGAACGGGACGCCGCCTTCGGTAAGGAAGCGGGAAGAGTAACCGCCGCCACGGAAGTATTCGTGGATCGCCGGGCACCATTCGGTAGCGGCGAGGCAAGCGTCAGCCTCTTGCTGAGAGATTTCCCAGTGCGGCTTCATCGTCGGGTTACCTTGCTGTCGCGTTGTTTACAGGAACCGTCCAGCGCAGCAGAACCTGAGTTGATCAAATGGATGATGCCGTGTTCTGCCAGTCCGTCCAGTTTATGCCCCGTTACACGCTCAATTGCTTCTGGTGACCAGTAGGTACGCACATCGGCAAATACCTGAGCGGTGCCGGTGAGCTGGTGACCATTAGCATTGCCACGCCGTTAAGACTGTCGTTTTCGGTCGCCACGACAAAGGGTTCGCGCACGCCATTCCAGTCAAATGAACTGTTGAGGATCGCTTCGGCGGTGTCACCATTGGGATATTGATCGGTCCAGTGACGTTGTCCCTGGAAGCCCGCAGCGATGGCGTTGTAGCCAAGTGATTCTTCCACGCGACCAATATCGGCCAGTTTGCTGTTGCCTTGCATCATGTCGCGGATACACATCGCCATCAGTAAACTTTCGCGCAGAACTGCGCGGCTTTGCTCGGCATTGCGTTGATACTGTTTGTTATTTTCATCTTCGCCATAGCGGAAGTTTTATCAGCAGCCAGCGCCATTCCAGTTCGGCTTCGTCGTAAATCTTCTGATCGATACGGCGACGCAGTTCGGTCATATCCACCGCCTGGACTTTCATTCCCAGCCAGGATTCAAAGAAGTTGTGATCAACAATGGAACCGGCGATACCCATCGAAACGCCGCCCAGCGACAGATAGCTTTTACCTTTCATGCTGGCGACTGCTAAACCGGCGCGGGCAAAGCGCAGCAGTTTTTCTTCAACATCGGCAGGAATCGATGTGTCATCGGCATCCTGAACATCATGACCGTAAATGGAGAATGCGGGATGCCTTTCTGGCTGTGAGCTGCCAGAGCCGCTGCCAGGTAAACAGCGCCGGGACGTTCAGTGCCGTTAAAGCCCCAAATGGCTTTCGGGCGGGTTGGATCCATGTCGATGGTTTCACTGCCATAGCACCAGCAAGGCGTTACCGTAATGGTGAGGCCTACATTCTGACTGCTGAATTTTTCTTCGCAAGCAGCGGCTTCAGCCATACCCGCGATACAGGTATCGGAAATGACACACTCGACGCAGCTCCGCAGGCATGGCGCAGTTTCTCGGTCAGCAGTGCAGCCGTGGCTTTCGCCATATTCATTGTTTGTTCTTCAAGCGACTCACGAACACCCATGCGACGACCGTCAATAACCGGCGGATACCAATTTTCGGTAAGCTGATTTTTTTCATTACTGATTCCTCACTTTATTCGGAAAATATGTTCAGTTAGTTGCCGTTTGAGAACGGAAACGGGCAAAGATAAAGATGACTGCGAAGCAGAGTGCCGGGATCAGTTCGGCAGTGGGGATGTTGCCCGCTGCGTCACTGACAAACCCCATGACCGGAGTGACAATACCGCCGCCAATAATGGTCATAACGATGAAGGACGAACCGTATTTGGTGTCCTGGCCGAGATTTTTAATGCCCAGCGAGAAGATTGTTGGGTACTGAATCGACATAAAGGCACTGCATAAAGTCAGGGCTATTAAGCCCACATGACCGCCAGCGAAGGCTGAGATCAGGCACAGTGCCATAGCGATTAATGCGTAGGCGGCCAGGACTTTGTGTGGCGCGAAGC
>ENA-OQDE01001192-OQDE01001192.1-human-gut-metagenome-genome-assembly--contig:-NODE-1192-length-10715-cov-4.090858_pt1 | contig 10715 bp, 14 predicted proteins | sample MGYA00242768_ERZ504595 | MGnify/ENA primary metagenome ERZ504595 (study PRJEB26092, sample SAMD00036307) | human gut metagenome | host: Homo sapiens | study: EMG produced TPA metagenomics assembly of...
ACCTGCTCATCCGGCTGACGGTTCACATCCATCTCTATTTCATCCCACCGGGAGGCCGCCAGCGCCGGCTTCCTGGGCTGCTTCCAGCAGTCCGCCGCCTTCCTCCTCAAGCCGCCGTCTGGCCTCTCCCTCCAGCATGTCCACATAGACCTGTTCCCAGTAAAACTGCTCTGTCCCCGGCGTCTTATAGTAAGCTTCCAGCACCGGAAGGAACTGCCGGGAAAATTCCCGGGAAAAATAAGCCGGACCATACATGACCACTGGTCCCGACCGCCTACTTTTACGCCGGTGATCCTCCCCTTTTTATTGAAATAAAGGCACCATTCCCTGGTCTCTCCCTTCTGAAAGGCAGAGCTGTACCAGGCCCCGCATTCATAGGAATGATACATATTCTCCCGCATCCAGTTATCCGATGACAGGACGTACATATTGCGCCCCTCCAGCACCTTCCTGGCCCGGTAAATGGTGGTCAGGGTGTTTTTGCTGGTATACTCAGGATTGTACAGAAGCTCCACGCCGTATTTATCAATAAGGTATTCAAACTTCTCCTTCAGATATCCCACTGCTATGGTTATATTCCTTATACCCACTTCGTGAAGCTGCTTAATCTGACGTTCAATCATGCGCTCCCCAAAGACCTCCAGAAGCCCCTTGGGCGTCTCAAAGGTCAGGGGGACAAAACGTGAACCGAAGCCCGCTGCAATAATAAGGGCGCCGTCCACCTTATATTGGTCTAACAGCTTCTGGCCATCCGGCATAAGCTCCATCGGGCCTTGCCCTTTTGGCTGCTTTCCTCTCCTATATATCCCTTCGCCAGACATTCCTTAATCAAACCATTGGCCGTGCCAGGGAGACATCCAGCTTTCCGGCCAGCTCTCTCTGGGTAATATCCGGCTGCTCCAGTACTGCCCTGCATACAAGTCCATGTCTGTCCATTGTGTAATCCTCGCTTCCCTGCCTGTTTTATGTTCAAATCTATCGCTTTTCAAAAATATATGAACATTATATCACAGGAGTGAGAAAATGCAAGCTATAATCTTTCCCAAATATTTGTCCCGGCAATACATTTTTTCTTATAACACAAAAGACACGCCATTAAAGCAATTGCATAGCCATTAGCTCGCTACTGCTTTAAGACGCATCCTTTTTTGACTAAATCTTATTTAGCGTTCTGACGAATATTAATTCCCGGTGTCGTATGTAAATGTTCCCCGTCACGTAACACCTGTAAACCGTTTACTATGACATGTGTCACTCCGCGGGCATATTGCGCAGGCTGCCGTAAATCGAATGGTGTATCCATATGTTCATAATCAAACACTATAACATCCGCAACTGCCCCCTCATATAATAGCCCCCGTCCTTTCAGGTTGAAATGGGAGGCCGGCATGCTTGTCATCTTGCGAACCGCTTCTTCCAGACTGAGAATATGATTCTGCCGCACATGATGCGTCAGGAACCAGTCCATTCCGATGTAATGAAGCGGGAACTGTGTGTGTCTGGCCACCTCGCTTCAACAGATGTACTATATCCATCTACCACAAGCATATAGAGTGGATTCGATATTGTCTCTACAAGATGTTCATCTGTAAACAGCCGTGACACAAGAACAACACTGTCAATATCTGGTGCAACAGCGGCCAGAATATCGAAGTAACAATCCCAAGGTTCTTTATTCCATAGATGTGATATTTCCGGAATGTCATCCCATTAATGTCCGGAAATGCATTATTGTTCTGCATACGCACCCGTTCCCACTCACCGCCGGCAATAAACCTCCAGTACCGGTCACAGTCATGTTTAAGCCTAGTCCTGATTTCCGGATCCATAAGCGCATCTTTCATCTGTTGGCCTGGCAATGAGGTCAGCCACTCCGGTAATATACCCGCCATCTGACCGATACCATAATTTAAGGGGGTCATATCTGTCAGAACCTCAAATCCCTCATCCCTTGCCTGACTAATTTTCTCCATACACCTGCGCACTGCATCTTCAGGTGCATGCGTATTGTAGCGTATATTCATGTGAGATACTTCACCTCGAATACGATGGTGACGGATTACCGCTAAAAATTCCTCCAATGCCTCCAGCACATGGGCATCTCTGTTCCGAATATGACTGGTATAAATGGCATCATATTCCTTTACAACACCTGCAAGACGCATTAATTCCTCCGGACAGCTTGTACGTCCTGGCTCGAATTCCAGACCGCTGCTAAGCCCGATGGCTCCATCCTCAAATGCCTGTCTGAGGGCATTCTCCATTATTTTATACTGTTGCTCTGTTACCTCCGGTCCTTTGACACCGGCCAGAGTTCGCAAGGAATTGTGTCCCACCAGCCATGCTAAATTACCGGATATACCCATATGTTCTAATTCGCACATGTGCTCTCCAGTGTGCGGCCATAGGGTACAGGCCCATTATCGAAATGGCCAAATCCTCCAGCCGTACCATTCCCCACCGGTGGAAACGGGGCCGTACTGTCTCCGCAGTTCCCTACAATTTCTGTAGTAATTCCCTGGCGTATCGTACTCTCGCAAAAAGGATTACTTTCAATCGTCACATCCGAATGGCTATGTGCGTCAATAAATCCCGGACTCACAATCAGCCCGTCTGCATTGATGACATGCCGCGCCTCCTCGGTAATATTACGCTCCATACAAGCAATACACTTTCCCCTGATTCCCACATCCAGGCGCCGCCGCGGATTTCCTGTGCCGTCTATTACCCATCCTCCGCGAATCAGAATATCTAACATTTAACTACCTCCATCTGTATCTAACTTCAATTGTTTCCAAGTTTCTTCACCCCTTTACTGCACCGGCAGTAAGCGTAGAAATAAAGTATTTTTGCAGAAAAATAAAAATGATAATAAGTGGGAGGCTTGTCAGAACACTGGCTGCCATCATATCATTCCATAATGTGCGGTACTCACCCACCATCTGCGCAATTCCGACAGTCAGCGTTTTAGAGGTCTCCGATTTCATCAAAGTTTGTGAAAACATATATTCATTCCAAACCTGAATAAAAGAATAAATTGCTGTTGCAGCCATACCAGGTAAAGTTAATGGACAAATAACTCGTGGACAAAGCTCTGATATTTGTTGCAGCCATCAATTTGTGCAGCCTGCTCTAATTCTGACGGTATTGTATTAAAATATCCCATCATCATCCACGTACAGAATGGCATAGTAAATGCAATGTTAGGTAGGATTAGACCTACGAGTGTATCAACCAGGCCATATATAGTCAGCATTTTATAGTAAGGGACCAAAAGCATGACTGCTGGGAACATCTGGAGTACCAACAAAAATGTCATAAATGGCTTCTTAAACCTTGAACGGCTGCGAGATGCCGCGTAACCAGCTAAACAGGAAACTATAACAGATACCACGGTGGTAACCACTACCACAATGATGCTGTTTCTAAAATATGAAGCAATCGGATATTTTACAAAAATGTCTGAATATGTCTGTAATGAAGGGGATTTTGGCATCCATACCGGAGGAATGACAAAGGTTTCTTCCAAAGTTTTAAGAGATGTCAGTACCATCCAGGCCAGAGGATATAGAACAATCAATGAAAAAAAAGCAACACTGCATAAGAAAGGATTCCTGCCTGATTATGTCTTTTAACTTTTTTTCATCTGTCAACCTCCTGTAGATCCAACTCATAATGTAGCATATTATAAATACCACTACTGCCATTGCTCCGGCCAGACCAAATTTAAATGAACCAAATGCAGTTTTATAGATTGTAACGCTTACAAGACTTGTTGAATTTGCAGGCCCCCCGCCTGTCAAAAGATTTACCATGGTATAATGTTTAAACCAGTTCACTGTATCCAGAATAAAAGCCACTGCCAAAACCGGAAGAATAGATGGAACTGTTATATGCCAAAACGCCTTAATCCTGCTGCACCCATCTACCTGAGATGCCTCATAGATATCCTGCGGTACGGTTTGCAAAGCAGACAAAACCATAATCATCACAAACGGATAACCTTTAATAATACATATAATAGCTACAATGGGCAAAGCTGTATTAACACTACCCAGCCAGGAAATAGGATCTGATAAAACCCCTAAATTCATCAGTGTATAATTAATAATTCCATATTGCGGATTAAGAATCCACTTAAACAATACTGCAAATACAACTTCCGGAATTAACCACGGCAGCATCAGAATACAACGAAAAATACACGGCCTCGTATATTTTTATTGAGAATTGTCGCCAAAATTGTACCTATTACGAAATGACCTGCAACAACAATTAATATGAATTTAAAATTCACGGACAGCTGTTACGAAATGCCGCATTTGATATTAAGGCCTGATAGTTTTTTGTGCCAACAAATTCCATTTATTAACAAGATTAGTGTCAAAAAAGCTAACATATATACCATAAAGCATTGGATAAATAATCAACAGAACTGACAGGACTGCAACCGGAAGAAAAAATACCAATGAAAAATGCCTTTCCAGAAATTTGCCCAAACTTCCACCTCCTCTTCAGACGCCAAGAATTGTACAGGAAACCTGGGCGGGATCATCCCGCCCAGTCTGTATCTATTTAATTATTAGCGTCCAAAACAGCCTGTACGGCCTCTGCTGTAATTTTCGCGGCCTCCTCAGGCGACTTGATACTACCTGCCAACATGGCATTTACATTCTCTGCCACAATATTGGCTTCCTCTCCGCGGAATGGTACTGCCACGTAATCAATATTATATTGAGCGCAGTCCAGAATTGCCTCCACTTCAGGAGCTGCCTCACGGGCCACATCTTCGAGTTCTATCAATGCGGGCGGACGTTTAGTAACACGTGTCATCTCTACAAAATTAGCTGCTGCATATTTTAAAAATTCGATTGCGCCCTCTCTATTAGGAGCATCCTTAAACATAATCATACCATAGGGATTAAGGTACGCCACTGTCTCCTTATCCTTCAGCGGTACTGCGATAAACTTTCCATCCATATCCGGATTTTGTACAACAATATTCCCAATCGTATGGGGACCGCTTATTGCCATGGCCACTGATCTGTTGCCAGTAAATTAACCATGGTTTATAATCTACCTCCGTAGAGCCTTGGGGTACAGATCCATCCCGGATAGCCAAATTGTAATAAAACTCAAATGCCCGGACACCATCCTCAGAACCAATTTTAGTTGCCCATTTACCACTTTCATCTTTATAAATATCAGGTGCATCCGCAGCAAACAGAGCCAGTGTAAAACGAAGTGCGTTGTTTCCATCTGGAAATCCCATCAGGCTCATACCATATCGGTCAATCTTTCCATCGCCATTTGTATCCACTGTCAACTTTTTAGCAGTCTCTACAATTTCATCAAAGCTCTCTGGTACATCGAGTCCAGCTTCTTGAAGCAAGTCATTACGCAGCAGTAAAACGAACGGAGCCGCACACATGGGCAGGCCAAAAAGTTCATCATTATATGTAAATTCTTTCAACATTTCCGGATAAAAGCCTTCCAGGAATTTCTGATCGAATTCTCCCTGATATCTTCCACAATTCCCATCTCTTTCCATGCAGCATTATTAGCTCCATTGTAATTACCAATCCGGCAAAGTACTGGATGCTGCCATAGACTGTACGGTTGTCAGGAGATCTGCTGAGGGAGTTCCTATTAGTTCCACTTCATACTCTGGATGTGCCTCCTCAAATCCTTTTACCACCCCAGCCAGCACCTGGTCTTCCGGACTTTCCACCACCCACGGACCCATAAGCTGGATTTTCGTTCTCTCTCCGGCCTCTGTTGTGGCAGCCTCAGTCGAACTGCCAACCACAGCATCGGTTTGTACGTTCTCCTTTTTTCCGCATCCAACAGCAGACGTAGCTGCAAGAGTTACCGCCAACACGATAGAAACTGTTCTTTTCATAACTTACCTCCTTTGTATGTGATTGTATTATTGTTCCCTAAATGATATCACAACGGTATTTTTGAATCGCTTCATCATCAATCTCAATTCCCAATCCGGGCCCCATTGGGACATCCACATAGCCATCTCTGAGTTTAAAATCCTGTTTAAGCATTTCTTTCCGAATCGGTGTATCCCAAACACAATATTCCAGCAAATTGGAATTTGACTGAGTGGCAATAAAATGCAAAGATGCTGCAATTACAATTCCACTGCTCCAGGCATGTGGAATCACAGTGGTATTATGGCTGTCGCCATCGCACCTATCCTCTTAGCCTCCGTCAACCCACCACACCGTGTGATATCCGGCTGAAGAATATCCAATTTGCATACCTCTATCAGTTGTTTAATCCATATCTTGTTGTTTCATTCTCTCCGCCTGGTCAATTCTTACATCTGTGCTCTCCACAAGCATTTTATATCCTTCATAATCATCAGGATAAACAGCCTCTTCGATCCAATACGGCTTAAATTCCCGTATTTCATTTATTAGAAGCAGCCTTGATGCAGCGGTAACATTGAAGTCACCAGAAGGAATGAAGCCTATATCAAGCAATAGCGATAGGTAAGCCTTTGAAGTTATCTCCAGCTTTTCCCCCGCTTCACACCGGACATGCGACTTCACCGCATCCGGCGTTCCATCAATCAAACAGTTTTCTTAGTCTCCTTAGTCATACCATTATGAGAATTATTCGTAAGATTTAGGTTCTCCAAATCAATAGGTTTCCGATTTGCCAGAATTCGCAGTCTGTTTAGCTTCATAAGTTGTGAAGCGTCCAATTTAAGAGCGGAGAGATAAGAACAAATAGTATCCTCATTGACTGCGTGTATCAGTTCGTGTACTGGTGCAAGCACCAATACCAGATTTTCATACTTGTCACTGCCACCATTACCCTTTGGTGTTTTATGGTGACAGTGGATTTCTGAAACACACTGAAATTCCTTTCCCGTTATTGCACATTTCCCCCATTGAGCGGAGAATAGTGAAATACGGTTGTCCGCATATTCTGCACTACGGCGGTATGTAGGCGCTCTCATAAGCTGTAACAGTAAGGAAGTGTTTATCCGTAAATCGTCATGGATTGCACTTCTGCCTGTCGCTGTGTAGGCGCATACTTTTCGCCGCAAATTCATTGGATTTGTGCATTGAACATAGCTTATCGGATAAATCGGTTCTTTGGATTGTGCTATATATCTTAGCTGTTCCGATTTCCCATATCTTTGGAGCTCCATTTTTGTAAGGTCTCGACCTTCTTCTTTTAGTCGGTGCGTTTTTCCTGATTTCAGCCTGTTTTTAAGGACTATATTAACAGTTCTGCCAATATCACCGCAATCAATGCTGATGTCTGTGGCTAACTGATAATAATTCTGGATTCCCATAACCATTGAGTTAAACAGCCGTACTTCTCCGGCCTCTCCACGGTCTTTTCTTGGAAATTTGATGTTCCCGACCTGCTTTGTCAGGTTGGCCTTGACCTTTCTATAGGCTTTATCGCACATGTGCGATTGAACGACATACTTTTTCCCCTTTTTGTGCAGTCTGATTTTGAATCCGAGAAATTCAGAATAGCTCCGTCTGGTGTCAACAACTCTCGTTTTCTCTGGCGAAACATCAAGACGTAAGCGTTCTTTCAGCCAATGCGTTACCGCAATCAGCGTCCGGTCTGCCTGTTCTTTCGTCCTGCAAAGAATCCGAAAATCATCCGCATATCTGACGATATACATTTCTTTCAACCTTGTATTCCGCATTGCCCGATACGCATGGCTTTGTATCGGACAGCCCGTCGCATTTTCCCTGTAGGAGTAGTTTTCCGTTACCGGGTTGCACTGCCACTGGCTTTCTATCCAATGGTCAAGTTCATTCAGAACCACATTTGCCAGCAGTGGTGAAATAATGCCGCCCTGCGGCGTTCCCTTTGCTGGGTGTTCTATATGGCCATCCGGCATGAGGATTGGTGCTTTGAGAATCCTGCGGATTACATAGAGCAATTCTTTATCCCGAATATTAAGTGACCATAACTGTTTTATCAGCTTTGAATGGTCTACATTGTCAAAGAAGCCCTTAATATCAAACTCCACAACATAGTAAAGTCCTGACCTCTGCATAAGCCTGTAGATTGCCGCTATCGCATTTTCAACCGACCGATTCGGACGGAATCCATAGCTGTTATTGCTAAATCTGGCTTCGCAGATAGGCTCCATGACTTGCTTGATACATTGCTGTACCAATCTATCCCATATACAAGGGATTCCCAGAGGTCTGGTACTCCCGTTTGGCTTAGGGATTTCTTTGCGTCTCACGCTTCTTGGGGTGTAGCCGTTTTTACCTCCCTTTACGATTCTACGTACCCTGCTGTTACTTCGTCAGCGGTAAGTTTACCAATATCAGAAATTTTCAGCTTATCCGTCCCCGGTGTAAAACTCCCGGTATTGGATTTGATGTTCCGATAGGCCAATAGGATATTTTCTCTCGAAAGTATCACATCCATCAGCCGTCAAAGATTTCTCCGGCTTGACTTCTGGCATACAGCTCATCAAAGGTACTCTGCATATCGTAGTATTCAGCATGGCGGAGATACTCCACGTATTTTGTTTTTGGTTTCTTCTCATTTGGCATCAGGCATCACTCTCCTTTACGGCGAGTGACTTCTTTTTGTCATACTCGCAATCCTAATTGCGACTAAGTGCTAAGTTGTCTGTTTGACTGACTTGAGGCCATTCCTCCGTTTTCCTCTTTTTCGCAGAAAACATCATCGGTTCGACCTCTGCTTTTCAGCAGTAGTACAGCAGCTTATATGATTCGTCTGCTTACTTCCTAATGGTGGAAGCCTACTGCCTTTCCTCGTTCCAACAATCCTATCTTTACATATACCTTTAGGTCTCCGCTTTAAGCCTGTCAGCTTGAACACGCCTGTAACGTGCTATGGTGTTTCATAACATCAATTTTTACTCCACCACACTGATTAGCGATTAACGCTACCGGCACATTTCTATGCCGTCATGGTATAGACCCTTACATTCGCGGTTTTCGTCAGTCATATTTCAAACATTCTGACCTTGGGTATTTTGTAGACCTCCGGCCTATAGGTAGCACCGTCCACCTCTGGACAGCTTTCGTGAGGCTGGTATTTATCCAGCAATCCATACGGCTACTCTCAGCCGACTTCACCGAGCTTCTGACAAGTCACATTTCTGTTGAAATGCCAGTCGGAGTATTAAGGGGGCGTTTCAGGGCGTTACCCCATCATTCCACCTCTCGGATTGTTAGTTCTCCTAACATTTGAAATTTTCGTTCTTTTGTTAATGCCTGATTTTGTCCTTCAACCACGAAGGCTTTGTTCAGGAACGAGTCGCACTGACAACCACATCATAGCCAAGCAGAACGGCCTGTTCAAAGGAATGCTCAATCAGCATCCTTCCGTACCCTCTTCTCTGATACTCAGGAGCAATACTGACCGGACCAAAGGTTAGGATTTCTTTTTCTGTTCCGGCTTCATCAACCAGCCGGGCTTTTGTATACATAATATTCCCAATCACCTGTCCGTCCAGTTCAATCACAAAATCCAGCTCTGGTATAAAATCCTCATGTCCGCGCATGATGTGAACCAGATAATGTTCCGCACATCCCGGGATATATAGATTATAAAATGCCTTTCTCGTAATTTCTTCAACGACCTTGTAATCACGTTCTTCTTCATTTCGTATCGTTATCATATCAACTGCTCCTCTATACCTTTATTTAGAATTGGTTATCCCTTTAATCATATCTTTTTAATCAGTCCCGCATTCCTGAAATATAATGATAAAACTCTGTCTAACTGCCGTCAGCCCGTTCTGTTTCTTCAGCCTTCGCTGTGTCTGCATATAACTCCAGGCCACTGTCTGCAATTCACCAGCCTTCTCTTGTCCAAGCAAGTTCGCAAAATGTACCCGGCAAATCATTGGGTAAATGTATGGCTGTTGCCTATAAACAGAAAACGTGCTCCATCTGTGACAGTGTGTTCAACCTGCGATGCTCTCGTTAATTCCCCTCCACCCCTGTTAATACGCCAATGCCCGCAATATATGCGGGCTTGTAATGCTTGTAAAGCCGAAGCTTTGATTGTTCTTTCGTTTTACCATATATACAGGCGAAAAAATATCATATTGTAAAATTTTCTAATACATTGCAGAAAACTCATGATATTATGATAACTGATATTATGATAACCGCTTTTAGGATAAGCCAATAGCAGGAGGGATATACTTGACAATTAGTAAATTAATCTATATGCCGTTCTTAACGATTCAGCTGCTGCAAAGCCGGCTTACGCGCAGCAGCCTCAGCACAGATCAGCCGGCAATATACTCTGCTGTTTCCTCTGTCAGAAGGAAGAGCATTCCGTCATTACGGCATTTTTTTGTGTCTCTCCATTCAGAGAATAGACGAAACCTTTCACGCATGTATCACTGCATGCATCAGGGTCAATAAGTCTCTTGCAATCACGGGAAGCCGCCATTTTCTTTTGCATGTGGGCAGGCAGAGCGGCAATGACCTCCTCATACCTGCCGGCATTATCTCCGTAAATGCGTGCCCAGATACCGGTCTTGCGAAACACCCAATTCATTACGGTTTTCTTCTCCAGCTGGTATGTGGCAGTGTAACCGCTTTTGACTTCCTTGATTACAAGTTCACACCCCTGTTCCAAAAGTTTGTCATTCAGCTTCTCCACAAATACACGATGCTCCGGCGCAACTGCCAATAGAAATTCATTAAATGAAGTCTTTGCCATTA
>ENA-OQDE01001193-OQDE01001193.1-human-gut-metagenome-genome-assembly--contig:-NODE-1193-length-10686-cov-4.132399_pt1 | contig 10686 bp, 14 predicted proteins | sample MGYA00242768_ERZ504595 | MGnify/ENA primary metagenome ERZ504595 (study PRJEB26092, sample SAMD00036307) | human gut metagenome | host: Homo sapiens | study: EMG produced TPA metagenomics assembly of...
AATATCACACGATGAAAAAAATAGAAAGCGGATCGCTTGCTGTGATGCTCGATGAAGAGACGCTGGGACTTAGGATCGAAAAAGACGGCGTTGTCTGGAATACGGATCCGAAAAAGACACCGGAACTGATTTTTGCAGAGGGAACATACCGTTTCTTGGATGCAGAGGAGATTTCCCATGAGGTCTATTCCTTCGGCGTCGGATGCGGCATCCGGAGCGTTATGCGGGATTTGCGGGAACACAGTATGCCTTCGAGACGATTATCTGGATCGAAGCTGTGGATGAAACATTTTGGATGGAGTGGATTCCGCTCTGCGATGAGGGACTGCATCCGGTAAAGGTGCTGTGGCCGACGGCAATGGAGTTTACAAACGGGCGCGATGACTGGTATACACTCCTTACCGAGGGACAGGGACTTCTGATTCCGAATACCTGGAAGACGGAACTTGGAAAGCTTTCGTTTGACGGCAGATTTGAGACCTCCGGCGGCTATATGCCGTGGTTTGGCCAGGTGAAGGAAAGATGCGGCTATACAGCGATCTGTACAACACCGTGGAACGCCGGTTATCAGGCAGAGCATCCGGCAGGCGGCCCGTATACCAGCGTGGGGGCATGGCTGGAGCCAAGCCTTGGAACAATGAATTACCGCCGCGTATTCCGTTATACGTTTTTAAATGACTGCGATTATAACGACCTCTGCAAAACATACCGTCAGTATGTACGGGAACAGGGCCATCTGCGCACTTTGAAAGAAAAGGCAGTACAGAATCCGTCCATTCACGATCTTGTGGGAACGTGTTTTGTTCATACGGGAATCAAGACGGTTGTGCAGCCGGAGTCCGGCTTTTTCGATCCGCAGAATCCGGAGAAAAATAACCGCGTAGTGCCGTTTTCCGTGCGCGAACAGCAGATCCGCGAAATTCATGATCTCGGCGTAGAGAAAGTCTATCTTCATCTGGACGGCTGGGCAGAACCGGGGTATGACAACCAGCATCCGGACTACACACCGGCATGCCAAGCGGCCGGCGGATGGGAAGACATGAAATCGCTTGTCGATACGATGCATGATTTCGGCTACAAATTCGGTATTCACGACCAGTACCGCGATTATTACCATGCAGCGCCGAGCTACGATGAAAATTATGCCTGCCGCCTTCCGGATAGAACGATACCGGGACACAGTTACTGGGCGGGCGGACCGCAGAGCTATCTCTGTGCAACGCAGGCACCGTTCTATGTGAAACGGAATTTTGCCGAGCTGAAGAAAAACGGAATCCGGCTTGACGGTGCATACCTCGATGTGTTTACGTGCAACGAGGGCGACGAGTGCGCAAATCCGGAGCATGTGATGACGAGAAGAGACTGCTATACGTACCGCGGAAACTGCTTCTCCTGGCTGCTATCACAGGGGATTCTCTCAAGCTCCGAGGAGGTCAGCGACTGGGCCGTTCCGTATCTGGTATTCTGCATTATGCGCCGTACGACTTTATGCTGCGCCCGGCAGAGACACCGAAAAAAGGAATCCCGGTGCCGCTCTTTAATCTTGTGTATCATGACTGTGTGATCGAGCCGTGGATGATGGACCGTGTTTCAAAAGACGAGGACTATATGCTGTATGCGCTTCTTGCAGGCGGTGCACCGTATCTTGTACGGGACGGCGCATATCCGAATACAGATGGTGCATTTGACGGGGAGAAAATCAGTCTGGAAGAGATGACAGAAAGATGCCGCGTTGTAACGGAGCTGCATGAAAAAACGGCACTCTTGGAACTGGTACGCCACGAGTGTATGACGGTGGACGGAAGCGTACAGAAGAGTGAATTTTCCGATGGAACATATGTTATTTGTGACTTTGCAGAGCAGATATATGAAATCGGATACGGGGCATAAAAGAAAAGCGCCACATGTAGATTTTGTTCTTATAAAAATACAAGATTTTGTGGTTTTCCTTGTATTTTTTCAAGTGCATATCTTGCGCGGAAAGCAGAGATTTGTTATATTATGCATGCGGAGGTGTTCATGCCCGGTGCAAAGAAGATGCCGGAGCGTGACGAAACAAAATAACACCAGAAAGGAACAAAGCAAATGAGAGAATTTGAACAGTGGGATGGCTTTACCGGAAGACTCTGGAAAGAAGGCATCGACGTACGTGACTTTATTCAGAACAACTATACTCCATATGACGGAGATGAGAAATTCCTGGAGGGACCAACAGAGGCTACAGACCGTCTGTGGGGCAAATTACAGGAACTCCAGAAAGAAGAGCGTGCAAAAGGCGGCGTTCTGGATATGGAGACAGACGTTGTAAGCGGAATCACAGCTTACGGCGCAGCATATATCGATGACAGCATGAAAGATCTGGAGCAGGTAGTTGGTCTGCAGACAGACAAACCGCTGAAACGTGCATTTATGCCGTATGGTGGAATTAAAATGGCTGAGCAGTCCTGCGAGACTTACGGCTACAAACCAAGTGAGAAGCTTCATGAAATTTTCACTAAATATCACAAAACACATAACCAGGGTGTATTCGACATCTACACACCAGAGATGATGAAAGCCCGTCATAATAAAATCCTGACCGGTCTGCCGGATACCTATGGCCGTGGCCGTATCGTAGGCGACTACCGTCGTGTTGCTCTGTACGGTATTGATTACCTGATCGAGCGCAAAAAAGCAGACTTCGCTGCAACAAATCGTCAGGGAATGCGTCGTGGTGACTTCCAGTTAAGAGAAGAGATCGCTGACCAGGTCAGAGCACTGCAGGATATGAAAGTTATGGCACAGTCCTATGGCTATGACATTTCCGAGCCGGCTAAGAACGCAAGAGAAGCTGTTCAGTGGCTGTACTTCGGATACCTTGCAGCTATCAAAACTCAGAACGGTGCTGCAATGAGCGTTGGCCGTGTATCTACTTTCCTTGACATCTACATCGAAAGAGATATCGAAAAAGGAATCCTGACCGAGAAAGAGGCTCAGGAGCTGATCGACCATCTGGTAATGAAATTCCGTATGGTTAAATTCGCAAGAATTCCGTCTTACAATCAGCTGTTCTCCGGTGACCCGGTATGGGCTACTCTGGAAGTTGCCGGTATGGGAATCGACGGACGTTCTATCGTTACAAAGAACGATTTCCGTTTCCTGCATACACTGGAAAACATGGGACCGTCCCCAGAGCCGAACCTTACTGTTCTGTACTCTGAGAATCTTCCGGAAGCTTTCAAGAAATATGCAGCTCATATTTCTGTACAGACAAGCTCCATCCAGTATGAGAACGATGATGTAATGCGTCCGGTATGGGGCGATGATTACTCCATCTGCTGCTGTGTATCTGCTACCGAGACCGGTAAGGAGATCCAGTTCTTCGGCGCTCGTGCAAACCTTGCAAAATGCTTCTGTACGCGATCAACGGCGGTAAAGACGAGAAGACAAAACAGCAGGTTGCTCCGGAATATCAGCCGATCACTGCTGAGTATCTGGACTATGATGAGGTTATGAAGAAATACGACGTTATGATGGACTGGCTGGCTCATCTGTACGTTGGAACTCTGAACATGATCCACTACATGCATGACAAATACTACTATGAGGCAGCAGAGATGGCTCTGATCGACACCGATGTAAGACGTACCTTTGCAACCGGTATCGCAGGATTCTCTCACGTAGTAGACTCCTTAAGCGCAATCAAATACGCTAAAGTTAAAGTTATCCGTGACGAAGAAGGAATGGCTGTTGACTTCGAGACAACCGGCGACTTCCCAAGATACGGCAACGACGATGACAGAGCAGACGAGATCGCTGTATGGCTGCTTCGTACCTTCATGGACAAACTGAAATACTGCCATACCTATCGTGATTCTGAGCCGACTACCTCTATCCTTACCATTACTTCCAACGTTGTATATGGTAAAGCAACTGGTTCTCTGCCGGACGGAAGAAAAGCCGGTGAGCCTCTGTCTCCGGGAGCTAACCCGTCTTACGGCGCAGAGAAGAGCGGACTTCTTGCTTCCCTGAACTCTGTAGCAAAACTGCCGTATGAGGACGCTTTGGACGGAATCTCCAACACCCAGACCATCAACCCGGGCGCACTTGGCCACAACGACGAAGAGCGTACCGAGAACCTGGTACACGTTCTGGACGGATACTTCGAGCAGGGTGCACATCACCTGAACGTAAACGTATTCGGAACCGAAAACTGATCGACGCAATGGAGCACCCGGAGAAACCGGAGTATGCAAACTTCACAATCCGTGTATCCGGCTATGCAGTTAAATTCATCGACCTGACAAAAGAGCAGCAGATGGACGTAATTGCACGTACCTGCCATGATCATATGTAATTTCTGAAAATGTTATTTCTAAAAGCCCCCGCGGCCGCAGCAATGCGGCTGTGGGGGCTTTTTGTATATCGGTGCTTGAATTCCAGTAAAATCCACTTGATTTAGAGTACATAAAATGAGAAAATTTATCAGATGCAGAACGCTAATTGAAAAACTTTTATCAAGTAATTCATAGCGTAAGTTACGAGTTAATGTTATAATACCAAAGTTAGAATTTCCTAACATAAGAAAAAATGGAGTTTTATTTATGAAAAAGAAAATTGTTGCAGCATTTTGTCTTGCCATGGTGATGACGGTCGGCGGATGTTCCGGTGCGGGGACAGCAGCGCAGCCGGAGAGCAGTGAAAGTCAGACACAGCCGGCGTCTGTTTCGGAGTCTTCGAGCAGTTCTGACGCTTCGGAAGAGAATTCCACGCAGAAATCCGCATCATCACAGCTTCTTCCGATGCCGCAGATGCATCGAGCAGCCGAGATATTTTTGCGATGGATACGTACATGACGGTCACTGCCTATGGTCCGAATGCAGAAACGGCGGTGGATCAGGCGCAGCAGGAGATTGAGCGGCTGGATGCACTTCTGTCGACCGGAGAGAAGACGAGTGAAGTAGCGCAGATCAATGCAAACGGCGGCGGAACCTTATCGGAGGATACCACCTATCTGCTGGAACGCTCGCTGGATCTGTATGACAGCACAAACGGCGTTTTCGACATCGCAATTTATCCGATCATGGACGCCTGGGGTTTTACAACCGGAAATTATACGATTCCTTCGGATGAGACGATCGAAAGCCTCCTTCCGCTGACCGATGCCAATGATATCCTATACGACAAGGACAGCGCATCCATCAGCTTTGCCAAGGACGGCATGAAAATTGACTTCGGCGGAATCGCAAAGGGCTATACCTCCGGCAGAATCGCCGATATTTACCGGGAATGCGGTGTGACGAGCGGGCTCATCAACCTCGGCGGAAACGTTCAGGTTGTCGGCACGAAAACGGACGGCAGTAAATGGCGCGTTGCCGTGCAGAGTCCGGAAGCGGAGGATGATTATCTCGCATTCTCTCGACGGCCGACCGGGCGGTTATTACTTCTGGCGGCTATGAGCGGTATTTCGAACAGGACGGCATGAAATATCATCACATCATCGACCATCGACGGTCATCCGGCAAATAACGGTCTGGTGTCGGTGACGATCGTAAGTGCTGACGGAACACTGGCGGATGGCCTTTCTACTTCTCTTTTCATCATGGGAAAGGACAAGGCAGCTGAATACTGGCGTGCACACAGCGATGAATTTGACACCATTCTGGAGGATGAGGACGGAGTTCTGTATGTAACCGAAGGAATTGCCGATGATTTCGCATCCGATCACGAGACAAACATTATCAGGAAAGACGGTGATACATAACCATGGGAAAATGGAAAAAACTGACAGCATTTGCACCGGCTCTCGCGGCAGTTATCGTAGCAGCCTGCGCCGGTATTTCGCTGAATGGCTACACTGCACCGGTTTACGCCGTAGAGCAGCCGGAGGCACTGGTGACACCGGAGCCGGAACAGGATACCGATGCAGCGGAAAAGAAAGATGATACAAAAAAGAAGGACGATACCAAAAAGACAACCGATACCGAAGCAGAACTTGTCGCAGCCGTCGGTTCCGGCAGCTTTGAGCTGGCGGACGGAACGTACGAAGGAAGCGGAACAGGTTTTGGCGGTACGATTACAGTCTCTGTCGTATTGAAAGACAAAACGATTCAGTCGATTTCGATTGTAAGCGCTCCCGGCGAGGACGCAGCTTTCCTGAACCGTGCAAAGGGAGTTATCGACCGTATCATCGCATCCCAGAGTGTGGATGTGGACACGGTTTCCGGTGCAACTTTCAGTTCAAAAGGTATCCTTGCAGCCGTGAAAAATGCACTGACCGGTCAGGAGGACACTTCAGAACCGGCATCCGCATCAGGAGCGGCAGGCGGCGGAACAGTTACGGTATCTAAAATTGAAGAGCCGGCTGCCTACCGGGATGGAACGTATTACGGAACTGGAACGGGATTTGGCGGCACAATGAAAGTCTGTGTTGTTGTCAGCGGCGGAAAAATTGCTTCGATTGATATTGTGGAAAACAGCGATACGCCAAGCTACCTTTCCAGCGCTTCCTCTCTGATTTCGACGATTATCTCAACACAGAGTACGAATGTGGATACGGTCTCCGGCGCGACATACAGCTCCCGCGGTATTATTGAAGCTGTGCGGAGTGCCTTAAGTCAGGCGGCAGTGAACGGGTCTTCCAGTACAAACGGAGGAAGCCAGAGCAATACAAACAACGGAAACAACAGCCAGAATAATAATCAGAACAATAACAACTCGTCTGCATCCAAGGGAAGTTTTCCTTATCAGGACGGAATTTATTACGGAACGGCCGCCGGTTTCCAGGGAGACATCAAAGTGGCGGTGGCCCTGCAGGATCAGACGATCAAAGCGGTACTGATTCTGGAAAACGAAGATGACGAGACATTCTTCAACCGTGCCAAAGTCGTAGCGGACCGCATCGTAGACGGACAGAAAACCGATGTGGATCTCGTATCCGGCGCAACGTACAGCTCCCGCGGCATCCAGAACGCAGTAAAACAAGCGCTGGAAAATGCGAAGAAAGCAACAAACGGCGAGACCGTTCCGGATAACGGAACGAGCAGCGGCGGAACCACAACGATTCCGGAAGGAAAATTCCCATACGAGGAAGGCATTTACTACGGAACCGGCGAGGGCTATCTGGGAGACATTACAACGGCAGTTGTCATTCAGGATGAGACGATCAAGGCAATTCTCGTGACCGAGAGTGAAGATGACGAAGCATTCTTAAAACGCGCAAAACAGACAGCAAAGGACGTTGTGAAAAACCAGACACTGGAAGTCGACACCGTTTCCGGCGCAACCTACAGCTCCAGGGGAATTCTTGCGGCAATCGAGGAAGCTTTAAAAGAGGCAGAACGCGTAACTGAGGAAAAGAAAAATCCAACCCCGACGCCAACGGTAACTCCGACACCGACGGAAACACCAACCCCGACCGAAACCCCGGAGCCAACTGAGGCGCCAACACCAACCCCGACGGAAACTCCGGAACAAAAGATCTATCAGGACGGCGAATACACAGCGATTGCCGTCTGCGAGCCGGATGAAGATGAAGATTTTACCGCTTATCAGCTTTCCGTGACGGTAACAATTGAAAACGATAAAATCGTAGCGTTAAGCAACATCACCGGTGACGGAGACAGTCAGAATGCCTCCTACATCCGCCGCGCATCCGAAGGAACCTCCAAAATCAAAGGCGTTTCCGCTCAGATTCTGGAAACCGGAACGCTTGAAAACATCGACACCGTTTCCCGTGCAACCTGCTCCTCAAAAGCCATTCTTGAGGCATGCCGGAATGCGCTGGATGCTGCGAAAGTAACGCAATAAAGGGGAAAACAGATGAGACAATTGATTGTTCGTTTTTTGAATGTCGCTGTCATTGCTGCTGTTCTGATCGGCTACAATACCGTACTCGATAAAAGAGACAAAGAGGATCAGATCGCGCGGCTCTCGGCAAAGCTTGAGACGACCCAGCTTCAGAAGGAAAATCTGCAGGCCGCAGCAGCTGCATCCAACACGGCGGATACGGCCGCAAGTGAAGCAGCAGAAGCAGAAGGGCAGTACGTGGACGGTACGTATGACGGTGAAGCTGACGGCTTCGGCGGCACCATTGCAGTTGAAGTAACCGTAGAGGGCGGCCAGATTACCGATCTTGCCATCACATCCGCCGACGGCGAGGACAGTGCGTATCTGTCAAACGCGGAGGCGATCATTCCAAAGATTATTGAGGCACAGTCCGCCGATGTTGATACGATCAGCGGAGCAACATTCAGCTCCACCGGTATCAGAAATGCGGCGCAGGAAGCAATAGAAAAGGCGGAGAAATAACATGAAAAATTTAGATCTATCCACATTACCGGCAAAGAAGAGAAAACAGATCGTTTCCTGCCTGCGTGCCGGAATCCAGCTTTTATATTTCCTGTTTCTTCCGTCAGTATTTACCGCTGCATTTAACGGAGTGAAATACATTTTTACACAGCTTGGACAGGGTGAAAAAATTGAGATGACCGCGTTTGTGTCGGCTCTGCTCCTTGTCTGTGCATTTACGATTGTTTTCGGCAGATTTTTCTGCGGTTTTGCATGCGCTTTTGGAAGTCTGGGGGATGCAATGCACGCAATTTATGGTATAATCTGTAAGAAACGTAAAAAGAAGCCCAGATGCATCAAACCGGAGCTGGCAAAAAAACTGGTACTGATCAAATACGGCATTCTGCTTCTGATTGCCCTTTGCTGCTTTGCAGGAGTTTATCAGAAAGCAAGAGGAACAAGCCCGTGGGATGTCTTTTCCATGCTGCATGCGGGAAATTTCCGACTTTCCTCTTATATTCCAGGCATTGTTCTTCTGGTGCTGATCCTGGTCGGCATGTTCTTTGAGGAGCGCTTTTTCTGCCGTTTCCTGTGCCCAATGGGAGCTGTCTTTTCTCTGCTTCCGATCCTGCCGTTCTTTACTCTGCACCGGAAACGCGAAAACTGCATCCGCGGCTGCAGCGCCTGCACGAGACAGTGCCCGTCAGCAGTGGAACTGCCATCCGATGGATCCGTGGAAATCTCCGGCAACTGTTTCCAGTGCCAGAAATGTATTGATACGTGTCCAAAAGGCAATATCCGCTGCGGGGTAAAGGAACTTCACGGAAATGAAATCCTCTTTACGCTGTTCCGTGCTGTATTTCTGCTGACACTGCTGTTATGGGCTGGCATCTGATTCAGAATAAGGAAAACTATATGAAGAAAAAAGATCTGATTCTGGCAGGCGCCGTTCTGCTCCTGGCTGGAATCCTTGCCCTGGCGCTTCGGCTGCCGAAAACGGAAAATGGAAATACCATGAAAGTCACGGTGGACGGCGAGGTCTACGGAACGTATTCACTCGCAGAAAATCAGACCGTGAAAATTCAGACGGGTCACGGAACGAATGTCCTGGTGATTGAAAACGGAAGTGCCCATATGGAAGAAGCTGACTGCCCGGACGGCTACTGCAAAAGACAGGGTACGATTTCCCGGGTAAATGAGACGATCGTGTGCCTGCCGCATAAGCTGGTTGCGGAGGTAGAAAGTGACGGATCCACAACGGACGACGCCGACGATGCGCCGGATGTGATTGTAAAATAATACCAGCTTAGAAGAAAGGAATTGGAATTTATGAGAGACAGCCGCACTGCAAGCAGAAAAATTGCCTTATGCGCCATGCTGATGGCACTTGCCATGATCTTCAGTTATGTGGAGGTACTGATCCCGATCAACTCGGTGTTCCTGGAATCAAACTCGGCATTGCCAATCTGGTTGTAGTCGTCGGCCTCTTTTTCCTTCCGGCAGGGGAAGTCCTGATGATTTCCGTCGCCCGCATTCTTCTGATGGGGTATCTGTTCGGAAATGGAATGTCCATCCTTTACAGCCTTGCCGGCGGGCTTTTGAGCTTTCTTGTGATGCTTCTGCTGAAACACATCAAGGGCTTTAGTATCACCGGCGTAAGTATTGCAGGAGGCGTGACGCACAATGTCGCGCAGATCTGCGTGGCGGCTCTCGTGGTGCAGAACCGCAAACTGTTCTATTATCTGCCGGCGCTTCTCGTGGCCGGAGTCATCACCGGAATGCTGATCGGAATCCTTTCGGACCGCATTCTTTCTGCGGTAAAACGCGATGGACGAAAGAGTTCTTCGCGGTGAAAACTCCATATCTACGGAATTTTTTCTGTGTGGGAACGAAAATCATCCCACAAACTTCACAGTATCGGATCATTAAATAGTAAAAATACTCAATAAGCAGAATCTGTGCCTCTTTTGAGAAAAAATAATCAGTTAAGAGTTAGACAAAACGATCAAAAATTAGTAGAATAATCTACGGTTAGTTAAAACAATTATTGATTAGTGAAAACTAATATAATAATGAAGGACAGTTTTGCCCCTGTTTTTCCTGCAAAACTGTGGAAAAGGAAAAAGGAGGAAGTTATGATCAAAAGAAAAGAACTTCAGAAAAAATCATTAGCAGCCGTAATGGCAGCTTCCATGACCATGAGCCTGCTCCCGGGAACTGTACTGGCGGATTCCACAAGCGGCGTGTTGGCAGATGGTACTTATGAGTCTACCGCTCATGTTACTAGAACAGTAGAAGATGATGAGGATGAGAATGCATGGGATGAATATGACGTTAATGTCAAAATTACAGTTGCAGATGGCAAATTCTCTGACATTGCAGTAACGCCTGGCTCTGGATACAATACAGAGAATGCAC
>ENA-OQDE01001194-OQDE01001194.1-human-gut-metagenome-genome-assembly--contig:-NODE-1194-length-10674-cov-2.653835_pt1 | contig 10674 bp, 8 predicted proteins | sample MGYA00242768_ERZ504595 | MGnify/ENA primary metagenome ERZ504595 (study PRJEB26092, sample SAMD00036307) | human gut metagenome | host: Homo sapiens | study: EMG produced TPA metagenomics assembly of...
AGACCGATTGTCCATTAAAGAATTATTTAAAGTAAGAACGTAAAGGATAGAGTATACTACTTGTCCTATAATCTATTAATAGAAAAGTAACTCTTATCCCTTTGCAAACATCTTTGGATTAGTACCAAAGTTTCATTTGCTTAAGAGTAAACTATAAATGCAAGTTCTGTTTTTAAAAATGCAAGCTTTGTTTTTATAATCAAAGGCTTCATTTATAAAAACAGAACTTGCGTTTATAGTTTATAATAAATTGATTGTAAGTTTGGTATAAAGGAAAGGAAGTTTATCCTTAATGCGGAAGAACTTTGCTGTTAATAGATTAGGAAGTAACTAATGCTACTTTACACTATTTCAGTTATCCATTGGAATAACTTCCTGCATATAAATAGCGTCGAGACTCCAAAGGGCAGCATCATTCGTGCTGATGCTTGTACATTCATCTAATGGAGCCGGTACTTCCGGCGGAAGTATGGTCGTGATACGGAAAGAGGGTGCAGGTGTATGTTCCAAACGGGTGAATAAGTCCGTCCAGGCTTCTTCTGCCATTTGTCTATCACGCAGATGATAAGCCGCATAAGCCATCAGGCGGGATATACGGAAACGGCTGTGACTAAGTTCCCATGCTTTCTTCTTGTAACGTGCGGCATGGTCAAGCCAAGCATCTTTCCATTCGGGTATATCAATCATACGCATCATTTCATTTGCAATCTCAAATCCGCCCATGATGGTCATTAAATGGTTGGTTGTTTCCAGTTTAGGATCGCATTCGGTTGTGATAATCCCTGTTGCCGGATCAAACCCTAAAGCTTTTGGCCCGGTAAAGAGACGGTTAGGTAAGGCGGCAATGCTTTTCATTCCTGCTACGATTTTATCACGATACATTGTGTTGCCGGTGCGTTCCCATTCCGTCATCCAATTACCGGCATAGGCCAGCCAATCAGGACCGATACGCAAACGGGCGGGAGCAGTACAAGGATATTCACTGCGGGGTTGAGCCAGGCGCATAGGATCCAATTCATAGAGTTTGTGGTCAGAATCCTTTACTTCAGTCATTAAATCACCGCAACGTTCGTCCGTAGTAAGGTAATAGTAGAAACGGTTCCAAGCGGCCTGGCTGATTCGCGCTTCTTTTGCACCACAGCCCCAATGGCTTACGTTATGGCGACTGCCCAATCCGGCATTCGGACCGACGTGGTAAACGTCGACTTCACCCGTATGCCGGGTCATGGCTTCAGCCATACGCCAAATATCAAGACGCCCGGTACGCAGGAAATTATACCACAGCCACATATTAGAAGCCAGTTCCGTATTGTCCCAGGCAAATCCTCCGACATCATAACGCCAGGTATGACGAACGGGGTCATAAGCATGCATCACATCACCGTAATTCCAGAAACCATACCATTTGTTTTGTTCGATTGCTTTCTGATAGAAGTCAATGTAAGCATCCAAGCGGTCTTCTACACAAGTACGGAATGGAGTGCTGCGGTCAGGAAGGCTCCATATTCCGAAAGCCTGGCGGGCATGAAGATAATTCGGGGTTGGCATTAACAGACTAGGGCTAGAAAATTGTTTGGCATAATCAGCAAAAGCCTTTTTCCCGATATAACCACCTTGTGGGATAAGTGTAAATGTAGTTGTACGGGCAATGCCGTATGGCGTGCTCATACCTTCCTGGACATCTTCATAGCTGGCATTCAGGTCATGAGCTATACGATCATAATGCCGTAAATCCATAGGCTCGGACTCCGGACTCCACAACCAGGCGGTAAGGGTAGCTACCGGGGTTCGTGCGTCTGAAATTTCAATAGAAGAGGGATAAGACTGCCAAAAGTCATGCATACAAAGTCCTAATCCTCCGGTAATATCTCCGACAAAAATATATCCATCGCTACGTGTGCCGGAAAAGGTTCCTATCCAGGGATTATCGTTATTGGCGCGTTTACGAATGGAGAAAGCATCAGCAGTGAGTTGAGACAGACGGTAGTCATTCCATGAAGCCCAGTTATCGAGCAGAGAACGGTTCTTTTCATCGAAAAAGTCATAAGGCGGAATACGTTTGCCTTCCATTTGCTGCTGTTGCAGAGAAGGTTCATCAGTCGGTATCAGTTTTGTATCATTCTTTTCATGACTGTTTTTCTTATTATCTGCCTTATTTAAAGTCAGCATGCGACGTCCTATCAATGGTTGCACCGGCTCGCTCCATACTCCTCCATCCGCACACGAGAAAGCAATATGACGATTATACAAAGCTTCACGCATAGGAATATCGAAACGAATACCTAAACTACGAATGAAATCTTTCTTCTGATCTCCGTCATAGACGAAGCTATGTACCATTTTGACCTGTTCACTACCACCATAAAAGTAGAGACGTACCACAAAAGGAAGCCACTCACGGTTATTCAGACTGTTTTCATCAGAGTGATTCACTTGGTTCCCTTTAGAGTGACTCACTTGGTTATTTTCAGCGTGACTCGTTTCAATCTCCCTATTCCTGTTCCGATGCACACCTTCCAACTTGACAAGTGCCCGTACAGAGCCGAAACGTTCAATGGTTACTGATTTTATTTCTCCTATGTAACGAGTAAAAGATATTTGAGATGTATTTTCCTGAATCGGCTCGCTTTGAGTACTACAAATAAGACGCGCTTTCTCTCCTACTTTAGTTCCTTTATAGAGCAGGCTATCCATCAGGAAATCTCCTCGCCGGGGAATAAATACAGAAAGTACGCCTGTTTCAATTTGAATATTTTCAGGCGTTTCAGTTATAGCAATAGAAGCATTAGGTTGTTTATTGATAGTTTTTACTTTCTGGGGGACTTTTTCCAGTGTCAGTCTTTCTGTTCCGGCAGGAATGACTCCGGCAACTCCACTCCATTTCACGGAACCATCCGGCCAGTAAGCCAATGGCCAAGTATCTACCGGAATCTCTTGATTTCTATCTGTTTTTAGTCGCAATGAAGTTTCAGGAAATAGGTAGCCTTCATCAAAAGGAACTCCGAAGCTTACAGCTTTGTCTTGTTCAGGAGTATTGCCGATCCAATGTAAAGGAACAGTAGACGTTTGGGGTGGTAAACATTCATAGCGGAAGTTTGTAATGCGGATACGGGATAAGGTGGTACGAAAGCCGAACCATCCTTCTGTCAGAGGTTCGGCATCGCGGAAGTCCACCAGTCGCTTGCCGTCTATGTAATAACTAATCCTATTATTTTCATTTGTTATCTTAATGTGATACCAATGGTTCGCTTTTAGCAAATGTTCGGAATCTGTATATTCTTTCAGTATAGCAGGACGTACTTTGGGATCTGTGATTCCTGCTTCATTGCCGTCATAACGACGGAAGCGTGTAGTAGAGTTATAGTTTCCACCATATCCCATGTAATAGAGTTGCAAAGAATAACAATTCAGAAAGATTCCGCTACGCCACTTCTCACGTTTCCATATATTATCAGGATGTTTGGGGTCCGAAGCCATCCAAAAGCAATTCAGGTCACTCAAACGGTCTCCTTCTTTTTCTACAACTACACACGCATCATATTCAATGGTTACCCGCCCGCTCATCTTTTCTTTCCTCCATAAGGTAAGGCCTTTAGGAGACAGTATTTCAGCGGTATCGCCCTGAAATGTCACTTTATAATCCGGAGATTCCGACTCTACCTTCCAATATTTATGAAACTGGCGGGCGTTGAGACCGGAAACTTTATTGTCTTGTGCGTTTGTTCCTAAAGTGATGAAGAGGAACAAAAGGATAAAGAGTTTTTTCATATGTATATTTGCTATCTCACCTTACAAAGGTAGGGAGAGCTGTTCAATTAAGAAATAGAATATTATCCATATATATGGCGATTCGTTCAAATATGAAAAAAGAACAACCCGATACTGTAACCGGATTGTTCTTTCCTTATAAACTTATACTAAATAAAATAAGACTTTTCTTACTCTTTCGGTTCTTCCGTTTCGGATGTCTTCAAAGTTTCGGCGCCACATAATAACCAAGGTTGGTACCCTGATTATATCCCATGTTCTGCATAGCCTGCGACATATCATAGTTATGGTCTGTCATCAAGTGCGGCAGACGATGAGTAGTAGGATGATTCGTAGAGATATATAGATTGATTTGTTATCATTTGAGCCTAAAATAACTTCTTCACGATAGTCACCCAAGAAATCTCCGTAGTAACAAGGATTGTATTTGGTTCCATGGTTACCATCATTCGTTCCATACGCATCTTTGAAACTTAACAAACGTTTCTTATTCGTTTTATTAACATCCGGATTGTCTTTATAACTTACAATGCAAGTACGGTCATACATTTCCCGTGTCGATTGTCCGCTCCAATAAATAGCCACATTATACATCACACCATTAGCAATGCCAGTAGGATATGTAGTAGAAACCAATCCGGTACCATTACAACTGAACATACCTTCTTGGGTAGAAGACCAATATTCAAAATCCGGACTATCCGGGTCAACATCCGCTACTATACAACGCCCGACATCACTTGCATCTACCGGTAAATTTCTTCCATGACCAGTAATCATACTGCCATCTCTTGCATCAATCACCTGACAGGCATATCCATTTCCCTGACCTTCATAATCTTTTGATTCTTCAAAAGAAGCAACAATCTGCAATCCGGAACGGTCTTTTATGAATTTTCCGACATGCAATATATCTCCATGCCCATTTCCACTACACCATAACTCGCTTCCATTATCGTCAATAGCTGCCGAACCATACAAAATCTCATCCCTTCCATCACCGTCCAAATCAGCAACACGGAAACAGTGTGAACACATCGCTAACCATTTAGACGAATGATCTGCTGTATCAAACTTCCAACGTGGAACCAGTTCATTACCTTTCAAGTCAAGTGCCCAAACCTGCCAATTCTTATAAATACCTCTACTGATTATCAAACTAGGATTAGCCACTCGCGCTCCGGTTGTTTCATCAGGAATACCATCCAAATAAGCAACACCGATAAAGAAGCGATCCATACGATTGCCAAAATCATCTCCCCAATATTCACTCCAATACTTGGCACGTGACACTTTCGATCCTTCTCCTCCACGTGGAATATTATCTATACGAGTTATTTCACGTCCGTCATATCCCCTGCAAATAGAGATATATTCGGGACCCTCCATTATCAAACCGCAAGTAGTAGCTGTAGACGGGTCATTCAGATCTCTCGCAATAGCCGCTCCGGAGTACCAACCTTTACCATCTGTTTGACGATTACGATAATCATTCACTTTCCCATTTGCGTCAGTGATAATCTTGCCATCGGCAAACTTTGTACCTTCGGAAGTACGGAAAGCAATTTCACACAAACCGTCACCATCAAAATCATACAAGATATAAGAAGTATAATGTGATCCGGAACGGATGTTAATTCCCAAATCAATCCTCCACAAGAAAGTCCCGTCCATTTTATATGCTTCCAACAGAGTAGTACCATTAAACCAAACTCCCATATTCGCTCCGTCGTATGGTTCTCTCTTCACCACAATCTCTAATTCACCGTCACCGTCCAAGTCACCTAGCTGAATATCATCAGGAGAATATGTAATCGATGCATCGGGTACATTCATGTTTAATCTAATTTCATGATAAAACTTTTCTGCCATTTCAGAAGTAAATGTATAATCGCAAAGCGTTTCAGCCTGATTAGCAAGAGTTACCCGATATACATTCGTTTTGATACATCAATATCTGCATCCACCCAGGAAGTCGTATTTGAAATAGGTTCTTCATTCAATTTCACTTCCGTCTCACCGTCTACTGATTTATAAATATCAAAAGCAACATTAGACGGATCGGTCTTCAATAATCTCCAGCTAATCAATGCGGATGCAATCCCTGATGCGTTATTGGGATCAGAAGCCGAAATAGGATCATAACTCACCCACATGGCGCGGCTACCCGTTATAACTTCAGTAGGCAGAGGCGGCAACTCCTCTTCCGTCTGATTGCCATTGTTCACTTCAACGACGGGGTCATTATCCGAGCAGGCAACTATGGCCAGCAGACAAAACAGCCCCAGTATTATATAATGTTTCTTCATTTCTTTCGTTTTTTATTCTATAAACATCCGTTCTATGCAAGAATATCCTATCACTATTCATCAGCATTCCGGTTGTGGGTTACCACCCCGGATTCTGCTCCAAATTAGGATTCTTCGATTTTTCACTCTGCGGAATCGGGAAGAAATACATCTTATCATCCCAACTTCTTTCTTTTACCTTACGTTCATACGTATAAGTATCATCCCCATTCTTCGTAATCTTCATTTCAACAATGTTCTTGAAATGTTTATCACCCTCCTTCCAACGGCGTACATCCCAAAAACGATGTCCTTCAAAGGCCAATTCTACCATACGTTCATTCTGATATTTCTTCCAGAAAGCATCATTGGTCATCCCTTGAGGGAATCCGGGCATCTCGGCACGCGTACGAACTACTTTGATAGCATCCACAGCCGAAGTTGTAAATTCATTATCCGTTGCATACGGACTACCCAGATACTTATATACAGCCTCTGCATAATTCAAATAGAACTCTCCAAAACGGAACGTAATCCATGAATGATAGGTCTTTGAAGCTGTACCGGCACGTAAGTCTACTGCCGTCTGACAATACTTCTTCAGATAATAGCCAGTCGGAGTTCCGCCACTCAAAGGCTCCGCATTTAGTCCACCCTGATAGGTTTGCAGAGGAACAGTATTCCAGTTAGGCCACTTTTCGTCTCCATTCTTGGCAATGGTCAGATAGAAACGAGGGTCGCGGTTGGTATAATAAGGATTAGTGGGATCATAGTTATCCAACTCGTCCGGACGCAGCCCTGAATCCTTCATCTCATACGCATCTACCAGTGTCTGTGTGGGACAGTTTCCACCTTTACAATTTTCCAACCCTACCGGGAAGTTATATCCCTCAAAAGAATTAGTGGTAGTAGTGGCACGACGGAGAAAAATCAATTCATTAGTAGCGTCATTGTAATTGTCCTTGCTCCAAAGTGATGAATAATCCTCCACTAAGAGTTTTGCCTTTTCAGCAAACCCATTACTGTCATCTAGAATTTCCTTATTGGCTTTAGCTGCACGATACCACAGTTCTCTATTATCAGTCGGGTTAAACAAAGGACTTGCCGCATACAATGCCGCACGAGCTTTCAAGGCAATACCGTTTTACGGTTGGCACGTCCTGTTTCCGCCGGACTACTAGGCAATGCCATATCTCCCAGTTTACTGTAATCGACAATAATCTTATCCTTTATATCATCACATTCGGCTATGATATAATCAAAAATCTCCTGTGCCGGTCTGCGCGATAACGTATTCGATTCTTCGGCTGTTAATATATGGTCGCTAAACGGCACATCTCCATATTGCCGTACCAAGTTAAAGTAGAAATATGCACGCAGGAAACGCACCTCATACTCGTAATTGGCATAGCGGAACATCTGTTGTGCATAATCACTGTTCAAAGCCAACTCGGGAAATGTCAGTCCGGTAAACTTCTCCAGATACAAATTACAATTGGCTATCCCTTCATAACAAGATGTCCACATACTACTTTTAGCATTCGACGGACTCCAAGAACCATTGTAAAAGTCTTCAATCTGATTTCCCGAATAAGCATATTCGGACTCATCGGTAGCAGAACCAAGGACTGCCCCGCTATAGTTTCCAAAGTCCACATCCATGGACAAATAGATATTTGTTATCAGCCTCCCACATTACCGAAGTTGAGCTTCACAAAATCCTCATCATAGTTATTGTACTCATGATATTCCATCTTATCTGAGCAGGAACCGAGTGCGGCTACACACATCATTCCGTAGATAATGTTTTTCAGTTTCATTCTTTCGCTTTGTTTTTATGATTAAAAACCAATCGTAACACCGACTACTACACTCTTATTCAGCGGAGTCGCTACACCATAACATTCCGGATCTGCCACATCAATATGATCAGAACAGAACAAGTCTGTTCCTCTGACATATAACTTGGCACTCCCCAATATCTTAGTCTTCTTCATCCATTCTTTCGGGAATCTGTAATACACCTCCGCATTACGTAATTTCAAGAATGACCGGTCTGCCAACCAAACCGTATTAGCCTGATAGTTATTGGCATTACTCTGTGAACTCAAACGAGGATATTTAGCATTTTGATTTTCCGGTGTCCAACGATTCTCATAATAATGAGTAGAAAGTGTCGTATTATTTATCAACGGCCAAAACATACTCTTCGTATTCAAGACAGCAGAATAGTTACCTGTTCCTTGGAACATTACATCTACTCCAATCCCTTTCCATTCGGCTCCCAAATGGAAAGAATAATAAATTTCCGGAGCCGTCGTACTATAACCGATAGCTGTTTTATCATTGGCATCAATGATTCCGTCTCCATTCACATCTTTATATTTTATGTCTCCCGGCACTACCGTACTAAAGTTTTGCGGAAGGCTGTTTGCTATATCTTCTTTATCTTTGAAGAAACCTTCAGCTACCATTCCATATACTTGTCCCAACCGATTTCCTGTTTGCACAAGATTCTTATACAAACGCGGTTCTTCCAGTTGTTCCTTAATTTCATTCTTATTCCAAGCAAAATTACCGCCAAGGTTGAACACTACATCTCCTAACCGTTTCGTATAGTTAAGTCCTAGTTCCACGCCATAGCTATCAACGATTCCGGCATTCTCGAACGGAGCATCTACGCCCAACACATCGGTATATTTTCCTTCGGAAGAGACCCAAATATCTTTTCTCCGTTGGTAATAGCCTTCTGCCGTCACGTCCAGTCCATTGAACAACACGGCATCAACACCAACATTGTATTTATACGCTTTCTCATGTGTCGAATTAGCTGTTGCCAGGCGCCCGATAATAGTACTTCCGAATTCAGAGTCGTAACTACTGTTAAACTTATATTGCGTACCGGTAGTCGTATAAATCTGATCCCAATAGTCATATACGGTAGTACTTCCGTCTTTAGGCAGATAATCAACATTGATCACTCCAAACGAAGCGCGCAATTTCAGGAAGTTCACCCAAGACACATCTTTCAACCATTTTTCTTCCGAAAGCACCCAAGCAGCAGAATGGTAGGCGAGAAAGCCCATTTATGCCCCGGTGCCAATAAACTGGAGGCCGAGCCAACCAATGCCAGATCCAAATAATAGCGATTAGAGAAGCCTACATGATTATACCAGGATACATTTTGCCGATAAATAGTAGTGTTCAATCCGTATGAATCACGATACTCATAATCCCATTTGAATTGAGAATACACATCCCACTTCCGAAACGAGCGATTGTAATCGACACTACCTGCAAAGTTAAATTGCGCGCCCAGTTGTCAATACCTGCACCCGAACCCATTTCACTGGATTCGCCACCTGAAATGGCAGTATAAAACGGACCGTTAGTTGTCCAGCTTGTTGCATAACCGGCATACGTATAAGTCTTGCTATGGTCTTCCAGAATATTGGAATAGTTGTCATAAGCTAAACGAAAGTTTGCTCCCAATCCTTTCAGCAAACCAGATAAATCTTGTGACAAGGTAAGGTCGGCAAACAAACTGCGAGAGTGTCCTTTAGAATAAGCAGCTCCCTGCGATTGTGCGACAGGATTCGATGTTCCCGCCCAAGTAGTACTTCCTCCCCAACTGTCATCTTCCGTACGAACCGGAAAAGCTGCAGAAGGAATCGAATAAATCATATCCCATAGGTTAACCGAAGCCCCCGGAATCCGAGATTCGGACAAGGTACCGAGAAGATTCAACTTCAATTTGGTAGTGGCGGTTAAATCAATATCCAGATTTGTACGCAAATTAGCACGTGAATACATATTCTGTGTAGAATATCCGTCATTTGCATTCGGGGTTTTGATAAACCCTTTGTCTGTTAATAAATTCGCCATAGTATAGTAGCGGAACTTTGCTCCTCCCCCACGGAATTCGATCGTATATTTATTAGAAACTCCTCTGTCTTTAAAGGTTTCATCAATCCAGTTCACATTAGGATAGAGATAAGGGTACATACGGGAAGCCCCTCCACTACCTACTCCATTACGGAAAGCATCGACTTCTTCCAGAGTATACCGAGCTCCCAAACCTTCATATCCACGCGCTTCATTCACTGCAGAAGCATACGTAGCTGCATCTACAAATTCCGGACGTCGAGACTGAGTGTTAATGATATGATCATACGTAAAAGTTATCTCTTTTGTTTTGTACTTACCACGCTTTGTCGTAATCAAGATCGCACCGTTCACCCCTTTGTATCCGTACAATGCCACAGCCGCGGCATCTTTCAGGATGGAAACGGATTCTACTTCTTCCGGACTCACCAAGCTCATGTCTCGTTCCAAACCGTCAACCAGCACAAGCGGTGTACTACTTGACAAGCTCTGCAAACCACGTACATAAAAGGTAGGATCTGCCATTAACCCGGTACTGGCCGCATTCTGCAAAGTAGTAAGGCCCAATCCATATCCATATAAAGAATTGGATATATTCCGGGAAGACCGCTTATTAAACTCTTCGTTATAGGTGGTAGAAACAGCTGCTGTTGATTCATGACGACTGAATGTCCGGTTAGCTCCCACATCAATAGTCTGCGCTGCATATCCCATCACAATAGTCATCGGACAT
>ENA-OQDE01001196-OQDE01001196.1-human-gut-metagenome-genome-assembly--contig:-NODE-1196-length-10668-cov-1.675078_pt1 | contig 10668 bp, 14 predicted proteins | sample MGYA00242768_ERZ504595 | MGnify/ENA primary metagenome ERZ504595 (study PRJEB26092, sample SAMD00036307) | human gut metagenome | host: Homo sapiens | study: EMG produced TPA metagenomics assembly of...
GACAGAGGAGACATGTCCGGCAACCGTAATCTGGAGACAATACCTTGACAAGTATATACTTTATCTCGTATGCTTTTAGAAAGCCTTTCACGGGGAAATGTAATAAGGAGAGGAAATGGAATCAAGAAACATGAACATTTATGATATAGCAAAAGAAGCAGGAGTCTCAATCTCTACGGTGTCGAGAGTGCTCAATCATAAGGCAACGTAAATCCTGCGACGAGAGAGCGAGTAGAGGAGGTACTTGAACGCAATCACTATACACCAAGTGCCATTGCACGAGGCATGGTCAGTAAGTCTATGCGTACGGTTGCAGTGCTTACGGTGGATATTCGTGTGCCGCACTATGCTCGGACGGCATACACGATTGAGCGGGAATTAAGTCACAGAGGATATGAGGTTACTCTCTGCAATACAGGTGGAGAGGCAGAGGAGACAGAGAAATATCTGCAGACGATGTTGGAGAAAAAGGTAGATGGAATCGTTCTAGTCGGATCTGTGTTTAATACGATCTGTAAGAAACCAGAAATTAAAAAGCTTCTGCGGACGGTTCCGGTTGTTTTGGCAAATGGAAAGCTGGAAATGGCTAATTCCTATTCGGTTCTTGTAGACGATAAGTATGGAATTGCACTTGCGGTAAATGAATTGCTCAAAAAAGGACACAGAGATATCTATTATGTAAAGGATATGGATACCGTCAGTGCCCGGCTCAAATGGGAAGGATTTGTCGATACACTGCAGCGTGCCGGAATTGCTGAGGCAAAGAAGAAGGTATTACATACAACATCTGATCTGGAAGGCGGAATGCGGGCAGTCAGAGAGCTGATCCAAAGCGGAAAGAAATTCTCAGCATTGGTCTGTGGAGAAGATATTACAGCGGCAGGTGCAGTGAAAGCACTTTTGCAGGAAGGTTACCGGATTCCGGAAGACGTGGCTGTGACAGGGTACAATAATTCAGAATATGCAAGGATCTGTGAGCCGACACTTACAACGATCGACAATAAACCGGAACTTGTTGCGATGTTCAGTGTACAGCTTTTGACAAGTCTGATCGAGAAGACAGATGCATATTCTTCCTGCACAATCCAGCCGGAACTTGTAGCGGGAAAGACAGTCTGAGTTCTTCAGGTCTTATAGGCTGAAGAACTCTTTGATCTGTTCTGCAATAATGTTCATTAATTTTGTCCTCGCTTCGATACTTGCCCATGCGATATGAGGTGTAATAAGAAGGCGGTTACTGTCAGAAAAGCCGCGGAGCGGATTGTCTGTGCACATGGGCTCTTCAGACAGGACGTCTAGACCGGCAGCTCGTATTTCGTCTGTTTCCAGTGCCCGTTTCAAATCTTTCTCCACGACGATCGGACCGCGACCAAGATTTAAGAAAATAGCGCTTTTCTTCATTTTTCGAAATGCCGAAAAATCGATGAGATTTTCCGTATACTTATTTAACGGTGCATGTACGGATACAATGTCGCAGTCTCAAGGAGCAGATCAAGGGAAACTTGATGAAAACCTTCTTGAGGAGCCGCGCCTGAAGGTGAAGAGTAAATCACGTTTGCTCCGAATGCGTTTGCAATGGAGGCAACTCTTCGACCGATATTTCCAAGACCAATGATTCCCCATGTCTTGCCTTTCAGTTCATAAAAGGTCTTCTCAAAATGTGTGAAGATCGTATCATTTGTATAATGGTCATTTTTGACATAATCGTCATAATATCTCAAATGTTCCAGAAGATAAAACAGCATGGCAAAGGTGTGCTGTGCAACCGATTCCGTAGAGTATGCGGCAACATTCCGCCATGCAATGCCACGTTTGTCTAAATACTCTTTATCAAGATTGTTCGTGCCGGTAGCTGTTACACAGACTAATTTAAGATTTTTTGCAGTTCCAATCGAAGCCTCGTTGATCAGGATCTTATTTACAATAATCACATCGGCATCCAAAACGCGCCCGGGAACTTCCTCCGGGGTAGAAAAAGAGTATTTGACAACCTCTCCGAACTGGTCAAACTGGGAGAGGTCAAGATCATCGCCGATTGTCTTCGCATCTAAAATACAAGTTTCATATAGTAGTCTCCTTCTGTTCGCTGCATGGCAGGTTGTTGCCTGTAGACAGTTTCTGTGACAGCGATAGTTTATAAAAGTTTACCATGAATGTACTAGTTATGTAAATTCTTTGTTTTCGAATATCTTTGAGAATGCCATTGGTGAGATAAATTCCTGATGTAGAACAAGATATTGTGAAAGCCCTTTCTCGAAAATGATTTAAAAACCTTTCCGGAACATAATAAATGTTAAAAATAAATCGTTATTTTGCACTAAAATAAATACAAAAAATAGACAAAATGACGAAAATAGTTGTTTTTTATCACATATATTGACAAAATATGATAGATAACTATAATGAAAAATAAAGAAAGCGCTTTTATAAAGTTTCAAAAAATAATTAGTTTGTTTTGAAATTGACAATTGTAAAAGGCAAAATGTTTCAGAAAGTTGAAAGGAGATCACATAATGAGAGTTCAATATGATGTGATGGTGCAGGAATTTGCACGTGTATTAGAGAAAAAAGGATTTCGGAGAGAGGATGCAGAGAGTGCAGCAGTGATTTTTGCACAGAACAGTCTGGCTGGTGTGTTTTTCTCACGGACTCAATCGCTTTCCGCGTGTCGTAAGTTATCTGGAAAAAGGAGAGATCGATCCAGATGCGCGCGCAACATGCGAGATGAGCATGGGGGCAATTGAGCGATGGGATGGACATCGTGGGTTTGGTCCGCTGAATGCAAAGCGTGCAATGGACCGAGCATGTGAACTTGCAAAAGAATATGGAATCGGATGTGTTGCTCTTGGAAATAACAATCACTGGATGAGAGGCGGCACTTATGGATGGCTGGCAGCGGAGAACGGATGCATCGGAATCTGCTGGTCTAACACAATGCCGAATATGCCTGCATGGGGTGGAGCAGACAGAAAGATCGGAAATAATCCGCTGATCATGGCAGTTCCTCGCTCGAATGGAGAACATGCAATGGTAGACTGTGCCGTGTCACAGTTCTCTTACGGAAAGATTGAAGACTGTCGTCTGCGCGGTGTGCAGCTTCCGGTTCCGGGTGGATATGACACAAAGGGAGAACTCACAACAGATCCGGCAGAGATTGAGAAAACATGGCGCGTACTTCCAATGGGATATTGGAAGGGAAGTGGACTTTCTATTATGTTAGATTTGATTGCGACGGTTCTGACAAATGGAAATTCAGTACAGAAAATCGGAACATTCGGGAGACGAAGTCGGGCTGACACAGATTATGATCGCAGTTGATCCGACAAAATTCCAGACAGCAGAAGAGACAGATAAGATTGTGGACGAGATTCTTGCAGATATCAAATCTTCAGAGCCGGTTACCGAAGGCGGAGAAGTCTTCTATCCGGGTGAACTGGAATTGAACAGCATTCGTGACAACAAAGAACATGGAATCCCAGTTATTGAGGAAGTATGGGAATCTGTTCTGAAAATGTAAAGTGACAGATACTAGGAGGAAAAGTTATGGAATATATCATTGGTATTTTGCTGCTCATCTCATTTGTCGGACTGCAGTCTATGCGGTTCGCGGTGGAAATTTGATGATGGGTATGCTCATTATGGGAGTCATCTGGACAGTTCTCCCACTCATTGGAAATACATTTGCAACAAATCCTGATTTTATAGCGGCTTACCCGGGAGTGACGGATATTTCTTTCGTAGATGCAATCACGAAAGTCTTCCAGTCAGGACCAGAAGGATGGGGAAGCGTACTTGTAAATGTTGTGTTCGGCGCATGGTTTGGACGTGTGCTGTTAGAGACTGGAATTGCGGATGCATTGATTCGAAAAGCCGTAGAGCTTGGCGGAGATAAACCGATTGTTATATGTGTGCTTCTGTCAACAGTGACAACAGCTATTTTCTCTACATTATTTGGAGCAGGTGCAGTAGTTGCAATCGGTGTGATCATTCTTCCGATCCTTATGAGTCTTGGGATTCCGAAAACGCTTTCCATCGGTTCGTTCATGATGAGTGTCGGTGCAGGAATGTATTTAAACCCGGTGCTTTCTGGTCAGTTCCTCGCATTCTTCCTCGGGGAGGATGGAAAACAACTGATCACATACGATGATCCTGCACGCTTAAGATGGGCGGTGATCGGCCTTGCAGTACAGCTTGTTCTAGTAATCACAATGTGTGCATTTACACTGAGAAAGAAAAAGACAGTACATGCGTGGAGTGCTTCGGCGGCGAGAAAAGCCCGTCCGGGATATGTGCCGACGCCGGCTCTGATCGCTCCGATTCTTCCGGTGCTTCTGCTTGTTATTCTCGATGTGCCGATCATTCTTGGATTTATTATAGGAAGTTTCTACGCACTGATCATCTGTGGAAGATTAAAGACATTCCGCGGGGCATGCCGTGTGCTGAATAAAGATTTCTATGACGGTGTAGTAGACACTGCTCCGCTTGTAGGATTCCTTCTGATGATCCCGATGTTCAACAAAGCAGCAGAACTTTGTGTTCCATATTTCAATGCACTGCTTGGAAATGTTATTCCGAACAACACACTAATCATCAGCATCGCATTTGCAGTACTGGCACCGCTTGGATTGTTCCGTGGACCGTTTACCTTATTTGGATGTGGAGCAGCTACGCTCGGAATTTTAAAAGGAATCGGATTTTCCACTCCATATCTGTATGCACTGATGGTCATTCCTTCGATCACGATGAATGTATCAATCTGTATGACACAGAGCTGGATCGCATGGGGTGTAAGCTATGCAAAAGTTTCTACAAGAGAACATTTGAAGAAGACATTGCCGGTTGCATGGATCATCTGCGCAATTATGCAGGCAATCACATATATCATGTTTGGTTAAGGAGAGGGTGAAAATGAGTAATAGAAAAGTACGCATGGGAATAGATGTCGGCGGAACCCATACAAAGGCAGTTGCGATCGACAATGCAACACATCAGATCATCGGAAAATCTTCCGTGAAAACATCGCACGATGACAAAGCAGGTGTGGCAGCCGGTGTTGTTCAGGCATTTCAAAATTGTCTGAAAGAAAACCAGATCGATCCGAAAGATGTTATCTTCGTTGCCCACTCTACGACGCAGGCAACCAATGCGTTGATCGAGGTTGATGTGGCGCATGTAGGTGTAGTCGGAGTCGGACCGAAAGGGGTAGGAGGATGGCTTGCAAAAGCACAGACAAATATGAAAGACATCAATCTAGGGTCCGGAAGATTTATCCATCTGCACAATCGCTTCATTTGTGATGAGAAACTGTCTGACCAACTTGTGACAGATACGATCAAATCTCTCGTAGGAGAAGGGGCGCAGGTAATTGTTTCCAGTGAATCTTACGGTGTAGACGATATGGAAAATGAGACAGGGATCTGTGCGATTGCGAAAAATATGGGGCTCGAAGCGACGGCGGCAAGTGAGATCACAAAGCTTTACGGACTTACACGCCGTACACGGACAGCTGCGATCAATGCTTCTATCCTGCCGAAAATGCTGAACACTGCTAATTCTACAGAGCAGAGTGTCAGAAGCGCAGGTGTGGAAGTGCCTCTTATGATCATGAGAGGTGACGGCGGTGTTATGGAGATCAGCGAGATGAAGAAACGTCCGGTACTGACGATGCTTTCCGGACCGGCAGCCTCTGTGATGGGAAGTCTGATGTATCTGCGCGCTTCTAACGGTGTATATTTTGAAGTAGGTGGTACGACAACGAATATCGGTGTCATCAAAGACGGACGTCCTGCCATCGATTATTCCGTTGTAGGAGGACACAGAACTTATATCAGCAGTCTGGATGTGCGCGTGCTCGGTGTAGCAGGTGGAAGTATGGTGCGTGCGGATAGAGGCGGTATCAAAGATGTAGGGCCACGTTCGGCGCATATCGCAGGGATGGATTATGCTGTATTTACTCCGGAAGAAGAAATCGTAGATCCGAAAGTTGTCTTCTTCAGCCAAAGGAAGGAGATCCGGATGACTATGTGGCAATCGAATTGAAGAGCGGGAAACGGATCACAATCACAAATACTTGTGCGGCAAATGTCCTTGGATTGATCAAGCCGGAATATTTTGCATATGGAAATGCCAATGCAGCAAGAAAAGCAATGCAACCGCTTGCGGATTACATGGGAAAAACAGTGGAAGAAGTCGCAACACAGATCCTGACAAGAGCTTACGAAAAGATTCAGCCGATCATCATGGATCTGGCAGAAAAATATCGTTTGGAAAAAGATCAGATCAGTCTTGTCGGAGTCGGCGGAGGTGCCGCATCTCTGATCGGGTTCTGTTCAGATAAAATGGGACTTCGTTACTCGATTCCGGAAAATGCGGAAGTAATTTCTTCTATTGGCGTTGCGCTCGCGATGGTGCGTGATGTTGTAGAGCGTGTTGTGCCAAATCCGACACCGGAAGATATCCGCTCCATCAAGGCGGAAGCAATCGACAAGGCGGTAGAAAGCGGTGCGGCAGCCGACAGTGTGGATGTCCACATTGAAATTGATCCGCAGACATCGAAATTGACTGCAATCGCACTTGGATCTACAGAAGTGAAGACAACAGACTTATTGAAAGAGTGTACGCCAAAGGAAGCATGCGAGCTTGCGGCAGAAGATTTAAAAAGCATCCAAATCAAGAAGTCAAAGAAGAATGTTGCGACAAAGAACTTCTTATGTATTTGGGATGGAACGAAAAGGAAAACATCCAGTCCGTATCCTCGATAAAAAAGGATTTATCAAAGTGCAGAGAATGATGCAAAGCAGTGTTGTGCAAGGCAGGAAGTTATCGTAATATTGTTTCTCAGCTCTGGGAGGAACTGGCCATTTATCAGCAGGATGCAATCTTAAGACCGGATTATTATATTTGCGCCGGTGCGAGAGTCATGGACTTTGCAGGTTCTATTGACCTGGATAAGATCATGATGCTGATGGAAGTAGAGATGCAGATGATCAATCCGGGAGAGGATGTGATCATCGTGGGAGCAAAGAACAGTTTGTAAAAGAGAAAGGGGTGCCTTTTATATGGAAGGAAGCAGAAAAAAAGAAAAGTGGAATCGTTTGGTAGATGCATTTTCCTTAAAAGGCACTTCTTATGTGGTTCCGCAGTATCCTCAGGTGGAACCGGAGCAGATGGCAGAGGAATTGTCAGAGATATCAGAAACAGTCTGGGGAATGTATGCCTTTGCACGGGAACCACTGGAAGGAAGATTTACAAGAGAGCAGAAATGCCATTATATCGCAAAAGCCAATGCCTGCGGAAGAGAATGGGCAGATCAAGTTGCCAAAGAGTATGGGACAAACGATCCGAAACTTCTGGCAGAACGTATGGGAATGAAAGTTTTAGAGAAAAAGACTCCGACAGGAGGGGAATCGTGTTGTTTGCACAGTTTGTCCAGCCGGATGAAATCACAATCTTTACAGACTGTATCGCAAAGGCACAGCGTATCTACAAAGTGTGCGGCTGTCCGCTCTTAGAGGCAGAAAAACTGACCTCGGTACTGCTTTCCCATGAGCTCTTTCATGCGGTAGAGGAGCGGTATGAAAAAGAAATCTATACCCGCACAGAGAAGGTAGAGCTGTGGCGCCGTCCGTTTTCCAACCGTTCGTCGATCGTCTGCCTGTCTGAGATTGCGGCAATGGCATTTGCGGCACAGATGACAGGGATCGAGGTATCGCCTTATATGCTCGATGTTCTGCTTGTGTATGCTTATGATCAAAATGCTGCGTGGGGGCTGTACGAGGAAGTGTGCAGTCTGCGGGCAGAAGAGCAGAAACTGCAGGAAAAAAGAGAAAACAAGAATACTTGTCTGGACTGAGATCCGGACAGACAGGGGGCAAATCATGCTGACAACAACAATGAAATACGCTGAAAAATATAATTATCTTGATGAGAAATTTCAGAAGGCATTCCGCTTTCTGCGGGAGACGGATCTTCTGGCACTGCCTGTCGGGAACGTTCCGATCGACGGGGAAGAGATCTATGCAAACGTGCAGAGCTATACGACAATGACACCGGAAGACTGTCCGTTTGAAGCACATCGCAAGTATTTCGATATTCAATATGTCGCAGAGGGGAGGAAGTCTTCGGTTATGAGCCTTTGGATAATTTGACTCCTGCGATGGAATATGACGAAGAGAGAGATCTGATTTTCTATGAAGAGCCGGATCAGAGCGGCTCCATCGTCTTAAAAGCAGGAGATTTTGCGATCGTGCCTCCGGAGGATGGTCATGCACCACGGAGAATGACAAAAAACGGAGCATGCCAGGTGAAGAAAATTGTAGTTAAAGTAAAAGTATAAGTAATGTCATGAAAGAAAAAGTCTTATGCCAGTTGTGGTGTAGGGCTTTTTTCATGGGAATCACTATGGGATTCTATGTGATAAGAAACATGTGTTGCGTGAAAAAATCAGCAGACTTTGTAGAAAAATAGGGAGGAGTATGATAAAATGAAACCATATTTTTATGAGGAGGGATTACTATGAAATATTGTCAGCAATGCGGTGCACAATTGGAAGAGGAAATGAAGTTCTGTGTATATTGCGGTGCGAGTGCGGAAGATAGTGCGAATGCACAGCAGGAGCAGAATCCATGGAACAACTACAACAGCAGTCATCAGTCTCAGGAAACGTATGGCCAAAATCGGTCTGGACAGAACGGGCAAAATATGAACTGCCAGAATAATGGCTTTCAGAATAATAATGCCGCAGGTTATGGTCAGATGCCGGGACCTTACGGAGGAGGCAGTTATGGGATTGAGAGAAGAAGTATTCCGCTAAGTGTCATTTTGACGATTGTCACATGTGGACTTTATGGATTATACTGGATCATTAAATTAAATGATGAGATCAATCAGCTTGCCGGAGAGCCGAATGCAACTTCCAGCGGAATGGTAATCTTACTTTCTATCGTCACATGTGGAATCTATGAGTTTTACTGGCTGTATAAGATGGGAGAGCGCGGCGATAAGATCAAAGGAGTGAATTCAAGTTCCGGTATCCTCTATATTGTCATTGCTATTTTAGGATTGAGCATTGTTGACTTGTGCCTGATCCAGGATACGGTCAATAAGAAGGTGGGAAATTAGGAACGGTTTAGGAAAAGAGCAAGATGAAGAAAAAAGCAGGGACAATATGGACCGTGCTGGCAGTCGGAGTGATCTATTTTTGTTGGCTGAAGGTGACAGGGATCGGGATTCCGTGCATATTTCGTAAGATCACAGGGTGGTATTGTCCGGGATGTGGGATAACCACCCTGATTTTATGTATTTCTGAGGCAGGATTTTGTGGGGCTTTTCGGGCAAATCCATTTTTGTTTGTGACAAGTCCGTTTCTTCTGGGAGAACTTGCTGCAGAGTGGATCCGGGTAAAAAGAGGGAAAAAGATGCCAGGATGGAATGAAAAGCTGTTAGTTGTGTATACGATTTTTTTTGTGTGCATTTGGAATTTGGAGAAATGTAGCATAGATTCGGTGTTGTGGTGGCAGAGAAAGAGGATTGACGGAAGCTTTTGAAAATGTTAAGATGAAGCAGTTTCAAAAGGAGGAAAAAAAGATGAAAGATAAAAAGAATAAAAAAATATGGATTGCCCTTGCAGTCTTTGTAGTTGTGATCGCTTTACTTGCAGGAGCTTACATGATGTTCCGGCCGCAGGCACAGGAAGGAAGCAAGTCGGTGACGATCACAGTTGTAAATAAAGATGGAGAAAAGAAAGAGTATCAGATCAAGACAGATGCAGAATATCTTCAGCAGGCGATGGATGACGCAAAAGAAGAAGGGCTTACTTATTCAGGGGAAGACAGTGAGTATGGTCTTATGGTAGATACGGTAAACGGTGAGGAAGCCGTGTTTGAGAAAGACGGTGCCTACTGGGGCTTTTCTGTCAACGGTGAATACTGCAATTACGGGATTTCAGAGCAACCGGTAGCGGACGGAGATGCATTTGAGATTGCATATACAGTAGGAGAGTAGCAATGAAACAAGAGAGCTTGTTGGAAACGCATTTCTTGCGGCGATTCTGTCATAGTCCAGGTCGCCTTTTCTTTCCTGCCGAATATCGAATTTGTATCACTTCTGATCATTCTTTATACACTTGTATTTGAAAAACGTACAGTAGTGATCATCTATCTATTTGCGCTTCTGGAGGGAATCCTCTATGGCTTCGGGGTGTGGTGGATCATGTATCTGTATGTGTGGACGATTTTATATCTTCTTGTGCGGATATTCAGAAAGAACAACAGCCTGCTTCTGTGGGCGGTCTGAGTGGATTTTTCGGACTGGCGTTCGGCATGCTGTGTGCGGTTCCGTATGCAGTGACAGGAGGAATTGGAGCCGGAATTGCATGGTGGATCAGCGGGATTCCGTTTGACATTCTGCATGGAATCGGCAATTTTATCACAGTTCTTATTTTTTTTTAGACCACTTCAGTATATCCTGCGGAAAATCAAGTAAAAAAACTTGACAAATCCGCAGGGTGCATGGTAAGCTATACTGGCGAATGGAAGTAGGTCTTTTTTTTATGCCTAAATTTGGGTAGTCTCGCAAACTACCATGTAACACAGAATTCAATTTAAAAAAAGCGAGGTGGAAGTTGTGCGCACAAGAATTCACATTGGAATGTACAAGAATGTAAACAAC
>ENA-OQDE01001197-OQDE01001197.1-human-gut-metagenome-genome-assembly--contig:-NODE-1197-length-10663-cov-7.123197_pt1 | contig 10663 bp, 14 predicted proteins | sample MGYA00242768_ERZ504595 | MGnify/ENA primary metagenome ERZ504595 (study PRJEB26092, sample SAMD00036307) | human gut metagenome | host: Homo sapiens | study: EMG produced TPA metagenomics assembly of...
CACGACGCCGAACACGAGGATGACGACGCCGATGCCGGTGGCCGCCTGCTGCGAGTAGTGGCAGCCCCCGGCATGTCATGGCCGGTGCAGGCGTGCGCAAAGGTCTGGGGCGCGATGGTGATCAGCGCGCCGAACAGAATATTGGGCACGGATGCAAACAGCTTGTTCTTCATAACTACTTTTCCTCTCCCCTGTTCCCAGCTCGTAGGCACAACCTCCGCATTATGCCCACACTGTGATGAAGAACACAAGTCTTGTTTTTTGCGAATTTATTTGGTATATAACTCAGCCCCTCGTCAGAGGGGCCAATTTATCTACAACTTCTCAATCGGCGCTACGCGGAGCATGAGGCGTTTGACGCCGGCGGAGCCGAAGTCCACGGTGATTACCGAATTGCGGCCCTTGTCTTGTGCGTCGGTGACCTTGCCGAGACCGTACTGGTCGTGGCTGATCATGTCGCCCACGGCGAAGTCGGCGATATTCAGGCCATTGTCCTTGGTGAGCTTCGAGCTAGGCACGGCAGAGCCGGTCGAATCGGATTTCGGTGCGGTACGGCGCGTGGTGACCTTGCCGCCACGGGTGCCACCATATGAACCGGACGAAGAACCGGAACGGGAACGCGACCCGTAGGACGACCTCGAACCGGAGCCTGAAGAACCATAGGACGAACCCGAACGGGAGCGGGAACCATAGGAGGACGAGCCGGAGCGGGAACCATACGACGATGAACGGGAACCATACGACGAAGAGCCGGAACCCGAGCCATACGACGACCCATACCGCGACCGCGACCCATAGGACGAACCCGAACCGGACGAACCACGCGAGCCGAACGTCGACGACCCGCCAAACGCGGCGCCGCCGAAATCGTCATCATCCAGCCGCCCAAATCGTCGGCGAATCCATCGGTCTCCCAGCTGGCGCGCATACGCTCCACGCCGGCTTCACGGCGTTTCCAATCAATCAGCGAATCCGGAATCTCGTCGAGGAACTGGCTGGGCATCATATCGGCGGCCTGGCCCCACTGGGAGCGGACGGCGGCGCGCGTGACATACAGTCGCTGCTTGGCGCGCGTGATGCCCACATAGGCGAGTCGGCGTTCCTCCTGCAGTTCAGTGGTGTCTTCCATCGAACGCGAATGCGGGAAGGTGCCCTGTTCCATGCCGGTCAGGAACACCACCGGGTATTCGAGGCCCTTGGCGGTGTGCAAGGTCATAAGCGTCACCTTGCCGGAGTCCTCCGCCTCGCCGGGTAGTTGGTCGGAGTCGGCCACAAGCGCGGTGGTCTCCAGGAATGCGGACAACGTGGCGTCAGGCGTGTTCTGTTCGAATTCGGCGGCAGTGGACTGCAGCTGGGAGAGGTTCTCCAGACGGGAGGCGTCCTGCGGGTCCACGGATTTCTCGAGTTCGGCCCTTAAGCCCGACTTCTCCAATACTTCGGCCACGATCTCGCTGGGCTTGGAGTCGTGCGCGCGCGTGAACTGCGAGAGCGCGCCCATCAGATCGCGGAATGCTCGTAGCGAGGTGGCGGTGCGTGTCGGCACCTCGATCTCATCCAAGTGCATGAGTGCGTAGAAGAAGCTGGTGCCATGCTCGCGCGCGTAGGCGAGCAGCACGCCTTCGGCGCGGTCGCCAAGCCCACGCTTGGGCACGTTGAGAATACGGCGTAGATTCACATCGTCGTCCGGATTGACGAGCGCCTGCAAATAGGCCAGCGCATCCTTGATTTCGCGACGTTCGTAGAACTTGGTGCCGCCGACGAGCTGATACGGCTGATTCGTGTTGATCAGCGCCTCTTCGAGCGAGCGGGATTGGGCGTTGGCGCGGTACATGATCGCCATGTCGGAGTAGGCGATGCCCGCTTCGGCGTGCAGGCGCGCGATTTCGGTGGCCACCCACTGGGCCTCCTGCTGGGCGCTGTCCGCCGCGTAGCCGACGATCGGCTCGCCCTTGCCGAGCGCGGTCCACAGTTTCTTGGGCTTGCGGCCCTCGTTGTTGCTGATCACCGCGTTGGCCGCATCCAGAATGGTCTGCGTCGAACGATAGTTCTGTTCGAGCATGATGGTCTTGGCGTTCGGGAAGTCCTGCTCGAAGTCCTGAATGTTGCGGATGTCGGCACCACGGAACGCGTAGATGGACTGGTCGGAATCGCCCACCACGGTGATCCAGGCGGGGCCGGACTTGCCGGCGTTAGGCGCGCCCGGGATGGCCTTCTCCCCCGTGTCCACGCCGGCCAGCTCGCGCACGAGCACGTACTGGGCGTGGTTGGTGTCCTGATACTCGTCGACCAGAATGTAACGGAAGCGGTGATGGTAGTACTCGGCGACGGCCGGGTCAGTGCGCAGCAACTCGACCGTGCGGCCGATCAGATCGTCGAAGTCGACGGCGTTGGCCAGGGCCAAGCGATGCTCGTATTCGGCGTAGATCACCGCGTAGATGGCTTCAAGGTCGCCCACCGTGCCGAACTGGTAGCCGCGCTGGCCGGGCGTGAAGTCGGGCGCGTGAACGGCGAGGTTTTCCTTCCAACCGGTCAGATTGTTCTTGAGGTCGGAGATATGGCGAGAATCGAGCGTGGAGTGTAGCGCTTGATGTCGAGGTTGAATTCGGTGGCGATGATTTTGACGAGTCGCTCGGAGTCGGCGGAATCATAGATGGAGAAGCCGGACTTGAGTCCGATGGACTTGCCGTCGCGCCTCAGAATGCGCACGCAGGCGGAGTGGAAGGTGGAGACCCACATGCGCTGGGCCACCGGGCCGATCAGCGAGCCGAGTCTTCGCGCATTTCGGCGGCGGCCTTGTTGGTGAAGGTGATGGCTAGAATCTGGCTCGGCCATGCGCCGAACTGGCTCAAGATCCAGGCGATGCGGCGGGTCAGCACGCGGGTTTTGCCGGAGCCTGCACCGGCTCCGATCAGCAGCGCCTGACCGCGGTATTGCACGGCTTCCGCCTGCTGCGGGTTCAGGTCGCCCACGAGTTCCTGTGCGCTGCGTGCGATGACTTCCGGCTCGTCGTACACTGTTGCCTCCCTTTGAATCGCGACATTCATGTTTACCACATGCACGGGTCAGCGCAGGACAACGTACACTTACGAGTATCCATATCATTCACTGACATACAACAATGGGAGGTTCAATGCAGGAACTTGAGGAGCGAATCCAAAGCGAGGGAACGGTGAAGGCGGGTAATGTGCTCAAGGTGGACGCGTTTCTGAACCACCAGTGCGACGTACGCCTGTTCGACCGCATGGGTTCGGCATGGGCCGCTCATTTCGCCGGCAAGCACATCACCAAGATTCTGACCATCGAGGCGTCCGGCATCGGCATTGCGTGTGTGGCGGCCCAGCATTTCGGCAATGTGCCGGTGGTGTTCGCCAAGAAGGCGCAGTCCATCAACCTTGACGGCGACCAGTACACCACCACGGTCTATTCCTTCACCAAGCAGAAGGAGTTCCCGGTGATCGTGGCCAAGAAGTATCTGAACGCCGGCGACCATGTGCTGCTTATTGACGATTTTCTGGCCAACGGCAAGGCGTTGCGCGGTCTGATCGATCTGTGCGAAGCAGCCGGTGCCACGGTCGAGGGCATTGGCATCGCCGTGGAGAAGGGCTTCCAGGGCGGCGGTGACGCGCTGCGCGCTGAAGGCTACGATGTGGATTGCTGGCCATCGTCGAGTCCATGAATCCCGAGACCGGCGAAATCACATTTAGGCACTGAGCACATTGGCTGCTCCCGCCGGCGGGAGCAACAGAGAGAAGAAGAGAATCATGTCAGAGAAGAAAACCAATCATTCCGTATCCTTTGAGGCGTTGTCTTCGCTGGACGCGCCAGTATCCTTCTGGAAGGGCATTCCGTTCGGCCTGCAGCATGTGATGGCCATGTTCGTGGCGAACCTCGCCCCGATCTTCATCGTCGCCTCGGCCGCGAAGATGACCCCGGCCCAATCGGCCACCATCATCCAGTCCGGCCTGCTGGTTGCGGGCCTGGGCACTTGCCTGCAACTGTACGGCGCGTGGCTCATCGGCTCGCGACTTCCGATGGTCACCGGCATCTCCTTCACCTACGTGGCGGCCGCGTGGCGATCTGCGCGGACAAGGGCTATGGCGCGGTGGTCGGCGCGGTAATGGTCGGCGGTCTGCTGGAACTTGTGCTGGGTTTGACGGCCAAGTATTGGCGTCGGTTCGTGCCGCCCATCGTCTCCGCCATCGTGGTCACGTCGATCGGCTTCTCGCTGCTCAACGTGGGTGCCACGAGCTTCGGCGGCGGCAGCGGAGCCAAGGACTTCGGTTCCTGGCAGAACCTGACGCTCGGGCTTATATCTTTGGTTGCCTGCCTGGCGTTCCAGCTGTTGATGAAGGGCACGGCCAAGCAGCTGTCCGTGCTGTTCGGTCTGGTGGTCGGCTATGTGGCGGCTATCTGCATGGGCAAGGTCGATTTCTCCGGTTTCCAGAACCTCGCCATCGTGTCCGTGCCGCAGTTCATGCCGTTCAAGCCTGAGTTCGACTGGGGCTCGATCATCTCCATCGGCCTGCTCTACGTCGTCTCCTCGGTCGAGGTGCTGGGTGACACCGCCGCGCTGACCAAGGTGGGCCTGAACCGTACGCCCACCGAACGCGAGACCGCGGGCGCATCGCCGGCGACGGCCTGATCTCCACCGTATCCGCCTGTTCGGCTGTCTGCCGCTGACCTCGTTCGCACAGAACATCGGATTGGTGGCCATGACCAAGGTCGTCAACCGCAAGGTGATTCTCTCCGGCGGACTGATTCTGGTGCTGGCGAGCTTCGTGCCGGCCATCGCCGAGGTGTTCAACTCGCTGCCGCAGGCGGTGCTCGGCGGCTGCACGATCATGATGTTCGGCAACATCATTCTTTCGGGCTTCCAGATGATTGCCGAGGCGGGCTTCACGCAGCGCAACATCACGATTGCGGCGCTTTCGCTGACCATCGGCATCGGCTTCACCCAGGTGAGCGACATCTTCACGCAGTTCCCGGCACTGTTCCAACAAATCTTCGCCTCGAACTGCATCGCCGTGGCGTTCGTGGTGGCCGTGATCCTGAACACCGTGCTGCCCAGCGAGGAGCACTTCCTCTCTGCGCCCAAGGAGGCACCGGCCGCGGACGCCGAGTGATAACAACGCAACATATCAGCTGCGCATAATCACATGATGATGCCCTATCGTCTTGCAGGATGATAGGGCATCATTGATTTTGGGAGAGACTACAAGTTGAACCATGAGTTCGAGCCGGTGGCGTGTCGATCAATCGTCATCTTCCATTCGAGGATGTCTCCGGGTTGGCAGTCGAGTGCCTTGCAGATGGCGTCCAACGTGGTGAAGCGGACGGCTTTGGCACGTCCGTTCTTCAGAATGGACACGTTGGCGGGAGTGATGCCAATTTGTTCGGCGAGCTCGCCGACGCAATCTTGCGTTTGGCCATCATGACGTCGAGATTGATGCGAATCGTCATCTCAAATCACCTGCTCGAGTTCGCGCCCGAGCCGGACAAGGAGAACAGTTTCCATACGGCCACGAACGCCGCTTCGATGCAGAACAGGAACAGCACGCCCATAATGAGATATGGCCAGCGCATCGACGTCTGGCTCGGGTAGAGGCCGGCCAGCGCGCCGCTCAATCCCGGTACGGCGAATAGTTGGCCCCATAGGCAGGCCAGCCAGACCAGAATCACGATGGCTTTCAACGCGAGCAACACCCATCGGTTCATGTAGTTTTTCATAGCCCGGTCCTTTCAGGTGCCGACGTTTTTTTGGCGACACCGCGAACATCGATATGACTATATCGAAAAACGATATACCTTGCAAGGCGTATTGCGTCAACCGGCATTGGTCGCTCGTATACATATAGCTTCGGCAGACTGTCAGCAGACCGTCAGCTCAACGGAGCGAACGCCATATGAGCCACCCATTCGCGCACGAGCGTGATGACGGCTTCGGGTTGGTCGATGTGCGCGTTGTGACCGGCATTGTCCAGCGTCACGAAGGTGGCGTTGGGATAGTGCGGCAACAGGGCTTGCTGATCTTCGTATCCGACGATCTGGTCTTGCTTGCCGGTGACGATGAGCACCGGACCCGCATATGTGCCGAGCATTTCCTCGGGATTATCGGCCAGCCAATAGCGCTGATCCAGTCGTTCGCATGCCGCACGGTCGCACAACGCCACGCCGGGCAGGATGAACCGTTGGTAGCGTCGCCACGCGTCGAATGACTGGTTGACGCCCATGGTAATGAAATCGAACACCTGTTCCTGCGGCAAGGAGTGCGTCAGCTTGGGATTGGGCTGTGCAACCACATGTTCGGCCACATGCCGGCCGGCATGCTGCGGGTCCACGACCGGCGCGATCAATACCATACCGGCCACTCGGCGAGGTTCGCGCGCCAATACTTCGCGGACAAGCGCACCGCCCATCGAGTTGCCGACCATGGCGAATGGAGCCGCTTTACCGACAAGACCGTCAATGGCCGTTTGCAGCCAATCCGCCATTTCCGGCAGCCCGCAGGCATGCTCGGGCAATGCCGGCGTACGGCCGAAACCGGGCAGATCCAGATATATACGGCGAATTGAATCATTGCCGTCAAACGCCTTGTCGAGCATCATCAGCGAACGATGGTCCACACCCATGCCATGCACGAACACGACGGGCAATCCATCATCATTGCCCTCAATCGCGCAGTACGGCTGCAATTGCGCCATGTGTTCCTCTCCTTCAACCCGGTACAAATCGCCTTTCACACAATAGCGGCAGCAGCTCCCTTGGTGTCGGAGCAATCCCGACCGCCATTCTCGGTTTCGAGGGGCTGATTTGCGCGGATGTCATGAAGCGTGAAGACTTGTCACAAAGTCGCGTGATGACGCAGCCGCCGTTCAGGTGGATATGCCACGCTGTCATGATGACGGCCGAGCCGGAACACGGCAAATCCCGCATGCTGCATAGGCCAGCCGGTCACGGTCAGCCATGACACCGAAATATTGGAGGCGCAATGGGACAACAGGTGCGGTACGGCAGACGCCGCTCCCATGGCGCGGGCGCGCTGATTGCAGCGTCATACTTGTTGTTGCGGCGCTGATCGCGGCATGGACGCTGCTGCCACGGCTATTCACGCCTCGCGAGACCGCGCGCACGGCCGAGGAAGCATATTGCGCGGCGGTGTCGTCCGACGGAGCCCGCCGCACCTTGACGCCTGATCAGGCGCAGAACGCGGCGCTGATTGCGAACATCGCCGTCACGCGCGGACTGCCGGATCACGCGGCGACGGTGGCCATCGCCACGGCCATGCAGGAGTCGAGGCTGACGAATCTGGACTACGGCGACTTGGATTCGCTCGGCCTGTTCCAACAGCGGCCCAGCCAAGGCTGGGGCACGGCGGAGCAGGTGTCCGACATGACCTATGCGACAAACATCTTCTACGATCATCTGCTGCAGGTGCCGGATTGGGAGACGATTCCGGTGGAGGACGCCGCGCAGGAGGTGCAGCGCTCAGGCTACCCGGAACTATATGCCGCATGGGATGCGATGGCACGCGCTTGGGCCTCGGGGCTGACCGGTGAACGGTCGGCGGGCGTCACGTGCGCGTTGGAGCCAGCAACCTCCTCGGACGCGGACGGGTTGGTTGCCGCCATAGGAGGTACACTGCCGAATGTCAATGTCTCGGTTGTGCCCCCAAATGGCAAAACCGGCACGAACAACGGCGCTGCGACCAATACGGCCAGCACAACGTTGACGATCACGCTGCCGGACGGCCTGTCCGCCGACAACCGCACTCGACTTTGCTGGCAGACGGCAGGCTGGCTGGTCACGCATGCACGTCAATACGGCATTGACGCACTGCACGCGGACGGCATGGATTGGAACCGCAAAGCCGGCACATGGATCGGCACCGAAACCGCCGAGCAGACCATCACCTTCACGCTTGCGTGATGTGACCTATACCGCCGTTGCGACCACAAATCCGACTGGTTGGAGCCTACGCCGTCGATGCCGCCTGAGGCACGATACGGATATGTTTTTACTCGTTCGAATGAGCCCAATCCACGACGGCTTCGATGTTATTGCCATCCGGGTCCAGCACGAATGCGGAGTAATAGCCGGGATGGTACGGGCGCGGACCGGGAGCGCCGTTGTCTCGGCCGCCGGCGGCGAGCGCGGCTGCATGGAACGCCTGCACGGCTTGCTGACTGTCAGCCAAGAACGCGATGTGTGTGACCGGCGTGACCGGCGAAGCCTCCGCCTCCAGCCCTTCAATCGGTGACACGTAGAAATCGGAGTGCAGGGTTCCGTCATCCACGCCGAATCCGAGCGTAGGCTCATGATGCGCCTTGACGATATAGCCGAGCGGTGCGAGCGCCTGTTTGTAGAATGTGATGCTACGGTCGATGTCTTTCACGTGCAACGTCAGATGGTCCAGCATGGTCTTGGTCGCCCTCCCCTGGTTCTTGTATTCGATTGCTGCTTGCAGTGTAAGCCCGAACGTTTCCCACAGGGCCGCGCATGGCTATGATGAGAGCAATCGCACGTCGAGTTCGAGACAATATTCAAAACGAATCCAAGGCAATAAGGGGAATGACGATGACCAAGGCACTGATTGTGGTGGATGTGCAGCCGACGTTCTGTGAAAGCGGCGAACTGGGTGTCGCAGGCGGCAACGCGGTCGCCGAGCGGATTGCCGATTATGTGAACGCGCATCGCAGCGAGTACGCGTATATCGCAACCACGCAGGACTGGCATATCGACCGGGCGCGCACTGGTCGGCGGAGCCGGATTTCGTGGACACGTGGCCGAAGCATGGTGCGGCCGGCACGCTGAACGCCGAATTGCATCCGGCGATCAAGGCGCTGAACATCGAGCATCATTCAAGAAGGGCCAGTATTCGGCGGCATATTCCGGTTTTGAGGGTATCGAGGACAATACCGACCGTATCCAGACCCGCGAGGAGGTCGAGGCCGAGCAATCCGCCGGCAAGACGCTGGCCAACGCGCTGAAGGCCGCCGGCGTGAGTCGCGTGGATGTGGTGGGCATCGCCGAATCGCATTGTGTCAAGGACACCGCGCTCGATGCCAAGAAGCTCGGCTTCGAGGTCACCGTGTTCGAGGATCTGACCGTGCCGGTCAGCGAGGAACTTGGTGTTGCGGCCCGCAAGCAGATGGCTGCGGGCGGCATCACATTGGCTGAGTCCCGCTGATCGGGCCGGATATACCCAGAGCGAAGCACACAGCCGTAGCATCAATCACGCGCAAGATTCCCACGCCACCCAACATAGCCCGCCCGCCTCGACCGGCCGATATCATCGGCGAACACGCGGAACCGAACCCTACATCGACGTTCGTTTCGTCTGGTTTGGCCCATGAATTCTGCATGAATTGGGGTGAACTGGCGGGGCTGGAGGCGAGCGGGCGGCGGATTATGGGGCACAATGGTTTCAAGGAGGCCGCCATGGTCGATGACTATACTGCCAAAATGACTGAGCTGATCGAACTCATGCGTCTGATCGGCAACGATACGCAACAGTGCGAGGTCAAGGAATGCAAGCGCAAGATCTCCTCGACCATCACCGATACGCTGTCCGCGTTCTCCAATGGCTCCGGCGGCTGGATTATCCTGGGCCTGTCCGAAAAGAACGGGTTCACGCCGGTCGAGGGATTCGACGCGCGCGCCATGCAGGAGGCGCTGAGCCAGGCGTGCGAGAAGATGACGCCGGTGGTGCGGCCCGTAATCGTCACCTGCCCGTTCGAAGGCGCGAATCTGGTGTTCGCGCGCATCGACGAGATGCTGCCGCGCGACAAGCCCTGCTTCACCACCGCGCTCGGACCGCACGGCGGCTCGTTCATCCGTACCGGCGACGGCGACCGGCGCATGACCTCCTATGAGGTCGACCGGCTCATCGAGGAGCATCTGCAGCCCACATACGATCTGGATATCGTGCCCGACGCCACGACCGATGACCTCGACCCGCAGCTTGTTGCCGGACTGTTGGCACGCGTGCGCGAACAGCATCCGCGCGTGTTCGCCGACCGAGACGGCATCGATGTGCTGCTGGATCTGCAGGTGTTGCGCCATGATGATTCCGACGAGTCGGAGGTCGGCGGAATCCTGCGCCCCACCTTGGCCGGACTGCTGGCGTTGGGCCGCTATCCGCAGAAGTTCTATCCGCGGCTCGGCATTTCGATTGCCGTGTTTCCGGGGACGAGCCGGGACGATGTGTTCCGGGGTGACGAACGATTGGTCGCCTCGAAGTCGGTGGTCGGTTCGATTCCGGTGATGATCGACGATGCGGTCGACTCGTTGATGCGTTGGATTGGCGCGAAGAAGCCCGACTATCCGCCGCTCGTGTTGCGCGAGGCGATTGCGAACGCGCTCACCCACCGTGATTATTCGCCCGATGCGCGCGGCACGCAGGTGCATATCAGCGTGTTCACCGATCGCATCGAGATCACCAATCCGGGTGGCCTGTACGGCATGGTGACACATGATGTGCTGGCGAGCCTCATCCGGTGACGGGCGCGCCGTTCGTCTCCACCCGAAACCAGTTCCTGTTCACGCTGCTGGAGTCCACGCCGTATCCGGGCGGCGGTTTGTGAACCGGAAGCGGCGACGGCTACCAGCGCATCGCCGCCGCGTGCGCGAGGCCGGCATCGAGCCGGCGACCACGCGCAACGAC
>ENA-OQDE01001198-OQDE01001198.1-human-gut-metagenome-genome-assembly--contig:-NODE-1198-length-10651-cov-2.157260_pt1 | contig 10651 bp, 9 predicted proteins | sample MGYA00242768_ERZ504595 | MGnify/ENA primary metagenome ERZ504595 (study PRJEB26092, sample SAMD00036307) | human gut metagenome | host: Homo sapiens | study: EMG produced TPA metagenomics assembly of...
GCATTTCATATATCAGAGACCTTATTAAATACGGCGAACGATCGGTAGTAACATCCTTATCGGTTTCTGTCCGATGTGAGCCAGGATTTGTTATCGCAACACACGAATGAAGACTTTTCTGAATATACAGGTATAATATGCTGCATAATTTGTTTTCCTATCATTACACTGCATTCCTTTAGATTTGTTCAGAACAGATACCAACTTCGTATAGTTCGGCAAAATATCATCCATTATTTTTCTTATATCATTTAGAGCTGAGTTGATTTTGAAATCTTCATTTCCCAATATTTTTAGGTCATAGTCTAATTTTATTTATAAGAAACTTATACGTGTTTATTATATTATAGCTCATAAAAAGTTATTTTTGTTTAGATTATAAAGAATCTAATATAAACAGAATAAGAACTAATATCGTAAAACACTGAAATTTATTAGAACGATGAATAATTACGCATTAGAACAAGCTGAAGAACTTTTTGAACAAGCTCTCGAGTATTTTTTAGGAATCGAAAAAGAAAAAAATATGATACATGCCAAAGAATTATTACAACAATCATCTGAATTAGGTTTAAGTAAATCATCGAATCTTTAGGTGATTGGTATATAAAAAAAAATTATACCAGGGGATAATTATAAAGAAGCATTTAAATTATATACAAGAGGGTATGAATTCGGAGACATGCGTTCATTTAGTCGGTTGGCAATGTGCTATGAAAAGGGGTATGGAATAAAGAAAGATATACCTAAGGCACTGGAACTATATGAAAAATCAGTGGAATTGGGAAATAAGGATGCCTGTTTCAGTATTGCAAGAATATATGAAAAAGGAGAAAATATAAAAATGGACTTATCTAAAGCAATTTTATGGTATAAGAGAGGATATGAAAAGGGGGATGCCGATTGTGCATGCAATCTGGCTACATGCTATTATAAAGGAAAAGGTATAGAGCAAAATATTGAGAAAGCCAAAGAGATATTCTTGGCTTTCTCGGAATATAATACTCAAAACCAAAGAAACCTTGGCGTAATTTTCTATAAAGGTACACCTTCTTGTAAACCAAACGAAGAAGAAGCTATATACTGGTTTACAAAAGCTGCAAATAATGGAGATATAACATCGATGCTTCATCTTGGGAAAATATATAAAAACTTGGATAAAGAAAAAGCCATGGAATGGTATAGGAAAGCTGGAAGTTTGGATCATAAGAAAGCTGCCTATTCATATGCTTTCCACCTTTATCAATATAAGATTGACTGGAATGAATCTTTTAAGTGGATGAAATGTTCAGCAGAAAATAAACATGTACCAGCGCAATTTCTTTTAGGATTATTTTATAAATGTGGAATTGGAACTCCAGTTGCTCATGATAAAGCTTTTTACTGGTTTAATATAGCAGCAGAAAATGGCTACGAACAATCATATAGTCATATTGGAAGATATTATCGTGATGGACGTATCATAAAAATAGACTATGAGAACGCATTATTTGGTTTGAAAAAGCAATTGCAAGTCAAAATATAAATGTGCGAGGAGAAGCACTTTATGACTATGGAGTAATGTATTTGGATGGATTAGGGGTTAAGAAGAACAAGATAAGAGCTATCGGATATTTATTAGAATCAAAAGAACTTGGCTGTATAAATGCAATTAATAAGCTTAAAGAATTAGATTCAGATATTATATCAAACGAAAATATAAATAATTCCAGAATTATAGAACATGGTAATATTATAGAATATGTGGAAATGAAAGTCAATGATGGCTATGAGAGTGCTAACTGGTAGAAAATATAGTACCTAAATTAAATATATATATTGAATGTGCTAAACAATATGGGCTAGTCGGAAAGAATTCTGAAGAAAAATGGTTTTGGAAACTAAGCAATAAAGATTTTGCACAATGGGTTCTTGATGTTTCAGATGACCTAAAATTATATACAACAAACGAAAGAAACCAACGTAAATATTATCCATATTATTTTGCGAATCTGTTTCTCACAAAAAAAGGAATAAAGTTTAAATCTGAAGACTTACGCCATAATATGTCTGCAATAAATACATCAATTAACGGCAAAGAAGTAAGAAACATAAAACCTTTAATAGCTGTACGAGGTATAGCCCGCAGAGAGATTAAAGCTAAATCATTATAATTTTGTAAAGTTACACGTGTATTTTCCAATGATTATAGTTCCCTAAATTTGTGCCATGGTAATCAGCGAACCAATCTGACACCAATATAAATCATGAAAAGAGAAAACAAAAAAAAACTAGAAAAAGCAGGCTATATAGCTGGGGGGACTATTCTAGGAGCTGCTGCAGGAATTTTGATTTATGTGTTCGGGCATAAGCCTGATGAGGTAGCAAATCCATGTTTTCGAACACTGCATCGAGCAGATGGAACACCTAAAGTTACTTTCGATAAAGCATGGGAAGCAAACTGGCAGAGTGTAAAACAACTTATATTGCATGGCGAGTTATGTAATTCTTATAAGGCTAACGGAAAATATCTGACAGGTCATAGTAGAAATGCTCTATTCAGAAATATTAATTTTCTAAAATAGATAAAAAGTCCATTAACTTATTAAGTAATAATAGATTAGAGGTATATTTACATATAAAATGAATCTATTTATCAAACTTAATTTATAATATAACATTATGGAATACGCTATAGGAGAAGAATTCTATTCCGAAGAAAACGATAGTTGGTATCGTGTAGTAAGAGGTCGACATAACAGCTGTAAAGGTTGTATTTTTGCAGAGTGGGACGACAATAATGAATGTGAATGCTATAAACCTAGTGATGCAGGTGAATGTTTAGCTGAATATAGGGATGATGGTGAAGAGGCAATCTTTAAAGAAGCATAAATTTTAGAAAGGTGTCCAGTCACGTATACAAAGCTTTATGAAAAATAGAGCTATATATACAGATATTCGAATGCAGAGTAAAAAATATGATATATAAAGTTTTATTACTTTGCATTTCAGCTGAATAAGCAGTTTATTATTCAAATAAACATAAATAAGGAATATAGATTGGACATCTTATTTAGTTGTAGAAATCATATTAATTACTTTCGATTAAAAAATACTAAATACATGAATTATAAATTAGGACAATCTTACCTCCTTCCAGTGAAGGAAGTAATAACAGAAAACAAGAGAACATTCTACAAAGTTGAAGCTAATGGGAAAGAGCATAACATCTTGCTGTTTGATTTTCAGAAGGATGATGAAAAGCCTGAAGATATAGCCTGTATTGTAAAGGAGTTACGGGAAGGTGAACCGCTGTTTGTCCAGGATACACAGCCACTTCTCATGAGGTTATATAAAGAAAACGAGGTGTATCCATTTTGGGTAAAGACAGACTGTTCACATCTTCCAAACCCATACTATGAGATTGCAGACTGGCATCACTTCACATTCAAGCTACCAGCAATTGGTTTAGACAAGCTATACTTACATCAAAGGATTGAGTGTCGGGTAAAAGAAATTATATCAGGGAGAATATTCTTTGAACTAATAAAAAGGGAAGCCAGAACTTACAGCCTTCCTTATCTAACTATAGAAGATGTACTGTCGGAAGTTGAAACAGATGTAAAGATGATTGAGTGGTTCAAGAGGCAATTCCAGAAAAGTAAGATATTCAGAGAGATAAGGGAACTTTATGAAACCGGTAATGAAGAGTGGGTAATGATGACCATTGACCTGCTTGACAGGAATATGAATACATGGGTGACAGCAAGAAGAAACGGAAACAGATACCTTCTTGAAAGGTTCAAGATGGTCTGCATCTATCTGTTGGAAGATTCAGATGTCTTGCTATACTGTTCAGACACGGAAAGGAGCAGATACCAGAAAATGCTATCTGACGCTGCACAACACGCTGATATATTTCTAGAAGCTATAGATACAGTAAAGAGAGACGAGCAGATAAGAAAAACAGATATCCTTCTTACGAAGTTAAACAAATCAGGGTTCCTTTATGATCCGGACAGAAGATTAAAGGTATTAATGTGCCTGTTCTCCTTGGATAAGGAACTCATGGAAGCAAAGGTTCTTAATATCTTTGATATAATAATAAAAGGGAACAAGGACAACTGGATGAGAGAGCCATTCAGGAGTGCTTTCATATCCATGCTCGAACTCTTCATTAACCAAAGCAGAAATAAAATTGACAGGTTGGCGGCTATAACAACAGAGAAAGAGCATACAGATCTCAAGAAATTAATAGCTGCACTTGCAATACAGCTGCTTTTAATGAACGAAAAAGACAATATAGACCGTCAACTTATCAGGGCAATGTTCTATAGGTATCTTACATACGTAAAAGGCAGTAAAAATGATGTATTGTTTGAGAAGGCATTCAGGTGTCTGACAGAAGTTGAGCAGAGCAAGCTTGAGTTCAACTGGAACGAGATTTCTGACCTGACGATGTTGGCGATAAGAACATCATCCATTCTTCCGCAGACACAAGGTAAATCTACATTCATGCAGTCGTTCAACGGAAAGAACTCAAACTTCAGGTTTATGAAGGAAAATAGAATTACACCGATTGATACCAGAGGCAAACAGGTCGCTGTACTGCCGGAACAGATGTTACCCTGGCATAATATCCAGATATATCTTAACAGTAGTATTACACCGTTAAAGGAAAAAGAGATATCACTCACAGCCTATCAGAAGTTCTGGAAAGAAGTAGAGAATGGTGTTATCAATGGAACTGAATATATCATTCCAAAATCCAGAAAAAAGAAAGTAAAGCCGGAAGTAGGCGATGAAATCCTGATAAGGGTAAAGCATCAGGATCTTGAAGACCCGAGCCATTTCATATTTGAGATAGAGGATCCCACCTATTACGGAGAAGGAAAGCTCGCTATCAGGAATATAGTGAGATACAATCTCCTTATTGATGAAAGGGCATTCTGCGATATTGACAACAGACCATATCTGATAAAAGCAAAGGTACTGAGCGTTGACCAGGACGGAAACCTAAATTTTATCATAACCGACCTTATGAATAATTTCGTAAGGGAGATGACCTCTATATGTGAAGAGATTGTATGCCTTGTTACAGATATAAAGAATTCATTCTGTCTGTGTGTAAGCGAATACGGCTACACTGTTCAGGTTCCTATAACAGATGACATGTCAGATATTGAGGCAGGTAACTATATAAGGGTACAGATAGATAACATACGTTCAACAGGAACCATTGAAGGAGTCTTTCTGTTCAAGACAGTTGAAAGTTTCAATGTAAGGGATGCATTTGAAACCCTTATTATGAACTACGCAGACGATAAGGTATATGAGATAGCTTCACAAGTCAAGGAAGAAGAGGAACAGCAACAGGAGGTTATGATGGACTATGAGTATGTAGCTGAGCTTATCAACATAATCGACCGAATGGCCGTTCTGGACAATGACTATATAAAGACATATAACTATCTTGCTTTCGCAAGATTGCTTACCTATCTTGTCAAGGATTCGGATGCAGCTGTCTATTACAGTGAACGAATGCGCCTTATACAGATGCTTCAGCATTTCGCAATCAACGGAAGAGTTGAACAAAGAAAGCTTGAAGAGCTTACAAGCAATTACAGCATGATGATAAGCAACTACCCTATGTTGCAGAGCAAGCTTTACGAGCTGCAGCTGATGGCATGTATGGATATTCCGGAAAGGAATGACATGGTATGGAAACTTATGTCAGAGAGTAATGACGAGCATCTGGGCCGTTTATGCAAGCTTGTTCTTGGGTACAATTCTCTCAAAGGATTCGGTATGCACAATGAAAGAGAAGCTATAAGAAAGAAGATCAACGAAGAGCTTAACATCCACGTAGATGGAGATGAACCGGAATACTTCGGAGAAGAGAACCAGACGAGAGAGTTCAAGACAACAACTGTTTATCCGGCAGGAAACAATATGCGCGCTGATGTCAAGGCACAGACTCTTGAACTAATGAAAGTAATTTGCGGATTCCTGAATGCTGAAGGTGGTACACTTTACCTTGGAGTAAACAATGAAGGAGTGGCATCTGGACTGAATAATGACATTGAGTTCTTTGGAGGTAAGGACAAACTGGACCTTCATATAAGGAACAATATCGTGCAGAAGTTCGGCAATGATGCAAATTCGAGAATCAGAATCAAGACATCAGAGAATAACAACAAGTACGTATATGCCCTGGAAATACAGCCAAGTCAAAAGCCTATTGAACTTGATGGTATATGCTATCAGAGACAAGGATCCTCTACATGGCCGTTGCTGGGTGATGATCTGGAAATGTTTAAGAACAGAAGGGAAGATGAAGTTAATAGATTACTGAAAAAGGCTGAAATTGACGAAGATTTACAAGACGCAGTCAACACTACCATAGCTGTAACAGCTGATGACAATATAGGAAGGAGCCCTGTAATAGAAGCTCTGGAAATTAAAAGTAATATAACACCTATAGCGACTTCTGTCTTAAGGGAGAATCCTATACATTCCTGGGAAGATAATTACGGTGTTGATATGTCCTGCATTATGCACTTCCTTCCAAATGGGGAGTATATGATAACTCAGGATGAATACTGGGAAGATACCGAGTTGTCTCTCTGTATCAAAGAGGACGACGAATATATCGTATTGGCTTATGACAATGCAAAAATTATCAGAGTCCCTGTATCTCAGATTATAGACAAGAAAGAAAGGGTAAAATATAAAAGGAACAAGAACAAGGTAGTATTTGCATGTCCGGTGAAAAGGTCTGAACTTATTTATACGGAGGTAAAGGGCCCAAATGACAATATTTACATGAGAGTTGATGATATACTTAAAATCAAGGAAGGGAAGATTACCGATGGTGGTGAAAGATTGTCTGTAGTTGACAATGACGGACTGGTCAGATGTGAAATATTATCTTCTGAACACAAGGAACCTCTTGATAAGATATATAATCTTAAAGCTACACAATTGGGACATGTATTAAACAACCCATGGTGTGCCAAGGAGTCAGAATATATTAGCAGATTAATAGACAAATAAAAACAATAATATACATTTGTAATAGATTATAACAATTGTGAAGTAATAATAGATATAATGGCAAAATATAATATTGATTCAGGTAAAATCTATGATTTCCCAGATAATATTAGTATAGTAAATCATAATGAGAAAATACTTATAATAGCACCAGAGGAAGCAAACTGGATAGTATTAGACTCTACACAACAACAATACGTATTCAATTTGTTTCATTCAGGACTATCAATTGAAGAAATTTTAAAGATTCCTTCTATTGATAGTTCAGATGTGAAATTTGTAGTAACACAAATTGAAGCAAGAAAATTTTACAAACAAGGCCCTAATATACAACGTGTTGATAAAACAATGCATTTGTATCTTACCAACAGATGTAATCTTTCTTGTCCACACTGTTATATGTTTTCTGGGAAGGCCGAAAGAAATGAATTAGAAACACAAGAAATTAAAAAGCTTATATCCGACTTTACTAAAATAAGTAACGGTACATCGATTACATTTTCTGGAGGTGAACCAACAATACGTACTGATTTTGAAGAAATAGTAAGAACGGCTTATGAAATGGGGCTTGAAGTTAAGATACTTACAAATGGGACACAGCTATCATCAGAAAGAATAACAGCTCTATCTAAATACATTTCATCAATTCAAATTAGTATAGATGGTTTTTCTGAAGAATCTAATGCTCTCATTAGAGGTAAAGGGAGTTTTTCAAAAGCACTTGCCGCCGTAGATGCTTTTATATCTAACGGTGTGTATACATCTATAGCTATCACACCTTCTTTAGATAGCTTACGAAAGTATATGGATAAATATATTGAATTTGCACAAGTACTAATTCAAAAATACGAAAACGATGCTTTTGAATTGAGATTTTCTGAGGAGTTACTCAATGGTCGATGTATATCAAATGCAGAAAACATTAATTCTGAATATAGAGAACTAATGTCTAACATCCAAAAAGAACTTTATGGTTCCGATTATAAACTATGGGAATTTGTAAAGACACTAACAGATAACCCTAAGATAACAAACTGTTCTTTTGGGAGTATCAGTATTAATTCCACTGGTGATGTTTTTCTTTGCCCAAGAATTAGCGACCTAAAATCAATAGGGAATATTAGAACTAAAAAGTTTAAGGATATAAACGATGAAGCTATTACAGCTGAAAGTTTAACCTCTATCACAAATCTTATACCATGTAATACATGTGAACTACGATACATATGTGGAGGTGGTTGTAGAATAGAGGAATACCCTGGACTTACTTATAGAGAAACATTTGTAGGTATTAATCCTAAAGAATATCCCCGTCTTGAGTGCAATAAAAATCTGAAAAAAAATTTTATGATCTTATGATAGAAAGTAATGAATATTTCTATAGAGATTTAAATGAGGAATAAAAATATTATAAGAAAGGTATCAATAAAGAGGATACCTATTTGTTTAACATATAAATTTATATAATATGGTTATTGAATTTGAAGTAAAAAAACAATGCCATCGTATTATAAAGATGGCAAAACTCAGAAGTCATTGTACTTGTTGGGGACCATGGTTTAAAGAACCGTTAAAATTAGATACAGTTCATAAACAATTTATTATGAACTGTATCATTTTAATCAAATATCAATAATATACAATGAATAAACTTTTTGAAGTGCCATATAATTTCTCAAAAACGTTACTATCGTTTTATAAGAAAAATCAGCAGAACATCAGCTTTTTATTTGTGCCTCCATATATGAATGATTCTATAAATACGCGCACATCTATAGAAACACATAGAAAAGGGTCATGTTATATGCCAAGAACAAGGAAGAATATGAAGAGCATTTGAACAATATTGTTAAGGCTGGGTTAAAATTTGTTATATTATGGCAGGATCCCAATTTATCAATTTCTAAAGACATGATTCTTTACTACAAAGAATTAGGTGCGGCTGGATTCATAATTGGGAATAATGACAGTGCAAAGATAATAAAAGATATAGATGCAAATCTTGTTGTTATTTGCAGTTTAGTACAACGTATTTGTTCTCAAGCCTTAACGCGAGATTTTAAATACTATGACAAAGTTCTATTATATTATCCATATAATAGAGGAATAGATGCACTTAAAGAATTATTTTTCATGAAGGAAAAAATCATACTAATGCCGAATACGCTTTGTCATGTAGATTGTCCATCGATGCACCATTGGTTTCCTAATTTAAAAAGAAACTTTTCGCAAAAAACAGATTGTCCAGCTATAGTCGATGTAACAATGTCGGGCTTTATTTCTCCTGAAGACTTATATCTATTTGATGAGCATATAGGAGGGTATAAAATTCAAGGAAGAGAATATACTACTGACCTTATCATTTATATATGCTCAATATATTTTGAAAGGACTTCATCTGTTGAACTATTAAATGCTATGATGGGAGAAGACTTAGCTAGGAAAATGCTTCTTAATAAACAATCTATGCTATTAGAAGACTATTACAATATAAAAAGCAATAAAATAAAAAGTAACTATTATCCATATTGAGACTGTAATTCAAACTGTGTCAATCCTTAACAAACCTGATTATCTAAAATCTTACTTTCGGATAAATATCTGAAAGTAAGACATTTATCCGAAAGTAATGTTGAACCAAATGAATGACAGACTAAAGGATTGACACTGTTCTATTTACGAACCTTCCTATTTATATTGGTCCACCTCTCATTTTATATCATTATTTATACAAAGAATACATTTCTATGAGCCATTTTTCATGCTCAATATTAACATTCTTTTCTTTTGCTATTAAACGCAAATCATCAACTTTCTGAATAAAAATCTCTTTGTATTCTTTATTAATGAAATTGCAAAAAAAATCAGAGATTTCGTCAGATATAGATGCATTTCCTATTCTCTTGCCATCCATAAATAATAATGTAGGTAGAGTGTACCTTCTCATAGCACATAAAAAGTGGAGTAGAAGGAAATGTTGAATAATGATTATGTATTCCCTATAATCGTCTGTAGTAAATTCACTGTCTTTTTTAATTAGACGATGGCATTTTGATACTCTATTAAAATTATTTACAGTGTCAAATTGGTATAGATAAAAAATATTGTTACCAGCTTTACATTCATTAATGTATGTCTTAGACCAATTTATTGAAGAACAAACATCGACATTAACTGATAAATGTTGACCGAATCCCTTTGTATCTAGAAGAGGTCTAGACGGATAAATAAAGGTGTTTTTATTCATTGTAACTTTTGGTTATTTATTGAGTTTGCAAGCACCATTAGTTCATAATCATAACCATTATAGTTGTTTGTTTCAATACTTTGGAAATTAAATAGGGTACCAAAATAATTTTGAACTGAAATAAGACCATCATAATCAGAGAAAACATTCTTATTTTCTTTGATGAAGTTAGTTATAAAAAGTTCGTCCTTCTCATAAGGATTAAACTTAATATACTGTCATTAAAAAACTTATCCATCATATTAGTTATCTCGATTTGATATCTTTCAGGGTTAAACGATATAGTATCCATAATAAAAAACAATAAATTAAATTTATTAAGTATATAATATCTAATGTATTAGCTATTGTTTGTACTTAATATAAAAT
>ENA-OQDE01001199-OQDE01001199.1-human-gut-metagenome-genome-assembly--contig:-NODE-1199-length-10620-cov-1.888116_pt1 | contig 10620 bp, 15 predicted proteins | sample MGYA00242768_ERZ504595 | MGnify/ENA primary metagenome ERZ504595 (study PRJEB26092, sample SAMD00036307) | human gut metagenome | host: Homo sapiens | study: EMG produced TPA metagenomics assembly of...
AGCGATGACACTCATAACCACAGCGTTTTGTTTAACCGCGTGCGCGACCTGACGGCGGAGATCTGGTTTGGCCGTCGTTTAGGTCAGGAGGCCGCGCCAGAGAAACTGGGCGTTGATCGCGCTCTGGCGTTCAGCGAAATCAATCAGCAACTTATCAACTACTTAATGGTCTGGATGTGGTTTACCACGCCCAGGGCGAATATGCATATGCTGATGAAATCGTGAATAGTGCGCTGGAAAAACTGCGTAAAGGCTCGCGGCAAAATCTCACCGCGCCGGCAACGATGATCGACTGGCGTCCCATTGTTCATGAAATGCGCCTGTTCAAATCACCAGAAGAGATTGCCGTACTTCGCCGCGCGGGGGAAATCACCGCCCTGGCGCATACCCGGGCGATGGAAAATGCCGTCCGGGAATGTTCGAGTACCACCTGGAAGGCGAAATTCACCATGAATTTAACCGCCACGGTGCGCGCTATCCTTCCTATAACACCATTGTCGGCAGCGGTGAAAACGGCTGTATTCTGCACTACACCGAAAACGAGTGTGAACTGCGTGACGGTGACCTGGTGTTGATTGACGCGGGCTGTGAATACAAAGGTTACGCGGGCGATATTACCCGTACCTTCCCGGTCAACGGCAAATTCACCCAGGCCCAGCGTGAAATCTACGACATTGTGCTGGAGTCTCTTGAAACCAGCCTGCGCCTGTATCGTCCAGGAACCTCCATTCTGGAAGTCACCAGTGAAGTGGTGCGCATCATGGTTAGCGGCCTGGTAAAACTCGGCATCCTGAAAGGTGATGTTGATGAACTGATCGCTCAGAACGCCCATCGTCCTTTCTTTATGCATGGCCTTAGCCACTGGTTAGGACTGGATGTCCATGACGTTGGCGTTTATGGTCAGGATCGCTCGCGCATTCTGGAACCGGGCATGGTACTGACCGTAGAGCCAGGTCTGTATATCGCGCCGGATGCAGATGTGCCAGAACAATATCGCGGTATCGGCATTCGTATTGAAGACGACATTGTGATTACCGAAACCGGCAACGAAAACCTCACCGCCAGCGTGGTGAAAAAGCCGGAAGAAATTGAAGCGTTAATGGCAGCTACGAGAAAGCAATGAGCGTAATCATCGTCGGTGGCGGCATGGCGGGCGCGACGCTGGCGCTGGCTATTTCCCGGTTAAGTCACGGGGCGCTGCCGGTACATTTGATTGAAGCGACAGCGCCAGAGTCACATGCTCATCCGGGCTTTGATGGACGGGCAATTGCGCTGGCGGCGGGCACTTGTCAGCAACTGGCGCGCATCGGCGTCTGGCAATCTCTGGCTGATTGCGCAACTGCCATCACCACCGTGCATGTCAGCGATCGTGGTCATGCCGGATTCGTCACCCTCGCCGCAGAAGATTACCAACTGGCAGCGCTGGGGCAGGTTGTCGAATTGCATAATGTCGGGCAACGGCTGTTTGCATTGCTGCGCAAAGCACCTGGCGTAACGCTGCATTGCCCTGATCGCGTGGCTAACGTTGCCCGTGCTCAGAGTCACGTTGAAGTGACGCTGGAGAGTGGCGAGACGCTGACGGGCTGCGTGCTGGTAGCCGCTGATGGCACCCATTCAGCGTTAGCCACTGTGTGCGGCGTTGACTGGCAGCAGGAGCCTTACGAACAACTGGCAGTGATTGCCAACGTTGCGACTTCCGTTGCGCATGAAGGGCGCGCTTTTGAACGCTTTACGCAACATGGCCCGCTGGCGATGTTGCCGATGTCTGACGGACGCTGTTCGCTGGTCTGGTGTCATCCACTGGAACGGCGCGAAGAGGTGCTGTCGTGGAGCGACGAGAAGTTTTGCCGTGAACTCCAGTCGGCCTTTGGTTGGCGACTTGGGAAAATTACCCACGCTGGTAAACGCAGCGCTTACCCGCTGGCGTTAACCCGCGCCGCCAGACCTGTTACCCATCGTACCGTGCTGGTGGGCAATGCGGCGCAAACTCTGCACCCGATTGCCGGGCAAGGATTTAATCTCGGTATGCGGGATGTCATGAGCCTTGCGGAAACCTTGACTCAGGCGCAGGAGCGCGGAGAAGACATAGGTGATTACGGCGTATTGTGCCGTTATCAGCAGCGTCGACAGAGCGATCGCGAAGCAACCATCGGCGTCACGGACAGCCTTGTACATCTTTTTGCCAACCGTTGGGGGCCGCTGGTTGTCGGGCGCAACATCGGGCTGATGGCAATGGAATTATTCACCCCAGCACGCGATGTGCTGGCGCAGCGCACCCTCGGTTGGGTGGCGCGTTGAAGGCGGTTTTAAGGAATAAACAATGCAAAGTGTTGATGTAGCCATTGTTGGCGGCGGCATGGTGGGGCTGGCGGTTGCTGCGGCTTGCAGGGTAGCGGCTTACGCGTTGCCGTACTGGAGCAGCGTGTACCGGAACCTCTGGCGGCGGATGCACCACCACGACTGCGCGTTTCGGCTATCAATGCCGCCAGCGAAAAATTACTCACCCGTCTTGGCGTCTGGCAGGACATTCTCTCTCGCCGAGCCAGCTGTTATCACGGCATGGAAGTGTGGGATAAAGACAGCTTTGGTCACATTTCGTTTGACGATCAAAGCATGGGCTATAGCCATCTTGGGCATATCGTTGAAAATTCAGTGATTCACTACGCGCTGTGGAACAAAGCGCAGCAGTCGTCAGATATCACTCTGTTGGCCCCCGCAGAATTACAGCAGGTCGCCTGGGGAGAAAATGAAACCTTCCTGACGTTGAAAGATGGCAGTATGTTAACGGCGCGTCTGGTGATTGGCGCGGACGGCGCTAATTCCTGGTTGCGCAACAAAGCCGATATTCCGCTGACTTTCTGGGATTATCAGCATCACGCGCTGGTAGCGACCATTCGCACGGAAGAACCGCATGATGCGGTGGCGCGGCAGGTTTTCCATGGAGAAGGCATTCTGGCCTTTTTACCGCTTAGCGATCTGCATCTTTGCTCGATTGTCTGGTCACTGTCGCCAGAGGAAGCGCAGCGGATGCAGCAGGCAAGTGAAGACGAATTTAATCGACGCGTTAAATATCGCTTTTGATAATCGCCTGGGCTTATGCAAGGTTGAGAGCGAGCGTCAGGTGTTCCCGCTGACGGGGCGTTATGCCCGCCAGTTTGCCGCACACCGTCTGGCGTTGGTGGGCGACGCCGCGCATACTATTCACCCGCTCGCGGGGCAGGGCGTTAATCTCGGCTTTATGGATGCCGCAGAGCTGATTGCCGAACTGAAACGGTTGCATCGTCAGGGTAAAGACATCGGGCAGTACATTTACCTGCGTCGCTATGAGCGTAGCCGTAAGCACAGTGCGGCGCTGATGCTGGCTGGTATGCAGGGATTCCGCGATCTGTTTTCCGGGGCTAATCCGGCGAAAAAACTGCTGCGTGATATTGGTCTGAAACTGGCCGACACGCTTCCTGGCGTTAAACCACAACTTATCCGCCAGGCAATGGGATTAAACGATTTGCCTGAATGGCTGCGTTAAAAATTTCTCCTCTGTTGTTTATTTGATACCCATCACACTTTCATCTCCCGGTTTTTTCGCCGGGAGATTTTCCTCATTTGAAATAAACTAATTTCACCTCCGTTTTCGCATTATATTTTCTAATGTCACGAATTTTTGATTTAGTGTTTTTTGACATTTTTTCAGTTCTTAATATTGCTTTATTCAAATTAAGTTTCTCATCACATCATCTTTGTATAGAAACTGGAATGTTTTTTGGTTTTTTATTCTGTTGCTATTCTGGCGTTTTTTAACCATAAGCTAATGTGATGATCAATTTTACCTTATGGTTAACAGTCTGTTTCGGTGGTAAGTTCAGGCAAAAGAGAACGATTGCGTTGGGGACCGGGAGTGGCTCCGATGCTGGGTTTCGTGGTGATAATTTCGCCATGGAAAGTTGTCAGCCCCGCTTATTCAATGAGGACAAGATGGCACAACAGACTCCTTTGTACGAACAACACACGCTTTGCGGCGCTCGCATGGTGGATTTCCACGGCTGGATGATGCCGCTGCATTACGGTTCGCAAATCGACGAACATCATGCGGTACGTACCGATGCCGGAATGTTTGATGTGTCACATATGACCATCGTCGATCTTCGCGGCAGCCGCACCCGGGAGTTTTTGCGTTATCTGCTGGCGAACGATGTGGCGAAGCTCACCAAAAGCGGCAAAGCCTTTACTCGGGGATGTTGAATGCCTCTGGCGGTGTGATAGATGATCTCATCGTCTACTACTTTACTGAAGATTTCTTCCGCCTCGTTGTTAACTCCGCCACCCGCGAAAAAGACCTCTCCTGGATTACCCAACACTCTGAACCTTTCGGCATCGAAATTACCGTTCGTGATGACCTTTCCATGATTGCCGTGCAAGGGCCGAATGCGCAGGCAAAAGCTGCCACACTGTTTAATGACGCTCAGCGTCAGGCGGTGGAAGGGATGAAACCGTTCTTTGGCGTGCAGGCGGGCGATCTGTTTATTGCCACCACTGGTTATACCGGTGAAGCGGGCTATGAAATTGCGCTGCCCAATGAAAAAGCGGCCGATTTCTGGCGTGCGCTGGTGGAAGCGGGCGTTAAGCATGCGGCCTGGGCGCGCGTGACACGCTGCGTCTGGAAGCGGGTATGAATCTTTATGGTCAGGAGATGGACGAAACCATCTCTCCGTTAGCCGCCAACATGGGCTGGACTATCGCTTGGGAACCGGCAGATCGTGACTTTATCGGTCGTGAAGCCCTGGAAGTGCAGCGTGAGCATGGCACAGAAAAACTGGTTGGTCTGGTGATGACCGAAAAAGGCGTGCTGCGTAATGAACTGCCGGTACGCTTTACCGATGCGCAGGGCAACCAGCATGAAGGCATTATCACCAGCGGTACTTTCTCTCCGACGCTGGGTTACAGCATTGCGCTGGCGCGCGTGCCGGAAGGTATTGGTGAAACAGCGATTGTGCAAATTCGCAACCGTGAAATGCCGGTTAAAGTGACGAAACCTGTTTTTGTGCGTAACGGTAAAGCCGTCGCGTGATTTACTTTTTTGGAGATTGATTGATGAGCAACGTACCAGCAGAACTGAAATACAGCAAAGAACACGAATGGCTGCGTAAAGAAGCCGACGGCACTTACACCGTTGGTATCACCGAACATGCCCAGGAGCTGTTAGGCGATATGGTGTTTGTTGACCTGCCGGAAGTGGGCGCAACGGTTAGCGCGGGCGATGACTGCGCGGTTGCCGAATCAGTAAAAGCGGCGTCAGACATTTATGCGCCAGTAAGCGGTGAAATCGTGGCGGTAAACGACGCACTGAGCGATTCCCCGGAACTGGTGAACAGCGAACCGTATGCAGGCGGCTGGATCTTTAAAATCAAAGCCAGCGATGAAAGCGAACTGGAATCACTGCTGGATGCGACCGCATACGAAGCATTGTTAGAAGACGAGTAACGGCTTTATTCCTCTTCTGCGGGAGAGGATCAGGGTGAGGAACTTTTACGCCTCACCCTCACTCTCTTCGCAAGGAGAGAGGTTCACAATTCACTGCACGTTTCAGGAACCATCGCTCATGACACAGACGTTAAGCCAGCTTGAAAACAGCGGCGCTTTTATTGAACGCCATATCGGACCGGACGCCGCGCAACAGCAAGAAATGCTGAATGCCGTTGGCGCACAATCGTTAAACGCGCTGACCGGCCAGATTGTGCCGAAAGATATTCAGCTTGCGACCCCGCCGCAGGTTGGCGCACCGGCGACCGAATACGCCGCGCTGGCGGAACTCAAGCTATTGCCAGTCGCAATAAACGCTTCACGTCTTACATCGGCATGGGTTACACCGCCGTGCAGCTACCGCCGGTTATTCTGCGTAACATGCTGGAAAATCCGGGCTGGTATACCGCGTATACTCCGTATCAACCTGAAGTCTCCCAGGGCCGCCTTGAAGCACTGCTCAACTTCCAGCAGGTAACGCTGGATTTGACCGGGCTGGATATGCCTCTGCTTCTCTTCTGGACGAGGCCACTGCTGCCGCCGAAGCAATGGCGATGGCGAAACGCGTCAGCAAACTGAAAAATGCCAACCGCTTCTTCGTTGCTACTGACGTCCATCCGCAAACGTTGGATGTGGTACGTACTCGTGCCGAAACCTTTGGTTTTGAAGTGATTGTCGATGACGCGCAAAAAGTGCTCGACCATCAGGACGTCTTCGGCGTGCTGTTACAGCAGGTTGGCACAACCGGTGAAATCCACGACTACACTGCGCTCATCAGCGAACTGAAATCACGCAAAATTGTGGTCAGTGTCGCCGCCGATATTATGGCGCTGGTGCTGTTAACTGCGCCGGGTAAACAGGGCGCGGATATTGTTTTTGGTTCGGCGCAACGCTTTGGCGTACCGATGGGTTACGGTGGCCCACACGCGGCATTCTTTGCGGCGAAAGACGAATACAAACGCTCAATGCCGGGCCGTATTATCGGTGTATCGAAAGATGCAGCTGGCAACACCGCTCTGCGCATGGCGATGCAGACTCGCGAGCAACATATTCGTCGTGAGAAAGCGAACTCCAACATTTGTACTTCCCAGGTGCTGCTGGCAAACATCGCCAGCCTGTATGCCGTTTATCACGGCCCGGTTGGCCTGAAACGTATCGCTAACCGCATTCACCGTCTGACCGATATCCTGGCGGCGGGCCTGCAACAAAAAGGTCTGAAACTGCGTCATGCGCACTATTTCGACACCTTGTGTGTGGAAGTGGCCGACAAAGCGGGCGTACTGACGCGTGCCGAAGCGGCTGAAATCAACCTGCGTAGCGATATCCTGAACGCGGTTGGGATCACCCTTGATGAAACCACCACGCGCGAAAACGTGATGCAGCTTTTCAGCGTGCTGCTGGGCGATAACCACGGGCTGGAGATCGACACGCTGGACAAAGACGTGGCTCACGACAGCCGCTCTATTCAGCCTGCGATGCTGCGCGACGACGAAATCCTCACCCATCCGGTGTTTAATCGCTACCACAGCGAAACCGAAATGATGCGCTATATGCACTCGCTGGAGCGTAAAGATCTGGCGCTGAATCAGGCGATGATCCGCTGGGTTCCTGCACCATGAAACTGAACGCCGCCGCCGAGATGATCCCAATCACCTGGCCGGAATTTGCCGAACTGCACCCGTTCTGCCCGCCGGAACAGGCAGAAGGTTATCAGCAGATGATTGCGCAGTTGGCTGACTGGCTGGTGAAACTGACCGGTTACGACGCCGTTTGTATGCAGCCGAACTCTGGCGCACAGGGCGAATACGCGGGCCTGCTGGCGATTCGTCATTATCATGAAAGCCGCAACGAAGGGCATCGCGATATCTGCCTGATCCCTGCCTCTGCGCACGGCACTAACCCGGCTTCCGCGCATATGGCAGGCATGCAGGTGGTGGTTGTGGCGTGTGATAAAAACGGCAACATCGATCTGACTGATCTGCGCGCGAAAGCAGAACAAGCGGGCGATAACCTCTCCTGTATCATGGTGACCTATCCTTCCACCCACGGCGTGTATGAAGAAACGATCCGTGAAGTGTGTGAAGTCGTGCATCAGTTCGGCGGTCAGGTTTACCTTGATGGCGCGAACATGAACGCCCAGGTCGGCATCACCTCACCGGGCTTTATTGGCGCGGACGTCTCGCACCTTAAGCCTGCATAAAACTTTCTGCATTCCGCACGGTGGCGGCGGCCCTGGTATGGGACCGATCGGCGTGAAAGCGCATCTGGCACCGTTTGTGCCAGGTCATAGCGTGGTACAAATTGAAGGCATGTTAACCCGTCAGCGCGGTTTCTGCGGCACCGTTCGGTAGCGCCTCTATCCTGCCAATCAGCTGGATGTACATCCGCATGATGGGCGCAGAAGGCTGAAAAAAGCAAGCCAGGTGGCAATTCTTAACGCCAACTATATTGCCAGCCGCCTGCAGGATGCCTTCCCGGTGCTGTATACCGGTCGTGACGGTCGCGTGGCGCACGAATGTATTCTCGATATTCGTCCGTTGAAAGAAGAAACCGGCATCAGCGAGCTGGATATTGCCAAGCGTCTGATCGACTACGGTTTCCACGCGCCGACCATGTCATTCCCGGTGGCGGGTACGCTGATGGTTGAACCGACCGAATCCGAAAGCAAAGTGGAACTGGATCGCTTTATCGACGCGATGCTGGCTATCCGCGCAGAAATTGACCAGGTGAAAGCCGGTGTCTGGCCGCTGGAAGATAACCCGCTGGTGAACGCGCCGCACATTCAGAGCGAACTGGTCGCCGAGTGGGCGCATCCGTACAGCCGTGAAGTTGCGGTATTCCCGGCAGGCGTGGCAGACAAATACTGGCCGACAGTGAAACGTCTGGATGATGTTTACGGCGACCGTAACCTGTTCTGCTCCTGCGTACCGATTAGCGAATACCAGTAATTCACTGATTCGACTATTTTCTAAAGGCGCTTCGGCGCCTTTTTAGATTGTTAATAAAGTGCGCTTTGTGTGTCGGATGAAGCGTAAATATAAAATCCTGGAGTTCAATATATGACAGGAGCGCCAGGCCTGATGAGCGGGGCGCATCCGGCACATCAGATAATCACAGATTCTCGCCGTTGCTGGCAATCACCTCTTTGTACCAGTCAAAGCTCTTCTTACGTGAACGCGACATATCGCCAGTACCGTCGTCATGTTTATTCACATAGATGAAGCCGTAGCGTTTGCTGTACTGCCCGGTGGTGAACGACACGCAGTCGATGCAGCCCCACGGTGTGTAGCCCATCAGATCCACGCATCGTAAGTCACCGCTTTTTCATCTCTTCAATATGGGCGCGCAGGTAGTCAATGCGGTAGTCGTCGTTGATGCTGCCATCTTCTTCCACTTTGTCATAAGCGCCAAAACCGTTTTCGACAATAAACAGCGGCTTCTGATAACGCTCATACAGTTCGCAAAGTGCGTAACGCAGACCCACAGGATCAATCTGCCAGCCCCAGTCAGACGCTTTAACATACGGATTCGGTACGCTGCCTTCAAAACCAGAGATCGCATCGCCGGTACCGCCTTCGGCCTTCACCGCGTTGGTCATGTAATAGCTGAAACCGAGATAATCGCAGGTGCCTTCGCGCAGCACATCGAGATCGCCGTCTTCCATTTTGATGTTAAATCCGCGACGCTCCCACTCGTTCAATACATAGGACGGGTAATAGCCACGCAGTTGCACATCGGTAAAGACGTAGCGTTCGCGCATCGACTCCTGGGCGAACATCACATCGTCCGGATTACAGGAGTAAGGGTAAAGCGGCACCATCGCCAGCATACAGCCGACTTCATTTCCGGGTTAATGCGACGCGCGGCTTTCACCGCCAGGGCGCTGGCGACAAACTGGTGATGCAGCACCTGGTACATCGTCTCTTCCGGGTTTTCATGCTCGGTATACACCACGCCGGAGCAGCAGTAACCGAACAGCGGTGCACGCCAGTTACGCTGGTTGTTAATTTCGTTGAAGGTCATCCAGTATTTGACTTATGCTTATAGCGTTCAAATACCACTTCTGCGAAACGGATAAAGAAATCAACCACTTTACGGTTGGTCCAGCTACCGTATTGCTGCACCAGATGCAGCGGCATTTCAAAGTGGGAGAGGGTGATCACCGGTTCGATGTTGTATTTCAGCAGTTCATCGAACATATCATCGTAGAACTTCAGCCCTTCTTCGTTTGGCTGAGCTTCATCGCCTTTTGGAAAAATGCGCGTCCAGGCGATGGATGTACGAAAACATTTGAAGCCCATTTCGGCAAATAGCTTGATGTCTTCCTTGTAATGACCATAAAAATCAACGGCTTCATGGTTCGGATAGTATTTTCCTGGCAACACTTCTTTGGTGATTTCGCGCGGCACGCCGTGTGCGCCACCGGTCAGAACGTCACAAATGCTCGGCCCTTTGCCGCCTTTGTTCCAGCCGCCTTCGACCTGATGAGCGGCAACTGCGCCGCCCCATAAGAAATCTTTCGGTAAGGTGAGTTTTTTCACTATCATAGGCTCCAGATGAGTCAATTCTTACAGGAAATAGTACCATGCAGCCAAACGACATCACTTTTTTTTCAACGTTTCCAGGATGACATTCTGGCTGGGCGTAAAACCATCACCATCCGCGACGAGTCTGAATCGCACTTCAAAACGGGTGATGTGCTTCGTGTCGGGCGTTTTGAAGATGACGGTTATTTTTGCACGATTGAAGTCACCGCAACCTCAACCGTAACGCTGGATACACTGACGGAAAAACATGCAGAGCAGGAAAATATGACCCTGACTGATCTGAAAAAGGTCATTGCCGATATTTATCCCGGCCAGACACAGTTTTATGTGATTGAATTTAAATGTCTTTAAATTGAACTCACGCCTGTTAGTTGAAATTTCGCATTTAATTTCATGATTTTTCGGAGATTAGTCTCAAATCAGAATTTATTTTAGCTAACAGGTGTTCACTGGAACTATTCTCAGTTACGCTGGAGAGGTATACATGTGCGTGTACGTTTCTCCGGAGTAAGTTATGGTTCAGAAGCCCCTCATTAAGCAGGGATATTCGCTGGCAGAG
>ENA-OQDE01001200-OQDE01001200.1-human-gut-metagenome-genome-assembly--contig:-NODE-1200-length-10603-cov-1.819206_pt1 | contig 10603 bp, 12 predicted proteins | sample MGYA00242768_ERZ504595 | MGnify/ENA primary metagenome ERZ504595 (study PRJEB26092, sample SAMD00036307) | human gut metagenome | host: Homo sapiens | study: EMG produced TPA metagenomics assembly of...
ATTCTCCATGAGAATATACAATAGGATTTGACATAGCCAAATCAAACTTTCCTTTTTCATCCATGTACTGGTCATCCACATGCACAGCCAGAACATCCGCTGTAAATACACTGTGACTTCCGTACTCCTGCACTTCCCTTACACGACACTCAATGGAAACCGGTGATTCTTTTATCATGGGCGCTCCCACATGAGAGGCTGCTTCCCTGGTTAAATGTGCCTCTTTAAATTTATCCACATCTCGTCCGGATTTCACACCACAGTAGTCTGTTGCATAAGCTAATTTTTCTGTGGTGAGATTAATCACAAATTCTTTAGTTTCTTCTATCATACGATAAGAATATCTCTCCGGTCTCACAGAAATAGACACCATAGGCGGATTTGTACATACTGTTCCTGCCCATGCCACTGTTATAATATTATCTCTTCCTTCTTCGTCTGCCACACTTACCATTACCACCGGAAGAGGATAAAGCATATTTCCCGGTTTCCATTCAATTTTACTCATTTTCGTTTCCTCTCAAACTAATTTCCATTCTGTTGCAAAGTCCCTATAAATGCAGGTATCAACTGTTTCTTTCTGGATACCACACCAGGCAGTACATAACCACCATCCGTTTCCTGTACTTCAAAAGCTTCTTTCACCAGCTTTCCACTGCCTTCTCCGTAACATATAATCTCAGAAGATTCGTCCAAAATATTAGTCAGCATAAAAAATACCATAGAAATTCCATTTTTTCCGCACTCATGTTCCATAAATGGAATTAATCGTTTCTTTAAGTCTTTCAGTTCATCCTCATTCATGGAACTAATCTGTCCTACACCAAAATTAACTGTATCCGCTGTAAATCGTTTAAAGTCCTGATAAAAAATAACCTCTGTAGTTTTTCCTCTCAAATTACTTCCTGCAGTAAACATCTCTTTTGCATGTTCTTCTATACTAATTCCGGCAATTAAAGCCAGTGCCCCTGCAGCCATTTTATCTGAAGAAGTACATGTAGGCGAACGAAACATTAACGTATCCGAAATAATAGCAGAACACAAAAGACCTGCTATCGACGGACTAATTTCCAGTGCTTTCTCTACATAAATCTGATACATAATCGTTGCCGTACACCCTACAGGCTGATTACGGAACATTACAGGCTGTAAAGTTTCCAGAGAACCCAATCTGTGATGATCGATAATTTCCAATATCTCTGCCGCATCAATATTATCTACTGCCTGTGTCTTTTCATTATGGTCTACCAAATCAACTGTTTCTTTTTCATTCCCAGCAAATTACGGCGGGAAACCGTTCCTATATACTTACCATGCTTATTTACCACTGGGAACGCTCTATGTCTGTTTTTTACCATAATGTCCTTTACATCGTCTGTAAAGTCATCTGTCTGAAACGTAATCAAATTTTCCTTTTTCATAATATGCTTTACAGGAATACTCTGATTAATCAATCTTGCTACCGTAAAAGTATCGAGAGCAGATTGAATAATAACGCACTGATTTTTCTCTGCTGCCTCGATAATATCTTGAGATACTTTGGCATGATTACATACAATTATACAACTTACATTTTCCTGAATTGCACACAAATGATCCTCATGTCTGTCTCCCAAAATAACTAAATCATCTTCTTCCAGAAAATCTCCTAATTTATTTGGATTTGCTGCACCGATTACTACCTTTCCCTTTACAAAATACCCATGAGAATTCCCTGTAACAATAACACCTTCTACTGTATTGGCAATACTTCTGTACTGGGTTCTGGCATTGGAAAGGAAATAATTATTATGGGCATCCATGTAGGATTTCGCAATATCTCCTGTAGTAATCAACCCTTCCAGTTGTCCGTCTTCTTTGGTAATAGGCAATGTTACTGCACTGCTCTCCTTCATAATCGCCCATGCATCTTTAATGGAAATGCTGTTTGGAACTCCCGGAGTTTCACGAATATCCATATCCTTTACCTGTGTTCCAACATCCGACAAGTATCCCGGTGCTTCTACACCAAAGCGTTTTAACACATATTCTGTTTCTTCATTTATCTGTCCTGCTCTCTTTGCCGCATAACGATTGCCATTACTCATTCTATTCTTAATATCTGCATAGGCTATTGCCGAACAAATAGAGTCTGTATCTGGATTTTTATGTCCGATTATGTATATTTTCCCTTGCTTTCCCATTCTTCTTTCCTTTCTGCTTTTACTGCAGTTCTATCTGTTTTTATAGTAACATACTTCTAAATCAATGGCAATTATGATATACTTAATCCAAAATTTAAAACATGGAGGTATTGCAATGTCAGAAGAAATGAAAAAACAGGAAACTATGGAAGACTACATGAAAGAAATTGATGCATCTTTCTCTGACTTCCGCGATGATGATATGCTTATATGGGACAAATTAGAGCAGATGAAAGAAGACAAAACAGAATTTGAAGTATCTGTAGAAGGTATTGTAAAGGGCGGTGCCATCGCTTATGTAGAAGGCATCCGTGCTTTTATTCCTGTTTCTAAACTCGCTTTAAATTATGTGGAAAATCCAGAAGATTACTTAAAGAAGACAATCACTGTAAGAGTCTTCGAAGTAGATGAGCAAGAAAACCGTCTTGTGCTCTCTGCTAAAGAAATCTTAAAAGAAAAAGCTGACGCTGAAAAACGTAGTAAAATCGATGATATTAAAGTAGGAAGCATTGTAGAAGGAACTGTAGAGTCCTTACAAACTTATGGTGCTTTCATCGATTTAGGCAATGGAATATCCGGACTTGTACACATTTCTCAGATTTCCGAGAAAAGAATTAAATCACCGAAGGCCGTTTTAAATATTGGTGATACAGTAAAAGCAAAAGTAATTAAAAATGAAGACGGAAAAATCAGTTTAAGTATCAAAGCTCTCACTGAAATTATCGAAGAAAAGAGGAAGAGCCAGATTACGAATTACCGGAAAGCGAAGAAATTTCAACTTCTTTAGGCTCCTTATTTAAAAATCTGAAACTATGAGACGCTTATTCCAACGATTTTTCATAGAAGGAATTCATGGAATGGCCTGCGGTATCTTTGTCACGTGGGTATTAGGAAGTATTTTTCAACAAATTGCCGGGTTTTTTCCCGGTGATTTTGGCAATGCCCTTACTCATCTGGGTGATATTGCTATCTCCCTTACAGGTGTAGGTATCGGAGTTGGTATTGCCTGCCGACTCCATGAAGAGCCTCTTGTTGTACTTTGCGCTGGTATCGCCGGTATGGCAGGAGGCACCTCTGGTCCGGGTCAATTTCTGGGAGCTTTTTTAGCTGCATTTACAGCTATTGAACTTTCCCGTCTTTTATCCGGCAAAACCAGCTTCGACCTAATTCTATGTCCTCTTACCGGAATTTTATGCGGAGGGCTTGTAGGAATTTGGATTAGTCCTCCTGTTAATCAGCTCATAGAACAGCTGGGAAACTGGATCAATTGGGGAACTCAACAGCAGCCTTTTCTCATGGGAATGGTAGTTTCTATACTCATGGGAATCGCCATTATTTTTCCTATAAACACTCTTGCCCTTGGTTCTATGTTGGGATTATCAGGACTTGCTGCCGGTGCAGCGACAATCGGATGCTGTTGTAGTATGGTAGGAATGGCTGTTGCAAGCTATCAAGAAAATGGTTTTTCAGGACTTCTTTCTATCGGAGCAGGAACACCCCTGTTTTTACTCCCAAATGTTTTAAAAAATCCATTACTTCTATTGCCTTCCATAATTTCCAGCGCCATTTTAGGTCCTGTAAGCGTTTTCATAGGAAAAATGCAAAATTCTTCCTTAGGCTCCGGTCTTGGCACTATGGGGCTTGCCGGACAAATTACCACTTGGGAGACTATGATAACAGTAGAATCTCCTCAGATAGTATTTTTCAAAATCCTTCTGCTGCATTTTATCCTTCCGGGCGTCCTTACACTATTTATAGCAAACGGCATGCGCAGATTAAATTTCATCAAATCTCAAGACATGCTTCTTTGTTCAATGTAAAATCTTTTTTGACTGTCTGCCACTTTTCTGCTACACTAAGGGAAAGTGGCAGACTTTAATTTGTTTTAACGAGGACAAAAAAATGGAAAACATTATAGAATTAATCAAACAAGACGATGCAGACAGCTGGGAAACTCTTATGTTCCTATACAACGCTGCTTTAAAAGAAATTAATACGAAAATTGATATTCTCAATGATGAATTTCAGCATATTTATCATTACACCCCTATCGAGCACATTAAATCACGTATCAAAACTCCCACCAGTATTGTAAACAAGCTGAAAAAGAACGGATATGAGACCAGTGTGGAAAATATGGTTCGACACGTAAATGACATTGCAGGTATTCGTATCATATGCTCTTTCACTTCTGATATTTATTTAATTGCAGATATGATTACAAAACAAATCGATTTAAAAGTAGTTTCTGTAAAAGACTATATCACACATCCAAAAGTAAGCGGATACCAAAGCTACCATATTCTGGTAACTGTTCCTATTCATCTGACACAGGGTATTGTAGATACAATTGTAGAAATACAGATACGCACCATTGCACAGGATTTCTGGGCAAGTCTGGAGCATAAAATCTATTACAAATTTGAAGGAAACGCACCAGATTACATTCGCAGAGAACTTCAGGAATGTGCAAATATCGTTTCAAACCTAGACCGACGTATGCTTTCCCTAAATGAGAAAATACAAGAATTTTCTGAAAAGAAATAAGGAAGAATTGTATAAAGACAAATATCTATAGCTTGGAGCTGCCGACATATCGACAGCTCCAAATTTCTCGTTATTCCTGATTACCAGAGAATAAATTCTTAAAGAATTCTATGATTTTTTCAAAAAATCCTTTTACTTCTTCCTGATTAATATCTAATTTCAATCCTAAATCTTCAATTTTGTTATAAAGGTTTTTTGCCTGTTCTTTTAAGCTATTAATATCCAAATCCAGATTTTCAATTTTTTCCATCAGTTTCACAATAGCCTGACGATCTTCTTCAGAAAGCTTTACTTCCATCTCTTTTACAGCCTGGTCTACAATTTCTCTGATTTCTTCCGGGGATGAAACACCGCTGCTAACAACCTCTCCCTTAATTGCTCCGATAAGCTGTTCTGCCTTTTCCTGACTTCCTACATCTTCTGCAATCTGCCCCGTAATAACCAACTCATTGGTAGCAGTTTCTACATTTTCTTTTTTACTTCTTCACCTGTCATGTTTCATAAGATTTAATTGCACCTACTAACGCTGCTGTCCCTGAAATCTTAAACGGACCTGCTACTACAATGTCTGCATCCTTGATCCCCGCTGTAGCAAGAGCATTTCATACATTCCCGGTGTACAGTATGTAATATTCTTTGTTGTCACGCGAATTCCATTTCCATCCTTCTTTCCTTCTACCAGAACAGAAGAAAGGGCTCTTGAACCAATAACACTCTTATCCAAATAAGAGTCTAAATAAGTATGCTCATCTTCATTCGTAACAGTGGCAACCGTATAATTTCCCAGTTCCTGTTCAGAAACTCCTAAAAGATCCAAAACAGAAGCTTTCTCCTGAGCATTCAAATCTGCTCCCAGAGAAATATACGGAACATCCAGCTTCGCATCCTCTCTGTCCGCATAAACAGGCATAGAACATGATGCCATAATAACACCTGCAAGCAGCAATGCAATTCCTTTTTTCTTCATATCTTTCAATCTCCTTAAATTCTACATATTTTATTGTACCACGTACCAGCCCAAAAACACTCGTAAAGCATTTTCTCATCAAGCCGTGGCCTGCCAATATCATTCGTCACGTATATGACGATAAGCTAATACACTTCTATTATACCACATTTCTGTCTATATACTTCTAAAGTTTCTCTAAAGGTTCTCGAAAGAAGAACTGTAATTACTTGCCCCTTTCCCTATAAAAGTGTATGATAAGAACAAAAAGTTTAATAGATACGAAGGAGCTTTTACTATGTCCATCGCCAATCAGGAAATGATACGCAATAATAACCGCCGTCTGGTACTGGAATTTATTATAAATAATCCCCCTGTTTCCAGAGCTGCTCTGGCAAAGCAACTATCCCTTACCAAAGCAACTATTTCAAATATCGTACAGGAATTACTAAATCAGCATTTTATACAAGAAATCGGTAGCGCCCAGACTTCTTTAGGAAGAAAACCTATTCTGCTAGAATTTAACAAATCTTATAGATTTGCCCTGTCTTTGGAAATACAGCCTCAGCAAATCATTGCCCTTGTAACAAATTTAAAGGGAGAAATACAGGAAATCAAAAAAGTCCCCTTCTGTCCAAAAGATAATCTTTTTCAGCACTTAAAAAGCCTTTTAAAGTTCTATATAAAAGAAAGCGCTGATTTTCAAAATAAAATCATTGGCGTTTCCATTGGTATTTATGGAGTTGTACAAAAAATGAAATTTTATTTACACCTTACTATCCGCTTCCCGATGTCGGCCTTGGAAAACAGTTAGAGGAAATATTTAAAGTCCCTGTTTTTGTAGAGAACGAAGCAAACCTCTCCGTTCTGGGCGAAGCTGCTTTTCATCACAAATATAAAAACATGATACATATTAATGTACACGATGGTATTGGTATGGGAATTCTTGTAAACGGACGCTTATATAAAGGGCGAGATGGCTACGCAGGAGAATTTGGACACACCATTTTATTTCCCGACGGAAAACCATGTCCTTGCGGAAATCATGGTTGTTTTGAGCTTTATGCTTCCCAACGAGCCATCTTGGAAAATTATGCTGCCCAACAAAAAAAAGAAACTGTTACAATCTCTGAATTTTTAAAAGATTATGATGCAAACCTACCTCTTGCAGGTGATATGATGGATTTATTCGTAAAATATATTTCCATTGGTATCAACAACATCATTAATACCTTTAACACAGATGTTATTGTATTAAACAGTGCTTTTTCCAATCATATTCCGGATATAAACCACAGAATTTTAAAATACTTAGCCAGACACCAAAACAGAGACTGCAACATTATTCCTTCTAAATTAGGGAATTTCTCTTGTCTTTTAGGAGGAGCACGAATATCTATTGAAAACTTCTTAGATATCCACCAACTGCAAATCTCTTGTGTGCCTTCTTTTTTCAATCATTAATATAAAACATTCATAAAAGTTTTCAATTTCGTTCATGGTTTCTTCACAAGTTTATCATGCTTTGAACACATTTCCAGGATATACTAATATCATAAAAATAATACAGAGCAAATTATTTTTATATTTTCTTTTTCATAAGTCGCGTTAATGCCGACTCTCCTTCCTTTAATATTTATAAAAAACATCGCAGACTCACTTCTCTGCGATGTTTTTCTGTTTCTCATTTACTTTCTAAATTCATTCGTTAATGCAGCAAACTCTTCTAAAGTCAATGCCTCTCCTCGAATTCCCTCAGGAAATCCACAAGCTTTAATTGCTCTTTGAATTTCTTCTTTCCCAAAAGAAAGCTCTGGAGAATTGTTCAAACCATTGGCAAGAGTTTTTCTTCTCTGATTAAAGGATGCCCGAATAATACGGAACATTAGCTTTGTATCAGCTACTTCTACCGGAGGTTCTGCATGTCTTGTAAGGCGTATGACGGCGCTTCCGACTTTCGGCTTGGCATAAAACAGTTCGGCGGTACATTGGCTACAATATAAGGCTCCGCATAATACTGCACTGCCAATGACAAAGCTCCGTATTCCTTTGTTCCCGGTCCTACCTGCATTCTGTCTGCTACTTCCTTCTGTACCATTACTGTAATGGACTCAATGGGCACATCTCCTTCAAACAATCCCATGATAATCGGTGTTGTTATATAATATGGCAGATTTGCCACAACCTTAATGGGTTTTCCACCATTGTGCTCATCTGCCAGTTTTTTAATATCAACTCTCAAAATATCTTCATTGAGAACTGTTACATTTGAATACTCCTGAAGCGTATCTTCAAGGTTGGTATCAATGCTTTATCAATTTCAACTGCAACAACTTCTCTGGCTGCACACGCTAAATACTGAGTCATGGTCCCAATTCCGGGACCAATCTCCAGTACAAAGTCATCTTTTGTAATCTCTGCAGCACTTATGATTTTATCTAATACATGGGTATCAATCAGGAAATTCTGCCCAAATTTTTTCTGAAAAACAAAATCATATTTTTGGAGAACTTCTATGGTTCTTTTAGGGTTTCCCAGATAAGGGGCTGTCATATTTTTTCCTCCTGACTAAATATCAAAATCTTTTTCATACAGCATAATTCTGCCGCTTTCGTCATCTAAATGACGTTTTGCTACTTTCTTTCCTAATCGGCGTCCTTTTTTAGATGCTCTTTTAATCGCTTCATCCATCATTTCTCTTACTGTGCCGATTGTAACCGGATTTTCTTCGTTCTGATTATCTCCGATTAATGTATACAATGCAAGAACTGCCATATCATCAATTTTATATCCCAGATCTTTGGCATAAGTTTTTGCAAAAGATACCAATTCATCATTGGTAAATACCGGTATTACAATGCGAGAGTCAAATTTTTTCATAAATTCAGGATATTTTTCCTCCAAGCTGCGGATACCCGGTTTCAAATCTTCTAAAATCACAGTTAAACGATTTGTCTTAAATTCCATAGCCTTTGACATATCTTCAACTACGTCCCCATTTAACTCTCCTGCATTTTCAACTACCAAAAATCCTCCTGACAATTTTCCTACAACAGCTATCGGATCTTTCTTATTCAATTCTTCTGCAGTGATAAAAGCAACTTTAGCGCCTTCCATCTGACGTTCTTTGCAAAGAGCTTTAATCAGTCCTTCTGAAGTCTTGTTTTTCCAGAACCTTCACGTCCTGTAACGATAATATTTCCCGCCTGAGACGTCTTATCACACGCTGATTCCTGTGCAATATCTAAGGCTTCACTTATCTGCTGTGTCATACCGGGAACCGGTGCAAAATAAGTAAATAATCTTCTATGTTCTTCTTCTGTAAGATGATGACGCATCAATCCTTCTACGGCTGTCTGGAAAGCTGTGGATTTCTGTGTTTCATCTACGGCTGAAGCCACCACACGTTTTATATGACTTTCTTCCTGCTCCAAAGCCTGTGTAAAATCAATATTTTCCATCGCTTCTTTGACTTCTTCTACAGGTATTTCTCTCGTTGCTTCCTCTGATGCTTTTTCCTCTTCTTTTTCTGCTGCCAACTTCAATTTCATTTGCCTTTTCTTCAAAACAGCACTCAGATTTTCTGCAATCATAGCAGCTTTTGCTGCTGCCGGCGCAGGAAGAATATTTTCTGTTGCCTCTTCGACAACTTCCTCAGTAACTTCTTCTTCTGCCTCTTCGACAACTTCCTCAGCAACTTCTTCTTCTGCCTCTTCGACAACTTCCTCAGCAACTTCTTCTTCTGCTTCTTCAACTGCTTCCTCGGCAACTTCTTCTGTATCTTCGGCAACTGCCTGTGCTAATTCATTTGCTGTTTCTGCCAGAAGTGCTTCTAAATCAATTTCCAGACCTTTTGTATCTGTTTTAAAAGCTTCTGTTTTTGCCCCATCAGAAGAAAACATTTCTGATTTTGGTGCTTCTGCTTTTACTTCCATAGTCATGGCATTTCCAAGGTGAAATGGCTTAAATTCAGTGCCTTTTGTCATATCTTCAGGTTCTAAATCCTTAACGATATATCCCTGTTCTTCCGTAGCTGTAGAAGGTTCTTTAGTCGCTGCTGTTTCCATTTCCTCTGCCACTGTTGTTTTCGGCTGGAAAACATCTCTGAGCCCCTGAGCCACACGATCCGGAAGGTCTTCCGGCTGTTTTGGCTGGATAACTGCCTCCTGCGCCAAATCTCCTACTTGAATGCTCTTTAATATTTCTTCTATTTCTTTATCCTGTTGCTGATTTAACGGCTCTTTTTCCCGTATCGGCACTGTCTTTGGTATTTCAACTGCTCTAACCGGTATACCTTTCGCTTTATTATAGCTCTCCTGTTGTTTTGCTGTCAGAGGCATAAACCTCATTTTTAATTCCATGGCTTTTGTAACATATTTTCCTTCACTAAACCATAAAATCAAATCATCACATTCCTCAACACAAGACTCTTTCATACCTGCTTTTGCATAAAGTCGTGCCAGTTCATAAGCCATCTTTCTGTGTATTCTCTGCTCTTATATTCCTGAAGCACTGCAATCTGATCTTCAATTGGTGAACGTCTCGCTCTATAAATCTTATATTTAAAATATAACGACTGTTGTCATTAGGAGAAATTTCCACAAACTTTTTATAATAATTCAATGCCTCATCAAATTCACCCATTTTAATAGAAAGCTCAACCAATCTGTATAAAACAATTTTTCCAATAGGAGCTCTCTGATGTGCAAGGAGCAGAAGCTTTCGACTATCTTCATACCTTTTATTAGCCTCGTATATCTCGCCTACCATACATAAAGTTCTGGCACTGCGTACTCTACGCCAATCAATGGTATCTACAATTTTTAGGGCACCTTTGTAATCCTGTCTGTCAACTAACTGACTGATTTCCTCCAATCTTGCCCTGTACTCGTTTTTATCCAATTTATTCACCTCTGTACATTTATTG
>ENA-OQDE01001201-OQDE01001201.1-human-gut-metagenome-genome-assembly--contig:-NODE-1201-length-10595-cov-2.086741_pt1 | contig 10595 bp, 11 predicted proteins | sample MGYA00242768_ERZ504595 | MGnify/ENA primary metagenome ERZ504595 (study PRJEB26092, sample SAMD00036307) | human gut metagenome | host: Homo sapiens | study: EMG produced TPA metagenomics assembly of...
CTCCCGGCAGCGCAAGGTACTTTTGATGGACGTTAGGCTGTTCGAAAGTGCTTTTGCGTTACTTTTGACAAAAGTAACAAAACATGATCGCCATATCTGGCGTTTTAAAATGAAGGAAAGGAGATTTATTGAAGAGGACAATTAGTTTTATGACAGGGAAAGGCTCTCTAAACCATAACAGTAGAAAATTTCATGCAAAGAATACGGATCCGAACAGAACTCATTGGAATGTTGAATATTGTAATGAAGATATCAAAGACGTATATCATGAATTATTTGACGAAGCCTTGAAGCGTTACAATGATAAACAGACTCGAAAAGATCGTAAGATAGATGATTACTACGAAAAGATACGTTCCGGGAAACAAGAAAAATTATTTCATGAGGTTATTATTCAGATTGGTGATAAAGACAATATGGGATCAGAAACGATGGAAGGACAACTTGCTGCAAAGATATTAGATGAATACATGAAAGGATTTCAAGAACGGAATCCTACGTTGCGAGTATTTGCTGCACATCTACATTTAGACGAAGCAACCCCACATCTGCATATTGATTTTATTCCCTATGTTACAGGAAGTAAGCGAGGACTTGATACAAGAGTATCTTTAAAACAAGCCTTATCGTCATTAGGATTTAAAGGTGGTTCCAGAAGTGAGACGGAGCTAAATCAATGGGTACAATCAGAAAAGGAAAAATTAGCCATGGTCATGAGAGAAAATGAGATAGAATGGGATCAGAAAGGAACTCATGAACCACATCTTTCTGTATTGGATTACAAGAAAAAGGTTCGAGAACAGGAAGTAGAAGAATTAACGGAACATAAGAATTTATTGGAACATGATTTGCATGATATCAGTGAATGTGTGGATGAGATCCAAAAGGAAAAAGAACAGGCAGAAAAAGAGAGAGATGCGGTAATTAAAAAGACAGAAGTGTTAGAAAAACGATTTTCTGCACTAAATTCAAAAGCTGGACTTGTTGACTCACATGCACGTGAGTATGGATATTATCCGGAAGAATGGCTGCCAGAAGCCGGAACTTTAGAGTCTGCAAAATCTTACAGGAAGAGAATATTTCCTTTGGTGAAAAAAGTTGCGAACATGATACAGGCATTGTATAGCAAATATTTAGAACTGAAAAGCAAAAATCTAAAGCTATCAGATCGAAACCTGGATCTTGAAAATCGTGTAGATCGGTTGCGAGAAGAAGTATCTGTTATAAAGAAAGAGAATGTAGCTTTGTTAAATGTGGCATATGATATGGATCGGGTTGTAGCTGTTTTGGGAAAAAATAAGGTCAAGGAAGCAATAGAAGTTGCAAAGCATTTGGAACAGGCAAATGCAAAACAAAACATCAAGAAGAAACGTATAGACAGAGATAGTAGATAGAGGAGTTGTAGAAACCAAATCTATGCTAAAAAAGTAAGATCTAGACATTGCTTTTTGGAATTGTAAATCAAAGAGAATAGATTTATATAGGTGAAGAGAGAAAATAGCTTTGGCAGGCCTTTGAGAATTAGGTGAATGCTCTATAAGTAATGTGATACAAGGAAAGGTAAAATAGATTTTGTGGAAATGTGCGTTGAAATGTTTAAGTAGAAGTTCTAGTACAAAAATCTTTCATTCTTTGTGTTCATGAGGTATAATGTAAGCAACGAATTAGAATTTTAAAAAGGAGTGTGATGACCATGATTTTTGATTTTGAGCCTTGGCAATTAGATATTGATATTGACTTAACTAAACAATTATATAGAAGTTGTAAAGGAGACTTTGTATGGGTAGAAAAGAAATAACAACAAAAGAAGATTTAATGAAAGTAATAGAATTATTCGAAAATACTGGAATTACATACTGGTTGGATGGCGGATGGGGTGTAGATATTTTAGCTGGTAAACAAACAAGAATTCATAGAGATATAGATATAAATTTTGATGCTCAACATACGGAAAAATTGTTAAATGTGCTTTTGAATCTGGGCTATAAAATTGATACAGACTGGAAACCGGTTAGAATAGAGTTATATAGTGATGAACTTGGTTACTTAGACATTCACCCGTTCGTTTTAAATGAGGACGGAACTTCAAAACAAGCTGATTTAGAGGGTGGATGGTATGAGTTTGAAAAAGATTACTTTGGTAGTGTTTTTTTTGAAGGCAAAACAATTCCTTGTATATCTTTAAAAGGCCAAAAAGTTTTCCATTCAGGTTATGAATTAAGAGATAAAGATAAGCATGATATTTCAATTCTTGAAAGTTTATCAAAATAACATCGCTGTAATTTCTAAGATAAATTGCAGTTTGTAGGGGAATGGAAGTGCTTTATGAATATTATAGTATTTAAGACTATTAGTTGATTTTAATGTATAGCATATTACTGACAATAAAATGACAATACAATCAGATAAAAACATAGCGAATACATATAAAACAGTTCAAAAATGAACGGTTTCAAAACTAAAACAATGAGGAAGCACCACAAAGCAAATAGAACTTTGCGAGTTTGAGTAGCTTGAAAAATTGCGGAAAAGCCCATAAATAAAGGCTTTGCGGGGTGTCGAAAAGACCAAATGGAGTGCAAATGGAGTTTAAAAAATATTTTTTCTCTTGTTTATATTCCAGATTCACCTGCAAATTTCGTGAAATCAGTTATTCTCATAAAATAAAATTAGAGTAAATATGAAGAACAGTTTGTTTTGATTGAAGTGATTTTCGTCAAGGCAGACTGTTTTTTTGTTGCCTGCATTTAGAAAAAAGATACCAAAGAAAGGTTCTTTATTTTCGATGAGTTAAACTCCATGACACAGTAACCACACTGATGGAGAATTAAAAAACAAGAAAATTTGATAAATTTCGGAAAAGGATGTCCGATTTTGCATCTGCCAGTACAGAGTATATGAAGAGATAAATATTCAAAACGAGAAAGCTCTGGAAGAAAAGAGACGGATGGAACAAATGCAGAAGGGAAGTTGATAATTAAACAAGGCTCAATTGTAAACATGAACCAGTAATGCTATAATTATAGTGAGCACAGGAGGATGCATATTATGGAAGATTCTTACGTATTACAACTGTTAAAACCAAAGTTTAAAGATTTTTATTTATGTTTCTGTGGATTTGCAGAATGTGAATCATTACATAGCTACGGACCGGCCGCAAGACCCAATTATATTTTGCATTATGTAATGAAGGGCAAAGGTATCTATCAGGTAGGTGAAACGAAGTATCAGCTGAAAGAAGGACAGGCCTTTCTGATCGAGCCGGAAAGCCTTACCTTTTATCAGGCAGATAAAACGGACCCATGGTCTTACCTTTGGGTAGGATTTGGTGGTACGGAAGCACAGAGATTTGTCAGAGATCTTGGACTGAACAGTCGTCAGCTTACGTGCGAATGTGAATATGGAAAAGAGCTGAAAGAAATTGTATTTGAAATGCTTCGGCATACGTACTCAACTGCGGAAAATATATACTATCTTCAAGGAAAATTGTATCAGTTTTTCTCCGTGCTGGCTCGCGGGATTGAAATTCAGCAATATGCGGATGATACGAAAGAAAGTATACATGTACAGGAAGCAATTGCCTATATAAAGAATTACTATTCACAGAAAATCACAGTAGAAGATATAGCAAATCATCTTGCACTTAATCGAAGTTATTTATATACAATATTTAAGAACAGTCTTGGAATCTCGCCAAAAGATTTTTTGACGAATTTCGAATTCCAGAGGAAAGGAGCAGCTCACACTTACAGATCTGTCTGTGGAGGAGATTGCAGTTTCCTGTGGCTATCGTAATTCCCTTGCTTTCGGTAAAGTATTTAAGCAGAAAATGGGAATAACGCCGACCCAATATCGTAACGACAACAGAAAGGATGTCCGAGAACGATTGATTCGTGTACAAAATGAACTGAAAGAATATAAGAAGCATAAAACAATTTATGTGGGAGACATCGAAAAAGAATAGATGAAATGTTGAAAAAGGCATCTGATACCTAACATTTAGGATGTAACTCTTAACAAAAAGGTATAACGGATGTCTTTTTTCTACGCTATACTTGTATCAACGAACATAAGGAACAAGTGCACAAGTTTCTTCGCTAATCAAAGGAGTATTAGAGGAGGAGACTCATGGGAAATCAAAAAGAAACTCAGAAAAATCCGCAATATAAATATGCGTCTACAAGAGAAAAATTGTGCTTTGGAATTGGGGCGATCGGTAAAGATGCGATTTGTAATTTAGTAGGAGCATTTTTAATGCTTTATTTACAGATACTTTGTATCTGGCACCGGCATTTGTCGGCGTACTGTTTTTTGTAGCAAGAATATGGGATGCGATCAATGACCCGATGATGGGAATGATCGTTGACAATACACATACACGTTTTGGTAAATTCAGAATCTGGATTGTAATCGGAACATTAGTAAACTCAGTTATATTTGTTTTGTTATTCCACAGCTTTAACCTGTCAGGAACAGCATTGTACGTATATGTATCTGTTATGTACATCTTATATGGAATGACTTATACGATCATGGATGTCCCTTACTGGTCATGGCTTCCGAACTTGACAAATGACCCGCACGAACGTGAGAAAGTATCTATAATTCCAAGATTTTTTGCAAGTCTTGCAGGATTTTCAGTAGCAACATTTGGACTTTACATTATCAATTATCTGAACAAAGCTGCAGGCGAGAGTAATCTCTATGCAGAAAATGGATATACAATTTTCGCAATTATTATCGCAGTTATTTTCATTGTTACAATCGGTATTACTGTATTCAATGTAAAAGAGGAATCAACAGTAGGTGTATCAGCAGAAAAGACAAGTCTGAAACAGGCGTTTCATGTAATTGTAAAAAAATGATCAGCTGCTTGCATTCATCGGATTGCTTTTGACATTTAACCTTTGTACACAGATCGCAAAAAGCTTTGCTGTATACTATTTCAAATGTGTATGCCACGATGAATATCTGTATTCTATCTTTGGATTTGCGATCATTGCCGAGATGGTAGGACTTTTATGTTTCCCGAAAATCGCAGCAAAAATCAGCCGTGAAAAAGTATACGCAATTGCATGTGGACTTCCAATTGTTGGATTTGCACTGCTCGGTGTAGCAGGATATGTAGCACCACAGAGTAAAGCGTTAGTTGTTGTATGCTGTGCACTGCTTTTCTTCGGATCAGGTCTTTCACTTGGAGTAACAACATGCTGCATGGCAGATGTTATCGACTATGGAGAAGTGAAATTTGGTGTACGAAATGAAAGCGTAACATGCTCAGCACAGACATTCCTTATGAAGGCAGCTCTGGCAGCAGCAGGTGGATTAACAGGAATTGGTCTTCAGATTGTAGGATACAACGCAAAAGCGGTAACGCAGAGCGCAGCAACAGTAATGGGTATTCGCGTGTTAATGATTGTAATTCCAATCATTCTTGCATTTGCTAGCTTTGGTATTTACAAAAAATACTACACTTTAAAAGGTGAGAAGATGGAAGAAATCACAAGAAAAGTAAATGAAATGCATGCGAAAAAGCAGACAGCTTAAGAGTCAACAATTCAATTATAAAAGGGGTAGTATATGAGACAGATTATTTTTCACGAGGAAACGAAAACTTTCCATTTATACAATGAAAAAATCAGTTATATCTTATGTGTATTAGAAAATGGACATCTGGGACAATTATATTTTGGAAAACGACTTCATGATAAAGCAGATTTTTCTTATCTGGTTGAGAAATGTGGACGCCCAATGACATCATATATATATGAATGGGATCGTACTTTTTCATTGGAACATATCCGACAGGAATATCCGGTTTACGGTACGACAGACTACAGACATCCGGCAATTGAATTGTTGCAGGAAAATGGCAGCAGAATCAGTGAGTTCCAATATGAAAGCTATGAGATTATTGCCGGAAAACCGAAACTCTCCGGATTGCCGGCAACTTACACAGAGTCCGAGGAGGAAGCGCAAACATTGCGCATCTTTCTGAAAGACGCTTTGACTGGTGCAAAACTGGCGCTTTTATATACGATTTTGATGAATATAGTGCAATTGCAAGAAGTGCTTATATTGAAAATGCCGGTGAGAAAAATCTGCATGTATTAAATATGATGAGCTTAAGCCTGGATCTTCCGGATAAGGATTATGAATGGATGCAGTTGTCCGGTGCATGGTCCAGAGAGCGCTATATAAAAAATCGAACATTGGAGCAGGGCATAACAGCTATTGACAGTATGCGTGGTAATTCTTCTCACGAACACAATCCGTTCCTTGCTTTAAAACGTCACAACACAGATGAAAATGCAGGAGAAGCAATCGGAGTAAGTCTTGTATACAGTGGAAATTTCCGTATGCAGGCAGAAGTAGATACACACGATGTGACACGAATTACAGCCGGGATCAATCCGGAAGGATTCGATTGGAAATTAGAACCGGGAGAAAGTTTTCAGACACCGGAAGCCGTTCTGGTTTACAGTGAAAATGGATTAAATGGCATGAGCCAGACATTCCAGAAGTTGTATGCAAAGAGACTTGCAAGAGGGTACTGGCGCGATAAAGCAAGACCAATCTTAAATAACAACTGGGAAGCAACGTATTTTGACTTTACAGAAGATCGTCTTGTAGAGATTGCCGGGAAAGCAAAAGAATGTGGAGTAGAACTGTTTGTCTTAGATGACGGATGGTTTGGCGCAAGAAGAAATGACAGAGCCGGTCTTGGTGACTGGGTGGCAAATGAAGAGCTTCTGCCAAATGGCATCAAAGGCCTGTCAGAAAGAATTGAAGCACTTGGATTAAAATTCGGTCTTTGGTTTGAACCAGAGATGGTAAATAAAGACTCTGATCTTTATCGTGCACATCCAGACTGGATCTTACAGACGCCGGGAAGAAATACATCACACGGCAGATATCAATATGTACTTGATTTCTCAAGAAAAGAAGTAGTAGACCATATTTACGGAATGATGGCAAAGTTATTGTCGGAGTCAAAAATCTCATATATTAAATGGGATATGAACCGAAGCATTACCGAATGCTACAGCAGCAAGCTTCCTGCAGACAGACAAGGAGAAGTGTTCCATCGTTATATTTTAGGTGTGTATGATCTGTATGAGCGCTTGACAAATGAGTTTCCGGAAGTATTATTCGAATCCTGTTCCAGCGGTGGTGGAAGATTTGACCCGGGAATGCTGTACTATGCACCGCAGGGATGGACAAGCGATGATTCGGATGCGGTCGAGCGTCTGAAGATTCAGTATGGAACTTCTATGTGTTACCCGCTTAGCAGTATGGGAAGCCATGTGTCTGTTGTTCCGAATCACCAGGTATTCCGCAATACTCCACTACATACAAGAGCGAACGTAGCATACTTTGGAACTTTTGGATACGAACTGGATCTTAACAAATTGACAGAAGAAGAGATCAAAGAAGTAAAAGAACAGATCGCATTTATGAAAGAATATAGAGAAGTGTTCCAGTTTGGAACATTTTATCGTCTGAAAAGTCCATTCGAAGGAAATGAGACAGTATGGATGGTGACAAATGAAGAACGCACGCTTGCAATCGTAGGTTACTATCGTGTTTTAAATGGAGTAAATCAGCCTTATAGCCGTGTCAGATTACAGGGATTAAACCCAGATATGGTTTATGAAAATGTATGGAATCATACAGAAAATTACGGAGATGAATTGATGAATTATGGGTTGATCACCTCTGATGTGACAGCTGGTGAAGTGCCTGGGAATGTGACTCCTTGTACCGATTTTGAATCTAGAATATATATGCTGAAAGGCAAAAAAGTTCAGGAGGGAAGATAGAGTATGACGAAGACAAAAAGAATCAGCGGAATGGTATTGGGAATATTGTTTATTGGATTATGTGTATCTTTCTTACGACTTTCACAATTTGGCGTGGATCCATTCAGTGCAATGAATCTTGGAATCAGCGGATTTATCGGATGGAGCTTTGGAACGTGGCAACTGCTTGTCAATGCAATCATTCTTGTAGTTGTATTCTTTCAGGCAAGATCCTGTATTGGTTTGGGGACCATTATCAATATGGTATTTGTCGGATATATTGCAGATTTTATTTGTTATGTAGCGAATGATGTGGTGCAGATTCAGATGAATCTGCCACTGCGTATCCTTGCACTGCTGCTTGCTCAGCTGATGGCATCTATGGGAGTGGCACTATATATGGTCGCAGATATGGGAATCGCTCCATATGACAGCGTCGCAATTATAATCGAGAAACTGACACATCAAAAAATCCCATTCCATAAAGCAAGGATTCTTTCGGATGTTGTTGTTGTGATTATCGGAATCATATTTGCCACTGCATCTGGGGCGGGTATCTGGTCGGTAGTAGGGATTGGTACAATTATAAATGCCTGCTTCAACGGTCCATTAATTCAATTTTTTAAAACAAAACTGGAGAGATTTTACCTGTAAAATCTACGGATTACAATTCTCGCAAGGCTCATATCCAGAACGGATAAGGGTCTTGCGTTTCTTTTACGTAGTGGGTAGCTTCTTTTAGGTAAAAAAAGCATAGTTTGAATAAAGCTGTAAAAGTTCACGTTGAATTTTACAGCTTTTTGTGGTTTGCGCGCCCATGGGCGCGCTCTAACGGGTGAAAGTCGTGAATACGCCCAGGTAACAAGGAAGTATATAGCTGAATAGTAGGGTGTTGTCCATCGTGAGGTGGAATCTGAAGAATATTCGGGATTACATTGCCGAAGACAACGAGGAATATGCTACGAAGACGATAAAAGAGATTTATGATTAATTTGAAAATCTTCAGATGTTTCCTGGAATGGAGGCGGATCTCTCCAAACGGGTCAGCTTTCGGACAGATTATAAATATGCGATATGGGAAGATTATGTTATTATCTACAAGATCGGTAACGAATATGTAGAGATTTATCGTGTAGTCAACCGATATCAGGATATCACGAGAATCTTTGATTGATAACAGAGATGTGATAACAAATTGATAACACCGTTCAGTACGGTCTATGGATGTAGGATAGTAGAACACATATAAAACCAAATAGAACCATAATACCAATACTAAAAAGTATAGTGACGAGATTTTATTTGCGAATTCGAATAATATATTAGAGCCAAGAAATGCCTATTTTACGGGCTTTCTTGGTTCTTTTTATGTCTGGTGACAAGAAAATGGTAGGATATTGTTGTCAGATTTTCCTTCAAACATTCGTTATATTTTATGAAAGACAAAAACAGGGATGTGAGAAACCTTGGAAAAGAATGGATTTAAAATCCTGCTGGAAACCATGTATGAGTTGTATGAGCAGGGAATGTATCGAGTTGCCTATGGGGTTCTTCACAACAAGGAACAGGCAGAGGATGCGGTGCAGGATAGTTTTGAGAAACTTTTGAAATATTTACCGGAGATTGATGCTCCCGATAGTCCCAAAACACAAAAACTTGTTTTAAAAATAGTTTGAAACACAGCAATTGATCAGTATCGCAGGAACAATAAACAGAATGAATGGCTGTCTGAACAGAGGAAATGTGGAGAAGAGACAAGTACATTTATAAAATCCGTAGAGGACTGAGAGTTCCTTCAGCGATTATTGCAAGCGGTTCCAACTGAGTATAGGGAAATCATTAAATTGCGATGCTATTATGGATTTTCAGCAAAAGAGACAGGTAATATTTTAGGAATTAGTGAAGGAAATGTAAACAAAAGATTGGAGAGGGCACGAAAACTGATTGCTGACCGATTAGAATGGGAGGAGGAATTTGACAATGAAACAGGAAAAAAAGTTAGATCAGATAATGGAAAAACTGGGACAAGAAATAGAAGAAGAGCAGTTTTGGAAAGAAGAACAAATACATGATTTTTCAAAAGATTATCAAAATAAAAAACAAAGATTATTGTCCTTGGCAGAAACAAATAGAGAGAAAAACGTAATGTTTCATAACTGTGTGATTAGAAGAATTCTTCAAGCAGCAGCGGCAGTAATAATTGTAGTAGGAATTTCTTTTACAGCTTATGCAATGACAAAAAACAGAAAGGCAATTCGGGTAGAAATTAAGGAAGGGATACAAACGATTTTTGTGGAAGTAGAGAGAAAGAAGGAATGTGCTGATGTAATTGCTGTTCCTGAGTATTTACCGGAAGGTTATGAAGTCTGGGATGAGGAAAAAGAAAAATATTCTCTTGGAAAATATTCTTTTGGAGGAGTTTGGGGAGCAAATGGTATTACAATTTTGGTAGATGAATGGATGGAAAAAGAGCAATTTCCATATAAAACCTGTGAAATCTGGCAGACTGGAAATGTAAAAAACCTGCTGATTGATAGAGGAGAAGAACCAGGATATCGATGGGGTCTGCTTCAGTTTTATGAAAAAGAAGGGTATGTAGTGCAGATGTTTGTAGCTTCCTTTATTCCCAAAGAAGAAGTATTGGAAATAGGAAAGCAAATAAAAATTTATGAAAAAGATGATTTTTATGAAAGAGAAAAAGAGAAATCTATAAATAAAAAAATTACTCTGGGAGAAAAAATAGAGTATCCGGATTATGCAAAAGGATGCAGTCTTCAGGTGACGGATATTACA
>ENA-OQDE01001202-OQDE01001202.1-human-gut-metagenome-genome-assembly--contig:-NODE-1202-length-10593-cov-2.053124_pt1 | contig 10593 bp, 10 predicted proteins | sample MGYA00242768_ERZ504595 | MGnify/ENA primary metagenome ERZ504595 (study PRJEB26092, sample SAMD00036307) | human gut metagenome | host: Homo sapiens | study: EMG produced TPA metagenomics assembly of...
GAGATATGCCAAGGTATAACCTCCCTTCGGTCAGTCATTCCTTGGCGCTCTCGCGGCTCACTGGCAGTTCGCCGGTTGCGGCGCTCGCAAACTCGCACCGCTTAACCTTTATAAAACAACAGTTATGACAGAAGACAACAGAGAAAAAACATCATTCCCGTCCGGCGGCAGCGTACTGAATACATCGGTGCCAAAGTCACCGCGGAACAGAAACAGCATATCCACCGTCTTGCTGCCGAGTGCGGCATGACCGTCAGCAGCTACGTGTTGGCAAGAAGTTTCAATTACAAGCCGAAAGCGAGGCTGACTGCAAGGCAGGAGGCGGTCATGGAGACCCTTATAGGATGTCGCAGCGACCTTGTGAATTACGCATCTGCCCTTCGTGGCATGAACCCGGAGAAACGCAGGCAGATGTTTAACAGTTACCCTTTCATGCTCGAATGGCTCAAGGAACTCGGCAGGCTGGCCGAGCGTATCACGGACGTGCTCGACAAGGTACGGTTTTCCAACCGCCTGCCCGACGAGACAAGGAAAGGTGAAGACGGGGAGGAGGAAACATGATAGGAAAAGCGAAATCCATTTCCCACGGGATAAATGACATCAGGTACATTACGGGAGAATCGAGGAACAAGAAACATCCCGAACTCATCTTCCACGTTAAGGATAATTTGCTGCCGCCCGGTCTGGATGCCACCGGAATATGGGATTCCATGCAACTGACGCTGGAGAAGTTCAAACGGGTCAGAAATTCCGTTATCCGCATCGAGGTCAGCCCTGCGAAGGAACACACCAAAGACTTTACCATCGATGACTGGCAAAGGTTGTGGGACGACTTCATGAGTGAGTTCGATAACATCGAACTGCTTGACAAGAACGGCAAGACCTATTCCCCGAAAACCAACTTAAAAGGCAGCAAGGCACAGTGCGGCTGCATTTGGAATCCAAAAGCGGCATTCCCCACCTCCACGGTGCGTTCTGCCGTATTGATGAACGAGGAAATATCAACAACGACCATGACATCCACCTGCGGGCACAGCGTGCAGCCGAGCGCGTGGCCTTGAAACGGGGCTGGACGACCGCCGCCAAGGTACGGGAAACGAACATCGGACAGGTGAACCGGGACTGCATGGAAACTCTGCAATCAATGGAAAGCTGGTCATGGGACGAGTACGTGGCCAGACTCCGGAGCAAGGGCTATGAATTTTGGGAGCTGCGCGACAACAAGAAAATATTGCGCGGTTATGTGCTGAAGAAAGGCAATGCCAGATACAAGGCTTCCGAACTCGGCAGGGGGCGCAATTTCATGGCGAGCAAACTCGAAAGCACGTGGAAAAAACTGCATGCAGTTTCCAAAACGGCTAAACAAACTTCGTCGGCTGCTGTTATAACACGTCCCGTTACGATTCCAGTGAAAGGAACGACATCAGTCATGCCCCGACAGACTTCAGTTCAGGTACAAAGAACAGCACCGGTTCCGCAATATACCGTTTATCGTCCCGGCACCAGCCCGTATCATATTGACATTGACGAGGAAAGCCGCAGGTTCTTCATTCCCGATGAAGCGTTGGACGTATTCAATGACGAGTTCGACTACCGCGAGACGGCCAACAGCCGCGACCTTACGGACATGGCGGTGGCACTTTTCGTCGGGATGCTCGATGCTCCGGCTGTTCTTTCGGGCGGTGGGGGCGGCGGTTCCAACGACCTGCCTTGGGGAAGACGCGAGGACGAGGATGAACGGGAATGGGCACGCCGATGCGCCCGTGAAGCGGCAAGGGTGATCGGAAAGAAACCGAAGACAGAACGGAAAAGATAACAGCCTATGAATAGGAAATTCGATTTCTCGGAAATAGACGAGGCGCTTCCCGCTGCCGAAAAAATGCAGGAGAAAGACCGCATGGCCGGCGCATTGGAAAACAATTATGAAGCCATCCGTCTTCTCAATGCCAATGTGGAAAAGCTCGAAAGCAGACTTTCGGAAGCCCTGCCAAAGTGGACGGGGCTGTTTCTTCCTTGCATAGAGCGAGCACGGTTTCTGTCAGCGAGGAATCCAGACAGGTACTTGAACAGGAAGGAGAGAAAATCTGCCAAAGATGGTCGACAGGATGGAAAGCGAGTGCGCGAAGTTGGCCAGACGCTTCTCGGCGAATGAACGTGTGCTTATCTCCGCAACCGCTTTTTGGTGTATGGTCGAGATAATCATCTCCCTTACGGCGGCCTTTATCTGTACTTGCGCTGCAAATGCTCGTCTCATACATAGTGCATTATTATGGGAAATGCTTGGCTGTGCCGTCGCTTTTCTCATTGTCTGTGTTACGCTGACCATTTTTATATGCCGAAAGTTAAAACAATGAAACATTATCAAATTAAAGAATATAAGTATGGCCACAGTAAAAGTAAAATTTCGCCCGTCGACAGTAGAAGGTCGTCCGGCTCTATCGTCTATTTTGTAACTCACCGCCGTGTCGTCAGGCAAATCACGACAGAATACAAAGTTTTTTCATACGAGTGGGATGATAAACAGTCAAGACTTGTTGCGACACCGGTGAGCGAACGGACAGCCGCTATTCTTGCTATTGCACAAAAAATACGCCGGGATATGAATCGGCTGGACAAAATTATAAACGGCTTAAACTGCGATAAGCGTGAATTTGCTACTGAAGAGATAGTAAGACTGTTTCATGAAACGAAACGGGGAGTATCCTTTTTCGAGTTTATGGAGGAGGTCATTCTCCAACTGAAACGATTAGGAAAGGAACGGACAGCGGAAAATTACATTACCGCCTTCAATAGTTTCAAACGTTTTCGGAATGGGAACGATATTTCGCTGAACGAAATTGATTCAGACCTGATGACGGAATACGAAGCCAGTTTGAAGTCTTACGGCGTAGCTATGAACACCGTTTCCTTTTATAACCGGATTCTTCGTGCTGTGTACAACCGGGCAGTGGAAAAAGAAATGACCGTGCAACGGTATCCTTTCAAGCATGTCTATACCGGAATTGACAAGACGGTCAAGCGTGCTGTCCCCTTGAAAATCATCAAACGGATTAAAGATTTGGATCTGTCGTTCAAATCCTCATTGGATTTTGCAAGGGATATGTTCCTGTTCTCATTCTACACACGCGGAATGTCGTTCATCGACATGGCATATCTCAAGAAGAAGGATTTGCAGAACGGCATCCTTTCCTATCGCAGACGAAAGACGGGGCAGCAATTATTCATCAAGTGGGAAAAATCCATGCAGGAGATTATCGACAAATACCCGGCAAATGAAAACGGCTATTTGCTGCCAATCATCAAGACAGACCGGAACGAACGGTTGCAGTACAGAAATGCGCTCCGTCTGGTCAACAACAAGCTCAAGGAAATATCCGTATCAATCGGCCTACAAGCCAAACTCACGATGTACGTTAGCCGCCATTCATGGGCCAGTATCGCTAAAAGTCAGAACATTCCCCTGTCGGTCATCAGTGCGGGTATGGGGCATGATTCGGAAAATACCACGCAAATATATCTTGCCTCTTTGGACAATTCAACGATAGACAAAGCGAATGATTTGATATTGAAAAAATTAAGGTAGAATGTCAGGCAAAAAATGTTACCTCTTACCAAGAGGGAGATTAACCGTTGCAAAGGTATGAAAAAGAAACGAAAACAAAAAATCTAATCCGAGATAAATACTTTTTCTCTGCCCAAAAACATATAATTGTTTGGCAAATTTTAATTTTTGCCAAACGAAACATATTGATTATTAGTGCATTTTTCTTATCCCCCTCTTGGTAAGAGGGGGATAAAAGAAAATCGAAATGCGGACAAAAAGTTTTATAGTATTGGTATTCACTCTGTTCGGGAGCGTTCATCTTTTCGGACAGGAAAGCCGGAAGAAATCTGTATAGATTTCCGTGTCGGTAAGAGTACGCTGGACACAGCCTATGTAAATAACGCCGAACGTCTGGCGGAAATCGTATCGTTTTTGGAAACCGTTAAAAATGACGAGGCACTCGATCTGGTCGAGGTGTCCTTCTGCGGTTCTGCTTCACCGGAAGGGTCTGCTGGAATCAACCGAAGGCTGGCGGAAGAACGCCGTGCGGCAGTGGAGAATTACGTGCTCAGACGTATTTCACTTCCGGACAGCATCATCACCCGTTGCGATGCCACCATCGCTTGGGAACGTCTGGCCAGTCTGGTGGAACAGTCGGACATGCCTCACAAGGGGGAAGCCGTGGATGTGCTGCGAAATGATCCCGAATACACGTATGACGACAAAGGGATTTTGATCGACAGCAAAAAGAAGCATTTGATGGAATTGCAGTACGGGCGTACTTGGTACTATATGCTGGAACGTTTCTTTCCACAGGTACGCAATGCTGGTGTCATATTCGTGACGGTACGGCAAAAACCGATAATAAAAAACGACAAGGTTGAATTACAGGCGGGGCCGACTATGGATACCGTTGCCGTCGTTCAGAAAACAGACACGCTCATATCGCAGGTAATCGTACCGGAACATGAAGAGCGGAAACCTTTCTACATGGCCGTCAAGACCAACATGCTCTATGACGTGTTGGCCGTGCCCAACATCGGCATCGAATTCTATCTGGGCAAGAATTGGTCGGTAAGCGGAAGCTGGATGTACGCTGGTGGGACAAGAACAGCAAGCATCGCTATTGGCGCATCTACGGCGGCGACATCGCCGTGCGCAAGTGGCTGGGCAGGAAAGCTGCGGAAAAGCCGCTGACAGGACATCATCTGGGACTCTATGGGCAGGTGTTCACTTACGACTTTGAGTGGGGAGGGACCGGTTATATGGGAGGCCGTCCCGGAAAAACGCTTTGGAACAGCCCCAATTATGCCATGGGTGTGGAATACGGTTATTCGCTGCCGATAGCACGGAGGCTGAACATAGACTTTACTATCGGCGTGGGCTATTGGGGAGGAAAATATTATACCTACAGCCTCTTGACGGACACGACGTGTGGGAATCCACAAAAAAACGGCACTGGTTCGGACCGACCAAAGCGGAAATCTCTCTGGTATGGTTGCTCGGACGAGGCAACAGCAATAACAGGAAAGGAGGTATGAAATGATGAAATACACGATAAGATACGTTTCCCTGTTGGCAGGAATGCTGACGGTGTTTTCTTCCTGCGAACACAAGGACTTGTGTTTCGATCACGATGCACATGCTCCGAAATCGGACGTGCATATAAAAGCCGTGTATGAAAAGGAATGGGAACATACCTGCGAGGGAGGTCCCGACTGGGAGCAATATCCCGCATGGGAGAGCAGGTTCGGTATGGACTACCACGAGTTGTGTCCCGACGCTCCCGACGGGTTGCGCATACAGGTATATAACGAGGACGGTACCAACAACGTCCTGAACGTGGCACCCGAAGGTGACATCGTGCGGATGCGTCCGGGAGAACATTCCCTGCTGCTCTACAACAATGACACGGAATACATTGTCTTCGATGACATGAACTCGTTCGCATCGGCAAAGGCCACGACCCGTACACGTACCCGTGCATCGTATGGGGGCAATCCGTACATGGAAAATACCGTCGAAAACACGGTGAATGCCCCCGATATGCTCTATGGCAACTACATGGAAAACTACACGGCCGAGCGCAAGACGGAGACCGACGAACTGCCTGTGACCATGCACCCGTTGGTTTTTACCTATCTGGTGCGTTACGAGTTCAGTCACGGGCTGGAATACGTGGCGCTGGCACGCGGAGCCTTGGCGGGTATGGCGGGTGCGGTATGGCTGAACAGCGGACGCACCTCCGAAGAGGCAGTTACCATATTATATGACTGCAGCGTGGAAGATTTCGGAGCACAGGCCTGCGTCCACTCGTTCGGCATACCGGACTACCCGAACGAACACTACACGGCACGTGCCGAACGCGTTATGGCTGAACCTTGAAGTGCGCCTGAAGAACGGGAAGTCAAGTCGTTCGATTTCGACGTGACCGATCAGGTCGCCGTACAGCCGCAGGAGGGGTCATCGTAGTGAGCGGTATCGAGATTTCCGACGAGGACGGAACGGAAGGCGGTTCCGGCTTCGAGGTGGACGTGGAAGATTGGGGCGAGTACGAAGATGTCGAACTCCCTCTTTAAAGATAAATAGTTTTACTAATCATTAACATTTACTTAAAAATTCAGCAACATGAAAAAGAATCTTTTCTTTATGGGAATTGCTGCTGCCGCAATGCTGGCAAGTTGCAGCATGATGAGACAATGGACATGCCTCAGTCAAAGACAAAGGCTATCAGTTTCACGAATGCATTTGTGAACAACGGAACACGCAGCATTGTCGATCCGAGTTTCAAAAAAGAAACTTTAGGCAGTTTCGCCGTGTACGGTTTCACGCAGAACGGTCAGATTTTTGATGGTACCACTGTAACAAGTAGTGATAATGGCAACTCATGGACTTATACTCCGCAGCAGTTTTGGGTAAAAGATAACCAGTATGCCTTTGCTGCCATTGCTCCTGCAAATACAACAGTAGCCAATGAAACATTAGAAGGTGCGTCCACGACTGACTATAAAGTGGGTATGACCGTATCATTCACTAACGATGGTGCAACAGACCTGCTCCATGCCTCCGCAGATCCTGTTGATGCAAACGACAATTTTATGGCGTCTCCCATACCCGTTTCGTTTAATTTCTACCACCAGCTTGCAAAGGTAAAATTCTCATTTGCAAATAATGTGGGAGAACCTTATAACATCGAAGTAACCGATGTAAAGATTACGAATGCGAAGAAATCGGGTACTCTTACGATAAATTCTGAAAAACAAAACGCTTGGAGCGAAGTTACTGACCCCTCGCTCGAACTTGATTTCGGTGCTGTTGGTAACAGCCAGGATGTAGCCGAAGCCATTGAACATAATGGTGAAGGTGAAACATATTACGAAAAACTGATGATCCCGACAGAATCCTCTGAAAGCTACAATGTGACTTTCACGGTAAAATTGCTTAATGGAACTGTTCCTATGGGTACATACAATCATACAGCCACCATTAGCAATGTTGAACTGGAACTCGGCTACTGCTACGATTTCAAGGCTACTCTGACAAGTGATAATATCGTTGTGGATCCGGCTGACCCAGATGCTCAGCTCAAACCTATTGTATTTGAGGTAACTAATATTGAAGACTGGAATAAGGAGAATCAGGATCAGACGGTGAATATTCCCACTGTAGGTGAATAATCCCAGTTTTTTTATTTGTCGGAATAATTTCCGAAAGAGCGGAGTTACAGGGTGTAAGGGGTTGAATGTTCCCCTTACACTCACTAATAGCCGGAGAATACTGCTCCGGACAAATAACTAAAAAAGACAGCAATGAACGGACATAGGAAAAGAACGAATTTAACGACAAGCGGCATGGCGGCAGTGCTGTCATGTCTGCTGTTTTTCTCTTGCAATAACGAGGATATTCTCGAAGACAACAGTAATATCACCGGGAATGCTTGTGATAATATTTGTTTTGGAATCTCTCCTGATGGGAATGTACAGACGAGGGGAAATACCGTTAGTGGTGAGGACGGGTACACTTCCGAACGGTTTGTATTGCGGTCGCAGGATTCGGCAGATACGCTTTGTGTCCGAGCCATTGTTTCCGACGGTATTCACTCACCCGTTTTCGAGGACAGGCAAGCCATAACACGTGTACACCTGTCTCTAAAGATAATTTTTACGATTCATTCCACGTGCTGGCCTATTGGAAAAAGAACGGAACTCTGGTCGAGGAGCAGTTCTATATGGACGCCGATGTCACTAAAAAGGGAAACAATCTATGGAGCAGCGACCGCACGTACTATTGGCCGGGAGTCGAGCATACCCTTCGGTTCTATGCGTGGGCACCTGTTTCCGGAGCTTTCGAGACGGTACCGACAACACCCGAAAGCACGACGCTCACATATACCGTTCCTTCGGACGCAGCCGACCAGAAAGATATTGTAGTGGCAAGCCCTGATGAAACGCCCGGAAACTATAACGCAGCGCAGTCGCTTACCTTCAACCACATCTGTACCGCTGTGCGTTTCGTGACCGGCAGCCAAATGCAGCCCGGAACGATTAGAAGCGTAACCTTGAAAGGCGTTCGATACAACGGTTCTTACGACTTGGCAACCGGTGAATGGACGTTGAACGATGACGTTATTAACTTCACGCAGTCATTGGATAAAGAGATGAGCGGGAGCGAAACGGACGGAACGGAAGTCGCCACGGGCGAAGCCACGTTTATGATGTTACCGCAAACCTTACCGACAGGCGCGAAGGTGGAAGTAGTGTTCCACAGCAACGTGACAGGCGAAGAGCGTACCCTTGAAGCTATTATCGGAGGCATGGAATGGCCGCAAGGGCAAACGGTTACATACAAGCTGTCTATTTCTCCGGAATACGAACTGGAGTTCACTTCCGAGCCTGAAATACAGGATGCTCATTATGTGATTTATCCCATTCATATCAAGGCCGAGGAAATACCCGGTGGGTGGACAATGAGTTCCACAGACCCAGACAACGTAACTCTGCATACCGACCTGACTATTCTTACAAGGCGAGGTTTTTGGATTGAAGAAGATAAAGGTTGGGCTTCCATCAGCAGTACTGCCACAGGCGAAGATATTACTGTATATGCTTTCCTCACGGAAAACATAACCGATGAGACGCGCGAAGTTTCTCTCGAACTTCGACCCACCAATATGCCCGATGCCCAACCGCAGACATTTACCATATCCCAGCTCTGTCCAAGCTGGAACGGGAACTTGGGTTGCGAACGTCTTGAAGATGGAGAGTATCCATGGGGATTCTTGTGGCCAACAGGAATGACAATCACATATGAGATGGAAAATGCCGGTTTGGGAGATTTAATAAAAAATGCACTACTCAACGCTTATCTTTCTTGGTTTACAGACTATAATGATTTCATCACAAAAGAACGTGGATATTGAGTATCAAATCGGTAACTATTAACTATGATAAAGTACCTCAAGTAATGTTGCTAAAGCCCCCGATAACGGATTGAAAAACACGATGGAACTTTATAATTTCAACGGTTTGAGCGATGTTTCAACTTTGATAAGTATTCTTGAAGACTGGGGTGGAACAACGACCGATGTCTTGCCGTTGAACCCCGATGAGTTTGCGGCTCGCGCATGTGCCATGAAGAATAAATACAATAAAACGGTAGAAACGCAACCGGGCACCAGCGAAACAATACAAGTTCCGGTTCTTAAAGAGGAAAACTTGGTATGGTATCTTCCCGCGAAGAATGAAGCTTCGCAAATGAAAGACGAAACATATCCGTTGCAAGGCGAATATTGGACTTCGACCGTAGCGAGTACAGACGAAAACGACAACGAGAACGCCTATAAATACACGGCAGGAGGTTCTACAAACATCAAAAAGCGTGATGTCAATCTCCGTGTCCGTGCCGTGCGCAAGAAACCCTAAAAAAGGGATATATAAAAACTAATTCAGACATAAGACTTGCAATGACAAACTCCCTGTTCTTAATTGAAGAGGGAGTTTGTTATGTTTATAATATCGAGCATTACATATGCAATGCTAATCATGATTAAGCATTTTCATCTTGAATAATTCAGAAAAATTCCATAACTTCGCAAAAGTAAATGATGCGCAACAAATCCAAATGAGTAATCATGTTGCATCGAAAAACATGTGCGTTCTGTACCAACTTTCAAATAAAATCGCTGCTTGATACTCTTTTGTTACCTTTCTTTGGCAATGTCAATAAAAATAATTAATAATTAGATAGTTAAGTTGTAGAGTTGGTTAGTAGCCAACCAGTCGTTTAATTCCATTTCGTCTATTGTTTATCTGATTATAATACAACTTCAAAGATATGTCTATTTACTTGCGTCATTGTTGCAGAATTACTTAAATCCATTGCCACGATATGACAATAAAAAAAGAGCCTGATGACAATATTTATTGCCATCAAGCTCCTGGTTACTCAACAAAGATATTGAAAATCAATGATATGTACAAGTAAAATAATGCCGGATTATAGAAAAAAAATGAAGGATGCTTGATTCTTGTGAATGCAAACATCCTCCACTTGTTAATGATGTGATTCAAGTCATATGGCTACTTTTTCAGCAGCATCGAACACAGACTCCCTTCTGTTTACAATGCCGGTCTATGGCATCTCTTGTATTGGCGTATCCCAATGATGCGGCGACATCCTTTGCGCAAAACCATATTTTACCGTCCTTCTCAACTGTCCGGATTTTACCGAACTCCGGATGTTCCGCTATAATGAATGTATGCATGCTGTCTATTTATAAGTTGATTCTATTGCTTTGAAGATCTCATATATTACCTGTGGTACGATGGCATTTCCATACCCTTTTACAGACTGTTGCCGCCAGGAAGAAAGGTAATACCGTCCAATTGACAGGGAATCCCATCATCTCGGCCACAAACAGGGGATTGAGTTGGAAACTCCTCCCAGCCTGGGCGAAAAATCGGGAAGGCTGCCCTGCCGCGGGTTCTTCCCTTTCCGCTCGAAATTCTCCAGTGTCGGCGCTCCTTTCCAATCCCTTGCCGTCGGGGTCG
>ENA-OQDE01001203-OQDE01001203.1-human-gut-metagenome-genome-assembly--contig:-NODE-1203-length-10583-cov-2.784813_pt1 | contig 10583 bp, 16 predicted proteins | sample MGYA00242768_ERZ504595 | MGnify/ENA primary metagenome ERZ504595 (study PRJEB26092, sample SAMD00036307) | human gut metagenome | host: Homo sapiens | study: EMG produced TPA metagenomics assembly of...
TCTCCGGATACTGGTTATCACAGATACGAACATCAAAACCATTGGCAAGAAATATCACCGGTCTTCTGCCTTGTTTCTGCTCAATCAGATCAGCATAAAGCTTCGCCTGCTGCCTGCCCTTTGCCACATCTGCACAGGTTCTCTTGGCTTCTATCACAGCCAGGATCTTACCATCATCACCAAGGAGAACATAATCTGCATATCCGACCTGTGACTTATTTGGCATACCCGGAATCCTGTATTCATTTATCCAGTTCTGTCCCTCAGTCCATCCTGCATCCTGCAGCATAGAATCAATGTAGATCTTTCGGGTTTCATATTCTGAAATATCCAGTGGTTTAGTCACGTATGTCTGCTGCTGTTCTTCACGACGGGCGGTCAGTTCTTCCCTCAGGGCAGCATTTTCCTTTAACAATTGTTCCAGTTTCAGATCCGTTTCTGACTGACCAGCCTGATCGCCGACCGGCTGACTAACTGACTGATCCGCTGTATAAGCAGAGTTTTCCTGCAGTAATGTAGAATCATAATTGCTGACAGTGTAATGATCTGCGTAACAATAAGCAACAAAGTCCAGAAAAATATATAGATTTTGCAGACACAATTCTGCCTGTTCTTTCTTTACTTTCTGACCGGTATGAGCTGCAAAATTACCTGTTTTGCGTATAAATTCCATACGTTTCAAAAGATCTGCATCTATAATATCCCTGAATTCATCTGTACTCATCAGACTGACCAGTCTGTCATCCCATGGCATGACAAGGCACTGTCCACAGAATACATCCATTTAACAGCAAATTCCATTGCCCGCCTGCAGTTAAGCACAGATGCCGCATAATCAAACTGAAAAATCCTTTCCGCAGAGATTGCTACATCTGCAAAATCTTTAAACTTTGGTTCATTTTTCAGGAAATCAAAATTAGTCATACTGACACCTCCCGAATCTCATGTGTTTTCACCCATTGTTTTTATAACATCTTATTTTCTCTGTAACTTTCAAAAATATAAGATGGATTTTCGTAGTAGACACTACTGTTATAATCATCTATTTTTTCGCTGATAAAAGAATTATAAACCTTGATCAGTGCATCAACTATCTCAATTTTCTCGCTGGCAGCTACTTGTTTTATCAAGCGTTTATATACTTTTCCAATATCCCAATGAGAGGGAATTGAATATTTGCATTCCTTTACATTATCGAACGTTCCTGTTGGTATGTGCGCCTCTGCAATAAAATCTTCACTGACCTGTTCAATATTATCACAATGATACACATCTGCCAGATCATAGATTTTATCCAGACGTTTTCTGCCTAATTGATTTACTACATCTGCACGAATATTCTTCGTTTTCCGCGAAATATAATCAATCAGACTGCAAGTGTAAAACAGGTCATTATCTTTCTTATCTTCCCGTCCGAGTCCTACCATTAAAGCACCTCACAATCCCTGTATTCCAGACATTTTAATGCATCTTTCGTACAAAATGCAATTTGATGAGTTGGATATTTGAATTTTGCAAGACCCAGAACTGTTCTCTTGTAATAGTTCCATCAATATAATCAGAAACAAAATTGTAAATCTGATCATCTGCCATAGCACCAATTACAATATCATAATTGTGATCTTTCCCACTTCTGCAATCCACAATAAAATCCAACCATTCTTCAGACATTTCTGTAAATTCCTTAATATTAAGGTTATTGTTCATCCGTACATCATAGATAGAAATAACCTTTGTTTCATACCGTTTAGCCCATCGCTGTGCCTGTTCTTTAATAATCGTACAGTAAAAACCATAACCAAAATCTTTGGTGTTGCGACTTTTCCGAATTTCCGGCTTTTTTACAGGCTGATAGCCACCATGATACACTGCCATTTTTGCCATATAATCACCCCTCTCTTCAGTCTAACGGATATTCATCTCCTAGCCCATAAAATATTTACACTGCTGATAATATTCCTCAGCTTCTTTCTGCATTAATGAGACAAGCTTGCGTACTTTCTGCTCTTCTCTATATTGTTTCAGCCCATCAATATATTGACTTCGATTCTCATCCAATACAATGAAAGGAAGAATATCCGGGTTCTTTAGACTTTCCCGAAACATGATCATCCTTCCGGTTCTTCCATTTCCATCCTGGAAAGGATGAATCGCCTCATATCTGGCATGAAATTCTGCAAGAGTTTCCATATTTTTATTCTGTTCCCTGTACCACTTTAGTAATTGGTTCATTTCCGTCTCAACATCCTGTGGCAGCGTTGTTCGATACATTCCTACCATGTTTGGACGCTTTTTATAATCACCAATTGCATATCCATTCGCTCTGTCTTCGAATACTCCGGTCTTTAATTCATAATGCAGATGTTTGATTAGTTCCGGTGTCAACTCTTCATCAAGGGTATCAAGCATGTAATTGAACATAAGAAAATGGCCATTCATTTCTTCAACATCTTTGGCTCTGTAATAGTCATCACTTTGAGGTAATGTTCCATTGTCAAAGAGAGAGGCTGTCTGTTCCGGAGTAAGTGTGCTTCCTTCAATTTTATTGGAATTATATGCCATGGCACGCTGTGTGTAAGCATATACACCAGATCTGTCAAAGCGTTTCCGTTCAATTATAAATCTCTCAACCAACCATTGTTTGTAATCCTTCACAAATCTTCCCTCCTACCCGAAATATTCCTGCATTAACGAATCAAATAGCATCTGGGTTTTGTTCAATGCTTTTTGAATCTCAACTTTAGATTTGTCGACTTGAGTGACGAAGTCTGCAAACTGATTCTGAAGTTCAATTGGTGGTGTCATCACATTTAACTTTTTGGTCATAGATATCGACAGATACGCAACAGTTGACCCCACCTGTAATGAATCAATTTGTTTTCTAAATCCTGGCATTTCAAATAAATATGAAATATATAATGGAGTAATTCTTTCATCGTATTTTGATAGCCACGTAATCATTCCATCTTGAAAATAAAATTCATCTTCATCTTGAATAATATAGCATCTTCCAGAGTTCCTCTTGCTGTAAGCAAGATGTCACCTCTTACTGGCACTAACCCTTGCTTTTTAAGCTTTCCAAAGAGTTCTTCTGGAATAAATAAGTCACAATCTTTTGAACCTGTATCCATTCTATTAACCAAATCTGAAATTCTAAGAAATGGAATGCCTGTTAAACTTTGATCATTCTGATATATACGCTTACTAGATCCAATCTCACATAATTGCTCCATTTTATACTCATTCCATTTTTTCGTTGATATCTGGATTTCCAAACATCTCGACAAATCGGGCGTTCACCAGCTCATCTAACTTCAAAATCTCATTATTACTTAAGCTTAATAGTTGTTTTGCTTTTTTCAAAATATTAACTATCTTCTTTTGTGCATCAACAGAGGGTAATTCAATCAAAGCATCTGTAAGGTTTCCCAATTTTATATATTTAATTACTCCACCAATAGCTTGTCTTCTAAGCTCTTTAATATAGCCTTCCATAAAATAGTAAAGATATGGCATATATAATTGTCCACCGCTATTATCCTCAATAATGTACGTACGTTGATAAGCATCAAATTTTCCGTTATAATACTTGACATTCAAATCACCATTGCCAGCTACCAGAACACATTCACAATCATATGAATAATTAGATATCTTTAATGGTTCTCTTGAACAAGTAAAAAAAGGATATTGTCCATCTTCTGACGAGGCATTTGCATCAAGTTTACCAGTCTTTATTTTAGTTAAATCTCCCAGTTTTACTTTCACCTAATCTTATCTCCCTATAAATGTCATTTTAGTCCCAACAACTCTTCCAAAGCCTGCATATCTTCGCCAATTTTCATCTCAATTTCATGCAGCTCTGTCATGATTTCCTGTGTTGATGGGTATTCTACTGGTACATATTCGATTTCTTTGTATTTGTTAATGCTCAGTCATAGCCATTTTCTGCAATTTCTTCTTTTGGTACAAAGAAACTCTGCTCTGTGCGTTTACGGTCAGTCTCTTTATCCAGGTTTCTGAAACGCTCTATGATATCCGGAATGTCATTTTCCTTCGTTTCTGTTCTCTTATCATCAAGCTAAAACCATCCGCTTTCATATCATAAACCAGACTTATCAGTTCCACCATGTCCGGTTTTGGTAAAAATCAAAATAGCTGTAGATACTCCTGCATATGGTTTAAACACGCCGGAGGGCATGGAAATCACTGCTTCCAGACGGTTCTCTTCTACCAGGGCCTTTCTTATGGCTTTATGGGCAGTTGAAGAACCAAACAGCACTCCGTCCGGTACAATACATGCACATCTCCCACCAATTTTCAGCATACGAATAAACAGTGCAAGAAACAGTAATTCTGTCTTCTTTGTTTTACATACTTTCAATAAATCTGCACTTACAATATCGTAATCCAGACTTCCCTTAAATGGCGGATTAGCCAGAATCAGACTGTATTTTTCCTTATCTGTATTCTGATCCGACAGACTGTCTCTGTACTCAATATATGGATTCTCCACACCATGGGTCATCATGTTCATTGCACCGATTCGAAGCATGGTCCTGTCCATATCATAACCATGGAACATGTGATTCATATAATGTTCCTTATTCTGTCTGTCAAAAAGAACCTCCTGCTTTTTTTTATCTCGCAGGTATTCACTTGCGGCAACCAGAAAACCAGACGTACCGCACGCCGGATCACAGATGATTTCATCTGCCTTAGGATCCATCATTTCCACCATCATTCGAATAATGTGCCTCGGTGTACGAAACTGACCATTTACACCTGCCGTAGCAAGTTTAGAAAGCAGGTATTCATATACATCGCCCCGGGTGTCTGCTGACTTAATCTGTTCTATCTGCTCATAAATGGCATCCATAGTCGTCACAATCTTATCCAGCATCAAAGGGGTCGGTACTTTAAAAATGGCATCTCCCATGTATTTGGAATAGGCACTTCCTTATCTCCATGGAGATTTTTTATAAAAGGAAATACCCACTCCTGCATAGTGCTGTACATTTTTGCAGCAGGAAAATCATGAAAAGTACTCCATTTCAGCTGGCTTCCATCAATTTTCCGGTCTCCGATCTGTATTTCTCCGGCAAATATACTCTTATGTGGCAAACCAAGCATTGCCGCCTCTTTTGCATGGACATTGTCTGCATCATCCAGATCGCGGATAAACATCAGATATGTCATCTGTTCAATTACATCCAGTGGATTAGTCAGTCCTCCTGTCCAGAATATTTCCCATAAATTATCAATTTTACTTTTTAATTCTCCGGTAACCATATCATTCGTTCTCCCTGTTCCAGACATAGGAAGTATATCTTCCTCCGCCTATTTTTATTATCTGATTGTTCTTTAGTAATTCGTTCAACGTTCGCTGTATGGTTGTCTGACTGATTTCCGGACATTGAGCTGCAATTTCCGCTTTCGTAATCCTGCCATAGGAGCTTCTGATAATTTCTCCAATACGATCAGATTTTGAAATTGTTTTGTCCATAAGAATCTCCACCCTGTCCGCAAATTCCCGGTAGGCAGCAACCATAATCCCTAACATATATTTCACAAAAGGGACATAATCATTTCTGCCTTCATGCCATTCCCATGAGCTTTCCTGTAAAGCTTCATAATAATTCTCTTTTGTGTCTGATATCAGTCTTTCAATACTAATATACTGACCAACATAATATTCCGACTTATACAAAATCAATAAAGTCAGGAGACGGCTCATTCTTCCGTTCCCATCATTAAATGGATGAATGCAAAGAAAATCCAGTATAAACATTGGAAGCAACAGCAGTATATCCATAAACTGCTTATTGACAGCATCCTTAAATGCATTGCATAAATCATTGACTGTTTCTGCTGTTTCCCATGCCGGAATCGGCTGAAATCTCACTCTTTTCGTTCCATCTGGAAGTTCTTCTGCAATCACATTATCCACAGACTTAAAATTCCCACCGTATCCATTGCCACTAAATTTATACAAATCTCTGTGCAGCTGCAGAATCATATTTGAACTGACAGGAATATATTCATAGTTTTCATGAATCGTTGCCAGAACATCCCTGTATCCGGCAATTTCTTTTTCACTCCTTGTCTTTGGCAATGTTTTCTCACGGACAATTTTCTTCAACCGATCATCTGTTGTTATAATTCCCTCGATTCTGTTAGACGCTTCCGTACTTTGTATTCTGGCAATCTCCAGCAGCTCTGACAGTAATTCCTTTTGTACATTGTCTGTGGAATACCGGCTCTATATTCATGAATCTGAGCAATATATGATACAATATCAGGAGTAAGCAATTTGCTGTATTCTTTCTCAAAATCAAAACTTCTCATCAATTATCCTCTCAGCGTGTAATGTCATTGTCTTGCTCCCATTTTATCATTAATTTAGTCATAGCGCAATTCAATTTAGTCATTTTGTGTGCAAATGACTAATTGAATTGCATATGGTGTAATTAAGATTTATCTATCTCACTCCCTCATAAATAAGCACCTTGTTCAGATTATTGCCCTATTATCCTGTTCAAAAATCCTTCGTCCGGATACTCTGGAATTTCAAAGAATATATCTATTTTTCCAGGTTCTGCAGAACGTTCTTCAAAGGCCGGGAAAATAAAGCCGCATTTTGGAGTTCCGGCATTGTAATCTTTATCTACCGGAGCCACCACACAGATCAGGAAACTGTATATTTCTTCTGACTCCCACTGTTCGCTATGATCTGAGCCTTTCTTTGGGATATCATATATTCCATGATAAATATAAATTCCAAACTCCTGTCCCTGCAGACGGTTTATTTTATCCGAAGAATCTTTTGTATCACAGATTCCCTCTGCAAGCTGTTCACAGAGAGTCTGAACCAGAAGATCATCTTTTAATCCGTATTGTGATAATGCCATCAGTAGTTTATGGATGCTGTCATATGTCATATCCCTTCAGGGAATTTATAACATTTTAACTGTTCATTTGTTTTGGAAAAAGGAATGGTTTTCGCAAGATCCAGATTTACCTGCTGATCATGTTTGCTCATATTTTTGAAGCTTACATTGAAGGTATTATCTATGTATCCCTCATCATCTATATATGCTCCTGCTGCACGCACAAAGCAGTTTCTGGATAATGTCATTCTGCGGGTTAATTCCAGCATATCATTTCGGTTGATCTTTGTATCTTTTTTATTCATCAAAATGGTTCCATCCTCCAAAAATACCTTTATCGCTATGTCCTGTCTTATGCCCATTTTCATTATAATGATTCATATTTCCAAAACAATCGGGTCGGCTTTCACCTATTTTGTTTCCATTAGCATCATAATTTTCCATACTTCCAAGCCAGCCTGGACGACTTTCACCAGTCTTATTTCCATTGGCATCATAATTCTCCATGCTGCCAAGCCATCCTGGACGGCTCTCTCCTATAAAGTTTCCGTCCGCGTCATAATGCTTCATAGTTCCAAATAATCCGGGACGACTATAACCTTTTTTACTCATATATATGTACCTCATTTCTATCAGAAATAAATTTTCAGCAAAGTCCGAAAAACAGGGATTGCATTAACAGATACTGATTCAGTTAAGATCTGGCAGATCAATCTTTATCTAATTCATCAATAATCCTCTTGTTCATAGAATCATAGGAATTCCAGTTTTCTTTTCTGGTGTTTATTTTTACCTGTTCACAGACGTATTTCAGAATCCAGAAAATATCATCAACGCTTTTTCCTGTGCGTTCTTTGATCCATTCAGGAGTAACAGATACTATGTTATGCGCTGCTACATTTCTCACATTCTGCTCTATATTTACCAGTTCCTGTATTCTCTGCACCATTAACGTATCTGTACATTTCTTCTGGATAATTTCCAGTAGATGAGCAGAATATACCGGCCCATATCTGAATGGATAAAATTTTTGATTTAAAATATCCAGTATTTCACCGACAAGTCTGTTTTTGTCCCAGATTCTTTGATTATTTCGCTTATAATATCTGGTAATGTCAATATCACATGACTGTTCCAATACTATTTCAAGCAAATCTACACCTAACGGAGTAATCGCCCTGATAAAGTCAGCATATTCTCCCCGTTTTACTTTTAAATCCAGAGCCAGCATATATTCAAACAGGACTTTCTTTTCATTTTCTCCGCGTACTGCAGTAATAATCCCATTATTTTCCGGCAAAACCCTGTTCATCCTTGTCCAGTCCAGAAGCGAACGGGCATCTGCAGTTTCCAGCCACTGATATGCAACAGGACTTAAATCCTCTTTTATTTCTTTTCCCACAGCTAAAGCAGCATGATAATCATAGGCAAGTAAATGCTTCTTTATCATATCAATTTTCAAAAGACGCATTAAATTCAGGCATTTTACTTCCTGGCATCTGTTTTCTGCGGTTTCTTCATTGTCCATATTTAATTCCCAGTTGGCATCAACATCATACTCGTCCCGTTCTTCATGTTCTAAATTACTTTTCTTTTGTGGCGTTGAGACCTGAATTGGTAAAATCTGTACTCAGACAGTGTTGCCATAACCAGCAATGCGCTCTTCATTGCAGGAGTTCCGGAAGCCATATTTACCAGCAGAATATCTTCCGAGTCCTTTTGTTCTTCTATTTCTGCAATAATCCGATGAAACTCATTATAAAATATATCATACTGCTGAACATCTATCATATCTGAGTTCTCAATAATGTGAATCTCAAATTTATGATGCAGAAACTCTTCAAGCAGCTCCAGGGTTTTTACATAACGGTTGTCCTTTTTATGATTCTCCATCATTTCCTTAGACAGATAAAGATATACAACATCCGGCTGATAATATCTGCATATGTGTATCATAGAGCCATCATATAAATATTTAATAGGATCTGTATTTCCAATTGGTGAAAATAAATATTTCCTTGCCATTTTTCTCCTCCGTTTTATCTATACATTTTTTAGTTAGATCAGAACAATCTCTTCATCAAATTCTGGCACTTCACCCCATGAAGTTACCTTGCCTTTTCCTGTTATTTTATATATTCGGACATTGTCCTCTGTTTTGTCAATATATCTCGGAATTTCTTCTATCAGTTTGTTATATCTCTGTGTTGTCAGCATTGCCTCAAAAGCTGACTTCTGAACACGTTTTCCATAACCGGACAAAAGTTTGGCAAGTTTTACCCTCTTACGATTATCTACAATATCGTAAATAATCAAAACAAATTCCTTATCTGATTCCAATTCATCAGATATCTGGAAATAATAATCTTCATCATCGTATGATAATTGGCTCATAAAGGCTTGCGTCTCCCTCCTCAATTGCTTTCGCCAGATGTTCCATCTGAAGAAAAATACCACGACGAAAGCTTACCGCGTAGTCTACATATTTTAAATATCTGACTTCTGTCTGAAATTTCCTCTCCAATTTATTTAAATACAGCTTTAAGCCATCCTTTGTTATATAGCATCCCGGTTCATCCATATTAAAATAGAAGTGATCTTTCAGGATTTCATGTCCATTAATCATACTCATCGCCGTAGCATCCACGATAATTGCCCGCCATTCTTCTATCATATCGCTGGCAAGAGTAGGATGCTTTTCCGCATCCCTGTGTATAAAACCAAAATATGGATTTAAGCCTTTCATTTCTACCTTACAATAGACCTCATTCATCAATATTGAATATCCAAGGCTTATCATAGAATTGAATTCATCTCTTGGCGGACGGCGGTTTCTTCCCTGAAAAGTAAAATTTTCATCTATGCAGGCTGACAATCCTTTGAAATAATACTTTGCAGCCTGCCCTTCAAAACCAATCATCTCTTCTATTCTATCACAGGTTAATACTTTGTTTCTGCAGATAGCTAACATTTTTTGTTCTTCTTCCAGATTTAAACCTTTACTTTTCTCATACCTGCGCAGCACTACGCTTTGATTTTTGATTTTTGCACTTAAAATTTTCATAGCAAGTTCCACAGCAAAACCTGTATCATAGAGTGCACATTGTTTTCTCTGACGTTCTACATTGACGTGACCTGTTGAGATTAATCTGCCAAAATATTTACCACCTTTTGAAAAGTAACTTACAGGAATTCCTCTCTGCATACATTCTTCTGCACACTGTGTCGTCATCTGGGATTGCCCCATAATTGTAATTCCATCCAGAGATTCTATGGGAAGCATTCGTTTCGAACCATCTTTTTGTTTTACGGTACAGCAGTTACCTTCTACTCCTATTGTTGCACCACTGTCATTTACATATAAAAGACTCATGATATCACCTCTGTTTCTCTAGTAACAATTCACTTTATTGCCAAATGTAACTGTTTCTAAATTTGGATGCGAATTTCCGTCCCCCTATCGGGGAGCTACATTTCTCAATAGATCCTTACTTTTTTATTATCTTGTGAAGATGTGGTTTCCGTCCTATCGGGAGCTCATTTCTCAATGAGAATTATGCTTAATACAGAAAAATCACACTAACGTTTCCGTCCCCTATCGGGGAGCTACATTTCTCAATGTGCAACCGCTCTCACACTTAGCAAGCCCTCTCACGTTTCCGTCCCCTATCGGGGAGCTACATTTCTCAATAG
>ENA-OQDE01001204-OQDE01001204.1-human-gut-metagenome-genome-assembly--contig:-NODE-1204-length-10576-cov-31.188439_pt1 | contig 10576 bp, 11 predicted proteins | sample MGYA00242768_ERZ504595 | MGnify/ENA primary metagenome ERZ504595 (study PRJEB26092, sample SAMD00036307) | human gut metagenome | host: Homo sapiens | study: EMG produced TPA metagenomics assembly of...
CCCGGCACCGACAGCCCCGCCGCCACAGCCCGCGAGCGCAAGCGACAGCGCGCCCGCGGCAAGCGCCGAGGCAAACCCTCGCGCGAAAGCTCAAATTCAAACGCGCGCATCGTTAGCACATCCCTTCGTTGGGCATCGTCCACGCGTGATGATCGGTATGCAGCAACTCCTCGGCCAGCGGCGAGAGCGGCGCACCCAAGAACTCGCGATAGCATGCCTGAACATCGGGATTCTCGTGCGAGAAGCGAATGTCCGCTGCCGCATCGAGGTCCCAAAGAACCTGGCCACGCTCTGCCGCCAGCTCGCAGCCGTCGTGAATGGGCTGACCGCCGCCACCGACGCAGCCGCCCGGGCACGCCATGACCTCGACGAAGTCATAGCTCGCACGGCCGTCGCGAATCGCATCGAGCAGGCGGGCAGCGTTGCCCAGCCCGTGCGCCACGGCGACGCGCACCTTGGTACCATCGATATCGGCGACGGCTTCCTTCCAGCCGTCCAGGCGCGCACATCGGTAAAGAAGTCGGCGTCGGGGTTCTTGCCCGTCACCAGGTAATAGGCCGAGCGCACGGCGGCCTCCATCACGCCGCCCGTGGCGCCAAAGATCACACCCGCGCCCGTGCCAAAGCCCAGCGGCGTATCGAGCGGCTCCTCAACCAGCGTATCCACGCTCACGTGGCTCGCGCGGATCATGCGCACCATCTCGCGCACCGTCAGCGCAACGTCCACATCGGGCGTGCCGTCCTCGCCCACCATGCTCGGCAGCGCGCACTCGGCCTTCTTGGCCGTGCACGGCATCACGGACACCACAAACAGACGCTCGGGCTCCACGCCCAGCACTTTGGCATAGTAGGTCTTGGCGATGGCGCCGAACATCTGCTGCGGCGACTTGGACGTAGACAGGCTGTCGACAAACTCCGGATAGCGGGCCTTCACAAAGCGTACCCAGCCCGGGCAGCAGCTCGTAAACATGGGCAAGCCGCGGCTGTCACCCTCGCCCTTGGCGGCGGCGCCAGGCGCTCGAGCAGCTCGGAGCCCTCCTCCATAATGGTGAGGTCGGCCGAGAAATCGGTATCGAACACGTACTCAAAGCCCACGCGACGCAGCGCACACGCCAGGCGCTCGACGGTGGCCGCCTCGCGCGGAATGCCGAGCTCCTCGCCCCAAGCGCTGCGCACGGCCGGCGCAATCTGCACCAGCACGATCTTGTCGGGATCGGCGAGAGCATCGAACACGGTCTCGGTATCGTCGCGCTCGCGCAGTGCGCCCGTCGGACAATGCGTAATGCACTGGCCGCACGCGACGCAATCGGTCTTGCCGATTGGCACGCGCCCGCGGGTACCCACGGCGGTATGCGTGGCGCGGTTGGTCAGGTCTCAAATCCCCAGCCCCTGCACGTTTTCGCACACCTTGATGCAACGCATGCACTTGATGCACTTGTCGTTGTCGCGAATGATGGGAAAATCGAAGTCCCAGCCCTCGCCCGTCAAATGCCTTTGATACGGCAGATAGAAAATGCCCAGGTCATTGGCGATGGTCTGCAGGTTGCAGTTACCACTGCGCACACAGCTCGTACAGCGCGAGTCGTGCTGGGACAGCAGCAGCTGCACGTTGGTGCGACGCGCCTCGCGGGCCTTGGGGCTGTTGGTGTGGACCACCATGCCGTCGAGCACGTAGTTGTTGCAGGCGGCAACCAGCTGATCGCAGCCCTCAACCTCGACCACGCATACGCGGCAGCCGCCGATCTCGTTTAGATCGCGCAGGTAGCACAGGGTGGGAATCTGGATGCCGGCGGACTTGGCCGCATCCAGGATCGTGGTGTGCTCGGGAACCACGACCTCGCAATTATCGATAGTGAGCTTGACCATGTTATGCGCTCCGTTTTCGGTGTTGTCACTGACGGTGGTTTTGTTGGGCTCTACCATTCCAGGTTCCTCCCTCCGCGGAACGCGCCAAAGCCAAAGTGATCGCAACGCAGGCAGCGGCTCGCCTCCTGGCGCGCCTCCTGCTCGGTGAAACCCTGCTCGACCAGATCCCAATCGTGAATACGCTCGCCGGCCTCGCGCTCGCCCAGCTCGCAGCGGCCGCACTCATGCTTGCCCTTAAACTGGACGGTCGGCAGCTCGACCTCGAGCTTGATCTTGTGGTCAAAGCCCAGGTAGCGGTCGATATTTGCCGAGGCCACGCGGCCGGCGTTGATGGCACGGATGACGGTGGCGGGACCGGTCTGGCAGTCACCGCCGCTAAAGAGGCCATCGAAGTTGGGCACGGCGCCATCCGAATCGGTGACCACGCAGCCCCACTTACAAGCGATGCCCATGTCCTCAAACGGCTTGGAATCGATGTCCTGGCCAATGGCCACAAACACGCGCTCGCAGGGAATGACGCGCTCGGGCGTGGCGGCGGCACGCGGGGCCGGACGCCACGACGGGGCTCGCCGATAATCTGCGGCTGCACGCGCAGGCCACTCACGCGACCTTCCTCGCCCGTCTCGATAGCGAGCGGGGCGGTCAACTCCAGCACCTCGCAGCCCTCGGCCTGGGCACCGGCGATCTCGGCGTCCTGGGCCGTCATGTCGCAGATGCGACGGCGGTAGACGATGCTCACCTTTTCGGCACCGCAGCGCACGGCGGAGCGTGCCACGTCCATGGCCACGTTGCCGCCGCCGATGACGCACACGCGCTGGCCGCTCAGGTCGGGCAGCTCGTCGTCGCCGATGGCGCGCAGCATCTTGACGGCCGACTCCACGCCGAGCGCTTCCTCGCCCGGAAGACCGAGCTTCTTATCGCTGTGGGCGCCAATGGCCAGGTAGACGGCATCGAACTCGTCGCGCAAGCGGGCAAGCTCCTCGCCGTTGACGGAGTGATCGAGCTCAACGTCGATGCCGGCGCTCAAAATCCAGTCGATCTCGGCCTGCAGGCGCTCGCGCGGCAGACGATAGCTGGGGATGCCATAGCGCAGCATGCCGCCCAGGTGGTGGCGCTGCTCAAAGATGGTCACCTTATGGCCCATCACGGCCAGGTAGTAGGCGCAGGAAAGGCCGGCCGGGCCGCCGCCGATCACGGCGACGCGCTTGCCGGTGTTGTCCACTACATGCGGCTTGTGGTCGTTGAGGTCACTGTGCTCGACGGCAAAACGCTTGAGGGCGAGGATGTTCATGGGGTCGTCGACCATGCCACGGCGGCAGTGCATCTCGCAGGGATGCTCGCACACCAGGCCGCAGACGAGCGGCAGCGGATTGTTCTTGCGGATGACCTTGACGGCGTCGGCATAGCGGCCGGCCTCGACCAGCGAAATGTACCCGGGAATGTCGACGTGCGCCGGGCAGCCCGAAACGCACGGGACGCGGGCCTCGCGGTCAAAGCCGCAGGAGCGCTCGCGGATGTGATGCTCAAAATCGTCGCGGAAGCCGCGAATGGCCGTGAGTGCCATGGCGCCAGCTTCGTAGCCGATGGCGCAATCGCTCGAAAGATAGACGGTGCGGGCGGTGCGCTCAATCAAGTTGAGCGTGGACTCATCGGCGCGCCCTTCGAGCACATCGGCGAGCAGGTCGCTCAGCGCGCTCAGGCCCACGCGGCAGGGCGTGCACTTGCCGCAGCTCTGGGTGGAGCACAGATTGACGAGCGCTGCCGTAAACTCAACGGGGCACGGGGCGAGCGAACTCACCGCCAGACGACGTCCGAGCGCATCGTGCAGGTCGTCCATGACGGCCTGAGCGTGGCTGCGTTCCATTACGTGCAGTCGAGCCATAAGATCCCCTCTCACATGGCAGCCCGGAGGCGAGGCCGGGCGAAGTTGCTACACGCACAACACTGACCTAAAAAGTTGTTAGGTCTCCACGCAGTTCGGCAGGCGGTATGAAATGTCACCCTCGGCGGTGAAATAGAACATTACCGCAGATAAATGCCATATTTGGTAAAACGCGTTACCAAATGACAATGCCCCGCCCACGCAATCACGTGGACGGGGCATTGCTCCAGGTATGCGGCCAGCGACCCTGTTGCTTTTACTTAAGCTCGGGCCAGTAACCCTTGTTGGCTCGATCATGTCGTCGAGAACCTCCTTGGCGACCTTCATCGAAGGCACGGTCTTGTTCAGCGTAAAGGCCTTGAGCGCCTTCTCGTAAGAACCCTCGATCGTAGCCTCGACCACGAGCTTCTCGGAGTTCAGCTGCTGCATCATGAGGCCCTGCTGGAACAGAGGAATGTTGTCGCGGCTGATGACCTCGGGGCCATTCTTGCCAATGTAGGCAGGCAGCTCGACCATAGCGTCGTAGGGCATGTTGGGGATAGCGCCCTTGTTCTCGCAAATGACCAGGAAGCGCTGCTTGGTGTCGTTCTTCAGAGCGATAGCCAAATCGGCAATCCAGTCGCCGTGGCTGCCCGCATAGAACGTGCTCTCGTCGATCTCGCCCGTCTTCTCGTAGTGTCGATGCCGTCGAAGAGGTTCTTCTCACGCGTCTCCTCAACCTCGTTAGCACGGGTGCGCTCGGGGTTGGAATGCTCGACGAACTCCTTCTGCTGCAGGTAGTAGTTCAGATACGTGTTGGGCAGGTACTCCGGGAAGCACTCCATGATCTCGTACTCGCCCTTCCAGACGTAGTACCAGCTGCCCTTGGTGTGGCGGTTCTGCTCGGGGTGCTCGTCAGTGGCCTCCTCGGGCTTCTTTGCCATGAGCGAGCCCATGCCCTTGAGGTAGGAGTCTGGCAGCAGAATCTCATGCTCCTTGATGTACTCGCGCAGCTGCGGGAGCACCTCCTCGCCCTTGTGGCGGATCGAGGTGAACCAACCAAAGTGGTTGAGGCCAAAGTAATCGTACTCGACATCCTTCTTGTCGATATCGAGTGCGGCGCAAACCACGTCGATGATCGCGATCGGCATGTCGCAGATGTTGATGATGCGAGCGTTGGGACGCAGCACGCGGCAGCCCTCGGACACGATGGCAGCAGGGTTGGAGTAGTTGAGAATCCAGTAGTCCTTCTTGGCGTACTTCTCAACGTCATCGATCATCTCGACCATGGGGAAGATGGTGCGCATGCCGTAGGCAAGGCCGCCGCAGCCGCAGGTCTCCTGACCCACGCAACCGTGGCGCAGCGGAATCTTCTCGTCCTGCTCGCGCATGGCGTAGCCGCCCACGCGCATCTGGCAAACACGAAGCTCGCGTCGGTAAAAGCCGTCTTTTTGTCGGTGGTCACCGTAAGCTTGATGTCCAGGCCAAGGTCCTCGTGCAAAATCCAGTCCACGAGCACGCCGATCTTGCGCTGACGCTCCTCGTTGATGTCGTACAGACGAATCTCGTCAACGTCGAGCTCGTCCTTGCGCAGGGCGATGGACTTGACGATGCCGGGGGTAAAGGTGGATCCGCCACCACACAGAGTAATGATCATTGTTTACTGCTCCTTCTCAATTGCGTTTTCGACCTTGTCGCGCATCTCGGCGACCTTCATGCCAAAGATGATCTGGATATTGTTGCCGTTGCGGTTGATGCCGCTGTTGGGCACGTGGTTGATGAGGTTCTCATCGATGAGGTCCGGGTTCTTAACGTTCACGCGAAGCCGCGTAAAGCAGTTCTCGAGCTCCTCGATGTTGTCCTTGCCGCCAAGACCTGCGACCAGGTCGGCAATACCTGCATCGACGCCCTCTGCGGGAGCTGCGGCAACAGCGCCCTGCTTCACCGCGACAGACGCGGCGGCCTCGCCCTCGGCAACGGACTCGGCGAGCTCGGACTCCTCCTCGCGGCCAGGCGTGTGGAGGTTGAGCTTCTTAATAAGGAAGGTGAAGAGGAAGAAGTACAGAGCGGCGTTGACGACTCCAAGCACCAGCATCATCGGCCAGTTGGTCTTGTCGACACCGAGGACCAGGTTGGAAACCACGATGTTGATGATACCGCCTGCAGTCGAAGCGGGCACGGAGAGGACCTTGAGCAGAACCAGGAAGATGCCGGAAAGAACCGAGTGAACGACAAAGAGCACGGGAGCGGCAAAGACAAAGAGGAAGTCCATGGGCTCGGTGACACAGGAGAGCACGGCGGTGATGATCAGCGGGATGATAACGGCCTTGGTCTTATCCTTGTTCCCCTTGTAAGCGGTGAAGATAAAGGCGAGACCGATACCGATGTAGGGCCACAGGTTGTTGAAGGTGTAGCTGTTGAAATACGTGCTATCGGAGAAGGGCTGGCCCGTCATTGCCATCTCGGCAACACGGATGGGATAGCGCCGGCGATAACCTGATCACCCAGCGTCAGGGTGCCACCCACATCGGAGAACTGGAACGGGGTGTAGATGAGGTGGTGCAGACCGGTGGGAACGAGCAGCTTGTTGAGCATGCCGTAGATAAACAGACCGATGTTGCCCGACTCCTTAATGATGCCGGCAACGGAGGAGATGGCACCCTGAACCGGAGGCCAAACGATGCAGAAGCCAGCGCCCATAATCCAGGAAATGATGATCATGATCAGGAACGGAAAGCGAACGCCCGAGAACATCGAAAGGGCAATGGGGAACTGCTTGTTCGAGTACTTGTTGAACACAGCACCGGTGATGCAGCCCAGGATGATGCCGCCAAACACGCCGGTATCGAGCACCTGGATGCCCATAACGGTGGCCTGGCCGGTTCCGGTAAGGCCGAGCATGCCGCTCGCATCGGCAAGAGAGCCGGTGGCGTTGAGCACGATGTTGTTAGCCTGCAGGAACAGGAAGAACGACATCAGGCGATCAGCGAAGCATGGCCCTTGTTCTTCTTTGCCATGGCGCCGGCGATGCCCACGCAGAACAGAATCGAGAGGTTGTTGATGATAAACATCAGCGACTGGTAGACAACGGCGCCCACAAGCTGGAACGGACCGGAGCCCAGTACGGGGACCAAAGCGCAAATGGTCTTGTTGGTCAGAATGATGCCCACAATGAGCAGGATGCCGGCAACCGAGAGATACATCATCGGCTGGACGATCGACTTCGCGAACACCTCCAACGGCGCTTTGAAATTGAACTTCTTTTTTGCGGTCATAGCGGTACTCCCCTTCCTTTTCCGCAAATTAAGACAGATGTGCCCTGGACAAGACCGTGAGCCTTGCCTTATATCAATCGATGTGTGGGCACGTTATGCCTAGAGACCAGGTTCTCCAAGCAGGTTAACAATGTGATATGCGAGATAGCTCTTCTCGGCATCGGTAACGACAACGTTATAGGTAGACGACAAGTGGGCGGCTATGGCGTCCGCGCACGAGAATGCGCACGGATACGCCGTTTCATCGATTCGGAACAGCGCGTCGCCATTGATTTGCCCGGCCGTGGGGTCAAGCGCCCGCTGTGCGAAAAACTGCAGGTGGCGGACGAAACGCTCGTACGGCAACGAGGTGACGTCAAGGGTCGTGGCATAGTGCTCGGAAACAATCGCGAGCACGTCGCGAACAAGCTGGACCGAAACAATCAGACGGTCAGAGCGCTGCGGCATAGTGGCGTTGACGATATGCAGCGTAATAAAACCCTGCTCTTCTTCGCTCATCTGGATGCCCATATACTCCTTGATAATCTGCAGCGCACGGCCCGCAAGCGCATACTCCTTGCGATAGAACTGCTGGATCTCGAGCAGCAGCGGGTTCTCGCAGGGAACGCCCTTGCGCTCGCGCTCCAAGGCAAGGCTGATATGGTCTGCGAGAGCAATGAGAATCTTATCGTTGATGTCGACATTGAGCTCTCGACGAAGCATCTGAACGATTTCCTCGGAAATCACGAGGTTGACGGTGGGGATGGACTCCAAAAGATGAGCCAAGCGGTCAATCGTACGCGAATCCTGAGAAGTTCCCTCCTGCAACGCGTAGGTCTTTTCGACTGACGCCTCGTCGATGGCATCGCCGGCATGACGGCCAAAGCAGAGGCCTCGACCGATGACGATGAGCTCGGAGCCATCGTCCGAAGTGACCATTGCGACGTTGTTGTTAAAAACTCGCTTGATAACCACGGTACCCACCACAAGAATTTACTCGGAAAGCCAGACGACAGGCTCTTTAACAGCAACAGGGCCGGAAGCATGCTCACGAAGAGTCGAGTTCTCCGAGCGCTCGCACACGATAACGAAGACCGTGGGATCGAAGCCGGCGGCGCGGACCGCGTCGAAATCGACCTCGACGAGGGGCTGGCCCGCGTCGACATGATCGCCCTGGGCAACGAGCGCATGGAAGCCCTTGCCCTCAAGCTTAACAGTATCGATTCCGATATGCAGCATCACCTGAGCAGAGCTGTCGTCGGACATGATGCCCAGCGCGTGCTCAGTCGGAAACAGCGCGGCGACGGTGCCGGAAACAGGAGCGCACACCGTTCCCTCTTGGGGAACCACGGCAACGCCATCGCCCACGGCACGGCTGCTAAAAGCGGGGTCATTGGTATTTTCTAGATGAACAAGCTCGCCGGAAACAGGAGCGAGGATTTCGAACTCGGAAGTTGCAGTCTTCTGCTCATCCGAACCGCCCATCAGGCGAGAAAAGAAACCCATGGTGGCATGTCCCTTCATAAATATAGCCCAACCAAAATCAAGCGAATGCGTCCATAGAGACACATCCGTTCAAAGACTTTGGTTAGGCCCACGTCCGAGGGACTCGGTAACCTTCCGCATTTCTTTTTACGGGAGTTATTGTAGACAAGCCCAAAGCCAGAACAATCATTATGACCGGTGAGCGGTATTTTTTCTTCGATAAACGGTATTTAGGCGGCACTTAGGGGCGTTCCTTTCCCGCCGGCACCCAGGGGCACTCCTCACTCTGGTGCGTTGGGAACAGGTTTGTTTGCACCAGGTTGGTGCAGATTAACCTGTCCCCAATGCACCAATTTCGTATGCACTAGATGAAGGGCTCGCATTCCTTCCGCACGACGCAAGCCTTGCTCAGCATCTGGGAAACAGCGGATAGCTTGTTGGGATCAAGCTTGCGAGCGCCTCGCGGACATACGGCAATGCAGCGCATGCAGGAGATGCACGCCTCGCCAGCTGCTCGCTTGGGGTCGCCCTTGTCGATAGCACAAACGGGGCACGCCGCGGCGCATGCACCGCAGGAGACGCAATCCTCTGTTGCCTCGGGTGCCATGCGGTGACCTCCGGCTTGTTTATAAGGACGATTGCCGGGAATAGAGGGCTCGGATGCATCCTCAGTCAACAGCTTTTGCTGAATTTGCTGCGCAAACTCTGCGAGCTGCGCCGCATCCTGCGCATCCGGTCGCCCAGCAGCAAACTGACGAGCAACGGAATGCTCAGCAATAGCAGAAACCGCTGCAACCACCCTAAATCCGGCGCGCTTCGCAACGTCCTCCAGCTCTACGAGCGTGTCCTCAAACGCGCGGTTTCCGTATACACAAACCAAAACAGCCCGAGCCCCGTTGCCGCGCACCATGCCCAACCGGTCAGCCACCACAGCCGGGATTCTACCGGCATACGCCGGCACAGAGATTACGGCCACGTCGTCCTCAGTCATCGAGACAGCGCTGAAATCTAGCCCGCTATCGGTCAGATCGACGGTAACGGTATTTTTGTCCAGCGCCCCGGCCACAAGGCCAGACACCTTCCGCGTTCCACCCGTCGGACTAAACACAATTTCGAATACGTCCATCGAGGCACCCTCCCCCTACGCCTGGCAACGCGTCAAGCCGTTTTCACATCCAGCCAGAGTATACGGTACGTGGGATCCCCGTTTTGGTGCACCAACACCCCAATGCACCCACCCTACGCTGTCTGCCTCTTCGTTTTGTATTAATTACGGTACAGATTGTATATATTTACGGGATACCGCCGTGTTCTCCTGAGGTACCCCATCCTGGCCCGTGCAAAAAACGGAGTATTCTGCAACGTGACCGCGCCAGCACCGCCGCGGGTGGGCAAAACTGTAGGGCGCCGTATCATTTTAAGTCCCGACATGGCGAGAATAACGCGTCCCTGCTCCGGAAAACGGCGAAATCTGACTCGGAACGCTCGCTAGGGATATCCGAAGGCCACCGTTGGCGACGTCGAATCATATGCAGACAACTCGAACTGCAGAATACTCCAAAAAATGCACGGCGCACCCCATAGGACCCATTGCTGCATGGCGGAAAATAGGTCCTCAGCATCCCCCAGATGCATTCCCGAGAAAATCACGTTTGAATTAGCGATGGACACGGCAAACAAAAGGGCCCGAGCGTTGTTTGCTCGGGCCCTTAGCTTGTCTCACGCTAGCGCGCGATGCGCATCTTACTTGCGCTTGCCGCCGCCGTCACCGGGGCGACGGGAGCTGCCGCCGCGCTTGCCACCACGGCTGTTGCCATAGCTGCCACGGTTATCGCGACCGCCGGCACGGCCGCCACGGGAGCCGGTCTGGTTGCCGCCACGCCCGCCACGATAGCCGCCACGACGCTCCTCGCGGGTATCGTCGTAGTTGCGCCAGTCATCGCGACGATCGCGGCTGGCACGCGGGTCACGACGATCGCACGACTCACCCGAGCGACCAGCGCTGCCGCGACCACCGTTGCCACGGCCACCCTCGCGACGCTCGCCGCCGCGGCTACCGCGCTCTCAAGCGCTTGCCGCCACGGGACTCGCCGCCGCGGGTGCTACGCTCA
>ENA-OQDE01001206-OQDE01001206.1-human-gut-metagenome-genome-assembly--contig:-NODE-1206-length-10568-cov-1.685662_pt1 | contig 10568 bp, 19 predicted proteins | sample MGYA00242768_ERZ504595 | MGnify/ENA primary metagenome ERZ504595 (study PRJEB26092, sample SAMD00036307) | human gut metagenome | host: Homo sapiens | study: EMG produced TPA metagenomics assembly of...
TGAAGGGCGACGGGCGCTACGCTTTCAAGGCGCTGGCCACCACCGGGGGCGCGAGCACGGGCCAGACTGCCGCGAACGCCGAGTTCTCCTACGTCACGAGCGATTACTCGAGGCTTCTGGAAGACCCGGAGATCGACCTCGTGGTAGTCTCCACCGGGCACAGCTCGCATGCGCGGATAACCGTGGAGGCGCTCGAGGCCGGGAAAAGCGTGTACTGCGAGAAGCCCCTTTGCCTTACGCTCGACGAGCTCGAAGCCGTCGAGGACGCGTATCGCAAGAGCGATGCCCATCTGTTCTGCGGCATGAACCGGCGCCACGCCCCCTGCATAGCGCAGGTGAAAGAGGAGCTGCACACCGACGAGGCGCCGGCCGTGTACGACTACATCGTCAACGCGGGCGAGATACCCGCAGACCATTGGACGCAGGATGCCGAGGTGGGGGGCGGTCGGATCATCGGGGAAGCCTGCCATATGGTCGACGTGATTCAGAGCCTCGATGGCAGCGCGATCGATTCTCTCGAGATGACGTTGCGGATTCGCCCGCGCATCCCTGCAAGGACAACGCCCTCGTCACCATGAGGATGGCATCGGGTGCCATCGCCAGCATCGTGTACACGTCGGCAGGATCGAAGAAGTACCCCAAGGAGCAGCTGCGCGTGTTCGGCGCGGGCAACGTCTACGAGATGAACAACTACGTGAGCCTGACGCGCTACAGCAACGCGAGGAAGAGCTCCCCGAAGCTCAGGCAGGACAAGGGCTTCGCAAGCGAGTACGACTTCATGTTCAAAGTGCTGATCGGCGAGATCGAGAACAAAGCCATAGAAGATGCCTTCGAAGGGCATAGGATGCTGCTCGAGGCGCTAAATGGATAAGATGGCGGTTTACAACCGCCTGCCGGTCTTCGCGCAAAACTGGGCATGCTCTGTCGAGGGGGCCCGCATAGCTAGAACGAGATTCGGATCCTTGTTCCGCAGAACGCTGCAGGACTATGAGGCGAGAAGCCGGTGGAGCTCCGAGCGGATTGCGGCGTACCGCGATGAACGGCTTCGCGCCATGGTTAAGTACTGCTACGATACGGTTCCGTATTACAGGGCGATGTTCGACGAAGGCGGGATAGACCCGGCATCCATCAAAAGCCTCGACGACATGGGCAGGCTTCCCTTGCTAACAAAAAAAGAGGTGAACGAGAACCCGGAACGGTTCTTCTCGACGGCTTACCGTGGCAAGAGAATCAAGCACCATACCAGCGGTACCACTGGTTCAGGCTTTGTCTTCTATACAAGCCCCGAGGCGATCTGTGAACAATGGGCTTGTTGGTGGAGATTCAGGGAAGCATTGGGCATCGAGTTTGGAACTTCCCAGGCGATGTTCGGAACTCAAAAAGTAGTTCCAGCAATCCAGGCGGCGCCTCCTTACTGGCGAGAGAACAGGCCGGGCAACCAGGTGTACTTCAGCGCTTTTCATGAAAGCGAAGGCAACCTTGCCGAATATTGCGAGGAAATCAAAAGAAGACGCATTCCCTGGATCCATGGATACCCATCTGCTTGTCCCCGTAGCTCTGTTTGCTGCGAGGAACGGGGTGAGCTTCCCCTGTGTTCGATTCGTCACCACTGGAGCGGAAAATCTTTACGATCACCAAGCGGCGCTTGTTGAGCGGTCTTTCGGAGTTCGTCCATATCAGCATTATGGAATGTGCGAGGGGGTTGCTAATTTTTCTCAGGACAGCGAGCATCGGATGCTCGTCGACGAAGACTATGCGGCCGTCGAGTTCTGCGATGATGGAAGAATCATAGGGTCGACTTTGACCAATATGGCAATGCCTCTGCTCCGGTGGGACACCGGAGACATCGCCGAGTCGACGACGCTGCCGGACGGGAGGCGCGAAGTGGTCTCTTTGGACGGTCGCGCCGAAGACAGCGTACTGCTTCCAAATGGCACCACGGTTGGAAAGCTAGATCATGTATTCAAAGATACCGTTCATATTGCCGAAGCTCAAATTCATCAAAATCCCGATCTGAGCATCACGGTGTATGCGGTCAAAGCTCAAGATGACGTTGCAGAGGACGAGCAGAAAGCCCTCCGGCAATTCGCCGAAAGCTTTTCATGTCCCGTTCCCATTGCTTTCGAGTATGTGACAAGTATACCTAGGGCGGCATCGGGGAAATTGCGCTTTGTCGTCTCCGAAGCTCGGAGGGATCGCTAATGGCCGAGGTGGTCGTGTTTGACGGTATCGAGGAGTATGGTTGCGTTCTCCATCCTTCGCAAGAAGAGGCTGCGGGCGTAGATGGCATTTTTTCTCCTATCAGGCACCTGGTTAAGCCAGGTGAAACGGTAGTGATAAAACCGAATCTTGTTGCCGACTCGCGCATCGGTGCTTCTGATGAATGGGTGCAAGTAATCACGAATGGGGCGATTATCGAACGTACGGTGCAGGAGGTTGTTCTTGGGCTGCAAGGCAAGGGCAAGGTGCTTGTGGTTGATGCGCCGCAAACGGATTCTGATTATGAAAAATTGCCAAACGCGTCGATCTCGACGGAATCGTTGAAAGGTGTTCACGTGGATCTTCGGTTGAGATCGAGCACTTCGACTTGCGAGAGGAACAATGGATAACGCGAGAAGGGTTACAGTCGGCAAAAAAAGCTCAAGGGGATCCATTGGGGTACAGAGAAGTGAACCTTGGAACGCAAAGCTTATTCGCATCAAAAAGGAACAAGAACTACTACGGTGCGGATTACGATCAAAAAGAGACATCTCGATACCACAATGAAGTGGATAATATTTACGTCATGTCAAATACTGTTCTATCGTGCGATACTTTCATCAACCTCCCCAAGCTTAAGCCCCATAAGCTCGGGGGAGTTACGTGTTGCTTAAAGAATGCCGTAGGGACGTGCGTTGTGAAAAACTCGCTTCCGCATCATACGACGGGCTCACCCAAAGTTTTCGGAGACCAATTCCCTCAGATGTCTGGCAAGGTTAAAGCTGAGGGTACTCTGAAAAAGATAGCCGCAAGTGCGCTTAAGTACAAAAACCCTCTCGTCAGTTATCCGATAGGGTTGGCGAAAAAGGTAACAGGAAAGGTATTTGGCGAGCAAACGTCAGCTACGGTTCGAAATGGGTCGTGGTATGGCAACGACACTATCTGGCGAACGACGCTCGATTTAAATAGAATCCTTCTTTACTCAGACAAGGAAGGAGTTATGAAGGATCTGCCTCAGCGAAAGTACTATGCTGTGGTCGATGCCATCGTGGCCGGTGAGGGTGATGGCCCTTTGGACGCTGATGCGAAAGAGTCCGGCATCCTTCTTGCCGGAGGCGATCCTGTTGCTGTTGATGCAATCGCGGCGACGCTCATGGGGTTCGATTATGAAAAGATCCCGACTGTTTCAAACGGTTTCGCCGAGATGCGCTGGCCTTTGACTCAAGACGCACCGGATAAGATAAAAATCAAAAGCAATAACGAAAACTGGAATGGGAATCATGTCGGCAGCGTCCTTGGAAGTACTTTATCTTTCAAGCCGCATTTTGGATGGGTGGGACACATCGAGCTGGAGAGTTGGGAATGAAGCTAGCCCAAATCAACGCTTACTCGGCTGGGTCTACAGGTCGGTTGATGCTGAAAGAGCATATGGAGACTCTCGCTCGTGGCGATGAATCATATGTTTTTGGGCTCGAGGTGATGAGCCGCAATATACGCAGGCAATTCGAGTCGGAACAGCGTTGGATGTGTACGCTCACGCTGCGCGTGCTCGTGTTACAGGACGAGTTGGTTTTTGCGGCTCAAAACATGCGACGGAGAGAATGGTGCAGCGGCTGCGACGCATCGAACCCGACATTATCCATCTGCACAATTTGCATGGGTACTCCTTTCACCTGCCCACTTTGTTTAGCTATCTTGAAAAGACCCCTGCGCAGATAGAATGGACCCTGCATGATTGTTGGGCGTTTACAGGTCATTGTGGGCATTTTACCGCTGCGAACTGTTCTCAATGGAAGAAGCATTGCGGACGGTTCGGGCGCTGTCCTATGCAAAGGGTCATTCCCTGGTCCCTATTTGACTCAAGTGAACGAAACTTTGCCGACAAGAAGTCGCTTTTTACTTCATTGCCGCATGTGAAGTTAATTGTTCCTTCTCAATGGCTTGCTGATCTGGCGAAACAGTCCTTCCTGGCTAAATATCCGATCTCCGTTATTCCCAATAGAGCAGATGAGAATGTGTTCAAGCCAACGTGCAATGATTTTAAAAAGAATCATGGTATCGAGGGACAAGTCATGGTATTGGGCGTTGCTGGCTCCGTTGGAACGAACGAAAGGGGCTTGACCTTTTTTTGGATCTTGCCCAAATGTTGGATGACAGGTTTGCTTTAGTGCTTGTTGGGCTGAATGCTAAGCAACGCGCGGCTGTCAAGAAAATGAACGATTCATCCGCAACGCTCATCCCCCTCGGAGCCATTGCCGACGGCGTTGAGCTTGCAGAGATTTATACGGCTGCGGATTTTTTTTGGAATGCCAGCGTTGAAGAAACCTTTGGAATGACCACTTTGGAAGCCATTTCATGCGGCACCTTTGCCATAGTGTGCATGCGAACACCTGGTGAGGAAATCATTGATGTCGAAACGGGAATTGCCTTACCTGCAGACGCGGAGTTCGTCGCAGAGTATTTGATGGATCTTTGCAAGAACGGTGGCAAATCGTCGTGAAGGATTTTGCATCTCCGTTCGCTATCGGATTCGTAGTGCTCCTTGTCCTTGTGTTTGCGCGATCCCGCAAGCATACCGATTTCGCTTTAGCTTTGTTTGCAATCGCGTGCATTATGGATATGAATATGATTTCTGCGCCGCTTGCTATTGTAGCTGGTCAGGAAATATCATGTTCCGACATTGTTCTGGTGCTTTTTGTGCTATTCGCGCTCAATGCAGCCGTGAGGGATCGTGTCGTGCTTAATAAGCTTGCTCTTTCTGCGGCCCTCATCTTCCTTGTTGTGCTTATAAGCTCGTTGTTGTTCAATTTTTGCTTTCCTTACAGTAAGGCCATCGTCGCCTCGGGAACCTCGTGGGACATGTTCGTGTCCGGGTGGGCTACTCAATCTGTTCAGGTTTTGGCGAGCGTAACTTACTAGTGTTTGTTCGCTATATGCTGTTTGCCTTTTCCGGGGTTCTCGCGGTATCCTATTTAAGGGAGATGACTTCATAAGGGTTGGACGATGGGTTGTAGCGGTAGGAAAGCTGCACATTTGTTATGCGATGTTCGAGCTTTTCACTAAGGCGGTGCTCGGATTGAACATCGCCTCGCAATTCACCTCGTTCCTTTTTGCTGATAGCCATGTATATACTGCTTATATCGTGCGAGACTCTCTTGTTGCTCTTTGGGGCCTTACGCGCGAACCTTCTCATTTTGTTTTGGCGCTCGGTTTCTTTGTCGTCGTGTTTCTGCTTATTAAAATCTCCGGTCGAGCGCACGCGAGAAGAAGGTTTGGCCTGTGCTCGCAGTTGCTCATGTGCGTTTCCGCCGCATCCTCGACGGTAGTGCTATTGCCCATGCTCGCGTTTTTTGCTTTCGCGCTGTTTCAGATACAACGTAGAGGTTTCGTTCGCATGCTGCCTATCTGCATAGCTTTTGCTGTGTTGGGGACGGGAGTGTATGTTTTCGCTGGGACGGAGCTCGGTCAATCATTGCCCTATTTTGAGAAAGCTTATGGCGTCTTTATCTCTATCGAAAGCGCGTTTCGTGGCGATTATTTCGCTTTACGTGCGACTATGGGATCGCCTCGCCTTGTTAGCGTGGTCGAATCCATTCGTACTTGGGTTGAAGCGCCCTTAATCGGAATTGGCGTAGGTTCCATGAACCATTTAGTGGAGTGTTCGCGCAGCTGGTGAATACCGGGTTAGTTGGCTTTGTCGCATGGTTGGGATACCTTCGATCACTGCAGAGTCGTACTCCCGTGCGGTACTCCTATATGATGCTTGTCCTTGTCGTGGCGGGCACCATGCTCTTTTTGGGGCAAGAAGGCTCGATGTATTCTTTCGCGCTATTGTTAATCGCACCATTGAGTTCCTATTGCTTGCAGCTGGCTGAAACTGATCGCTGCGGGCTTGGGGTGATAGGCGCACCGAATCGACTTGGCTTGAAATGCAAAAAAGAGAAGGGTGGCTCCAGAGTTGAGCTGGTGCGTACGGCATCCGCTAAATTGCGACGATAAGAATGGAGGGGTCGGTGCCATATGCGGGTGGCCGAACGCGAAAAATTTTTACTCGATATAAAGCGCAACAAGTGTTCCCCCTTGCGTAAAAGTGGTGGATATTATTCTGCCTGCGCAACGAGCAGGGTTGCTCTCATGCGATGGCCCGTCGTGTGTTTGCCGCATGCAAAAAATTTTGCTTTTTGGTTGCGGTTGTGAGCTGCCTGCTTCTGCATGTAGGGGAGGAGGGATCCTCATGCCTCACCTGAATGGAATATTTATCAATCCGAGTGCGTGTCTGGGATCCGGGTGCGCCATCTACCACCAGGTCACAATTGGCGCAGGCGAGAATAACGGGATGTTTGGATCGCCGCGCTTGGGCGACAACGTGGTGGTTTATGCGGGTGCGAAGATCATAGGGCCCATTTTTGTTGGAAATGACGTAGTTGTTGGGGCGAATGCGGTGGTTACGAAGAGCGTTGTTTCGGGTGCAACGGTTGTTGGTGCAAATCGTATTGTTACTGATCGCAGTCGAGGAACTGTTTTATGAGTGCGCTCAGCGTCTCGGCGCGCAAAAGGAGGACTTCGTGAAGATTCTTTACGTGGCGACGGCTTATGCAGGGTAGATTCATTGTTGCTTAATGGCGCTACTAGAATTGACGGGCTGCCTCCTCAAACAAAGGTGTTGAGGGCTCTTGTCGAACGCGGCGACGAAGTGATATGGTTATCCATATAGATGGAGAAGCTCGGCCGTTGGACATTGCCTGCGACTGGCTTAAACGGCTCAACGTGATCGAGACGGTATTTCGAAGCAAGGGCTAATGGAGAAGCTTGGGTTCATTCGTAGAATGAACTCAATTGTCAAGCGGTATCTTGCGGAAGGTAACTATGATTTCGTTTATTTAGTGGGAGACGCCTGCACTAGAGGCGCGCGCTACGCGCGACTTGAAGGAGTGCCATGCGGTCAGCGCTTGTTTGGCAGCTATGGAATGTGGATGCTCGAACATCACGGGAAGATATGGTGCCTTGTATGTCATTATCCACGGATGGCACCCTTTTTTACTGCGAAGGAATTCCTGCTCATTACAGAGGATGGCTCCGATCTTAATAGAACATTCGATATGCTAGGAATCACTAGTCCTCTTTACGATGCTTACGAATGGACGAATGGCGTATGTTTTCCGTCCAAGACGATGGGACTCAAGCCTCGCCTGATTTTCCGTATGACTACTTATTTTGCGGTTCGCGTTTGGAGCGGATAAAGGGGCAGAAGAACTGTATTGAGATTTTAAACGAGTTGAATTGTCGTGGGCACGGAGATATCCACCTCGTTTTCGCAGGAAGAGTGAGCGAACAAGGCTTCGACGACGAGTTGCGTGAAGACGCTATACGTTATGGCCTGGGGGAGCGGTTCATTTCTTGGGCTCTATACCACAGGATCAAGTATGGCAATGGGCAGTAAATGCTGTAGCAACGCTTGCGTTCAATCCTTATTCCAATCGAGGCAATGCAACCATTGAGGCGCTTGCAGGCGGTGCGTGATGATCGTGCCAAAGGCTGACAAGTGATGGACGATCTGGTCCTCGATTGGAAAACGGGTTTTCGAGTTGATGGGGTATCTGATTCGGCCGATCGCATTGAATGGTTGATGCTGACCGGGCTCGCTCAGAGAAGATTCGCAAAAACGCCCTAGCCAACACCAGGCGAGTGGTTCCTACTTGGGAGAAGAGGGTTCAAATGGAGCTCGATCTCATCGATTCCTACGCATGCGTCAACAAGGAGTCGTTGCGCGCCAATTTTTCTCCGCTACGGTAACCCGCTCGATTTTGCACTGATATCGCGGCGCTCTTGCTTGCGCGATAGGAAAGGGACTTTGACAAATGAATGGTAAAGAAATTACGAGAAGCATAGTCGCTCGCACCCTCGTCTGCGGTACGGTCGGCCTCGGCTACGTGGGGCTGCCGCTGGCGGTGGAGAAGGCGAAGGCCGGCTTCAAGACGATCGGCTTCGACGTGCAGGCCGACAAGGTGGACATGGTCAACCGCGGCGAGAACTACATCGCGACGTGGTGCAGGAGGATCTCGCCGCGCTCGTGGAGGCCGGCACGCTCGAGGCGACCTGCGACTTCTCGCGCGTCGCCGAGTGCGGCTTCGTCGCCATCTGCGTGCCCACGCCGCTCGACGCCCACCAGATGCCCGACACCTCCTACATGGAGCGTCCGCGCGCGAGATAGCCCCTACATCCGAGAGGGCTGCATGGTGGTGCTCGAGTCCACCACCTACCCCGGAACCACCGAGAGCTGATACTCCCCATCCTGGAGGAGGGCTCCGAGATGAAGTGCGGCGAGGGCTTCTACCTGGCTTCTCGCCCGAGCGCGTGGACCCCGCAACCTCTCTACAAGACGAAGAACACGCCGAAGGTGGTGGGCGCCGTCGGCGAGGAGGCGCTGGAGCTCATCTCGGCCGTCTACGAGGCGGTGCTCGAGGGCGGCGTCACGCGCGTGTCGAGCCCGGCGGTGGCCGAGATGGAGAAGATCCTCGAGAACACCTACCGAAACGTCAACATAGGGCTCGTCAACGAGCTCTGCATGCTCTGCGACCGCATGGGCATCGACGTGTGGGAGTCGTCGACGCCGCCAAGACCAAACCCTACGGCTTCACGGCCTTCTACCCGGCCCCGGCCTGGGCGGCCACTGCATACCGCTCGACCCCTACTACCTGTCGTGGAAGGCGCGCGAGTACGGCTTCCACACCTCCATGATCGAAGCGTCCATGACCGTGAACGACGGGATGCCGGAATGGGTGGCCTCCCGCGCCGCCCGCATCCTCAACCGGTCCGGCAAGGCGATGATGGGCGCGAGGGTCCTCGTCCTCGGCGTGGCCTACAAGCAGGACATCGACGACTACCGCGAGTCGCCGGCCCTGCGCGTGATCGAGCGTCTGGAGGAACAGGGCGCCGAGGTGTCGTACTACGACCCTGGGTGCCGCGCTACTGCCATAAAGCGAAGCCAGGGAATCCATCCCGGACCTGTCGGCCGAGGCGATCGCCTCGGCGACATTGTTCTGGTCGCCTGCGCGCACACCAACGTCGACTACGCTTCGTGCAGAGGCACGCGAGGGCCGTGCTCGACGCCAAGAACGCCATGAAGGGCGTGTCCCCGCGAGAGAACGTCGAGGTGCTGTGACATGAAGGTGCTTACCGTCGTCGGGCGCGCCCCCAGTTCATCAAGGCCGCGATGGTGTCCCGGGAATTCTCCGAGCGTGAGTGCATCGAGGAAGTCATCGTCCATACGGGGCAGCACTTCGACAGGAACATGTCGGAGCTATTTTTCGAGGAGCTCGGGATTCCCGAACCGAAGATCAATCTCGCATATCGGGAGGAACCCATGCGCAGATGACGGCAAGGATGCTGGTCGCCCTCGAAGACGCGATGGTCGAGGAGGCGCCCGATGCAATATTGCTCTACGGCGACACGAACTCCACTCTTGCCGGGGCCCTCGCGGCGGCGAAGCTCGGCATCCCGATCTGCCACGCGGAGGCCGGTGCTCGCACCAGGTTCAAGAGCAATCCCGAAGAGGTGAACCGCATATGCACGGACCATCTCTCGTCCGCGAACTGCGCACCCACCCCGTCGTGCTTGGAGAACTTGGTGGAGGAGGGGCTAGGGGCCGTTTCCTCCTTCACGGGAGACCTCATGTACGACGCGTTCGCTTTCTATTCCGAACGTTCGGATTCATCCCCGTTAACCTTAAGAAAGCTCGACGGCTCAAGCTTTTCTTTGAGGGAGCCTTACATCTACTTGACGTGCCATCGTCAAGAGAACGCAACGGAATCGAAGCTGAAGGAGCTGCTGTCGGCAATTGGGGAGCTTGAAACCGCAGTCGTCTATCCGGTGCATCCACGGGTTCGGAGTCTTATCGAGAAGACTGCCCCTGTCGGGAATGTTCCGAATCTGCATTTCGTTGATCCTGTTGGTTATTTGGAAAGCATACGATTGGTCAACGGCGCTCAACTTATTATCACGGATTCCGGAGGGCTTCAGAGGGAGGCGTTTTTCGCTCGAAAGAAGTGCGTCACGCTGCTTCCCTTTCCGAGTACCGATGAATTGTTGAACGGCCATCGCAACATACTCCTGCCGTCGATCGAGAAAGACGCGCTTTTAGAGGCGATAGGCGTCCCCCAGTCGATCGACGATTCTTTCCGTCCGTTCGGGGATGGGAGAGCTGCCGTTTCGATCGTGGAAGTTTGCTGAGAATAGATGAGGGGGGTTGCTTAGAATGAAGTGCGCAATAGTAGGCTGCGGGCGCATAGCGCTCAACCATATCAAGGCCGTCCGCGCGAACGGCTTCGAGCTGGCGGCGCTCTGCGACACCGCCCCCGGCAAGGCCGAGG
>ENA-OQDE01001207-OQDE01001207.1-human-gut-metagenome-genome-assembly--contig:-NODE-1207-length-10563-cov-4.187524_pt1 | contig 10563 bp, 8 predicted proteins | sample MGYA00242768_ERZ504595 | MGnify/ENA primary metagenome ERZ504595 (study PRJEB26092, sample SAMD00036307) | human gut metagenome | host: Homo sapiens | study: EMG produced TPA metagenomics assembly of...
AGGCTTTGTCTTTGAAGCGATCGTATCGTCCACAATACAGAAAACAGGCTTTCCGGTGCGTGCTGCTTCTGAATAAATAATCTCAATGACAGAGCATTTTAACGTATCTGAAAGTAATGAATCATCCCATTTTCCGGAATTGAGGAAATGGGCAATCGTAGTTCTGTGACAGGAACTGTTTTTAGCAAAGTCCGTGGTTTTTCCATGATATCCTGAAATGAAAATACTGATTAGGATACTCATAAGATGGTTTATTACTCGGTTCGAATAAAATTTGCATAAGTTTAATTTTTTAAACTGGTTGTATATGAATGAGGAATGATGTATAGTATTTGCGAGAGACACCTTCTTTCGTAAATGTTGCAAATGTTTGTTTTGGCACTTTCATTATACAACACATGGAATCGAGGTGTCTTTCTTTTATGCAAAATCACGAACTTGCTCATTTATAGGTTAAATATCAAAGAACCGTATCAGGCGGGCGATTATTTGTATTATTTTGGCGGAACAGATGATGTATGGCTCGGCCTCTGGGGAATCATTCGAGTCTATGATAAATATCAGAACTGTCTGAAACCACTTTGCAAAGGGAAGGTTATTGCGCTGTATGAAGTGAAAATCAAAAACATGTCTCCAATCCCTTGTACATTCAATCCCGATATGCTATTCTGAACACAGAAATAACAACAGCAGAAGTCGATGAAGAATAAAAATACAAGAGGAATTGATGACATGAAAATTCAAGAAAAAATGAGAAAGCCGATGTTGGAGGCGAAATATCTGAATGTAGAGAATACAGACAGATACCGTCCCATCATCCGGCTTTTTTATTTAAAGTACGAAAAATTAAAATATTGGATGTATCAGGAGGAGGTCTTTGAGGAGTTAAAAGAAGATCCTTATTTTCAGGAATATACGATGGAACAGTGTCAGCAGGACCTGGCGGCGCTTGCATCCTGGGGAAATCTGCTTACAATTCAGGATACCCGGAAAGTGACAACGATTGAGGAATTTAAAAACAAGAAGTTTCGCTATCAGCTTTCTGAGACAGCAGTTGAAGTCGAGCGAATGGTGATTCGGATTGAAAATCTGTTGATCGAAGGCTCTTCGCTGGACCTACTTATTGGAGCGGCTTCGGATCAGCCTTGGAAGGCTGGGGGAGATGTCACAGGCAGAAGCGGAAAAGCGGTACGGATGGTGGAATGATCTGAACAGTGATTTTATTCGGTTGAATCAGAATTACCAGGACTATATGAGGGAATTAAACAGTGTAAAAGCAGAAGAGATGATGAAAACAAAAGAGTTTCTTGTGTTTAAAGACCGGCTGATCGAGTACCTTCGCTCGTTTGTAAAGAGCCTCCAGGTAAATGTGACTGCGATCGAGCAGCAGCTCCGAAGTGTTGACCGGGAGGTCGTGAATCAGATTTTGCAGAAAGTGACAGAGTATGAGCTCTCGATTCCGAGAATGGATACAGAGATTGATGAGCAGATGATTTATGACAAAATGAAGGGGCGTTGGGAAAGTATTTCCGAGTGGTTTTCAGGAAAAGACGGGATGGAATCGGAAGCGGGAAAAGTGTTTGATACAACAAACGAAATCATCCGGAAGATTACCAGATATGCCACACGAATCAGTGAGATGAGCAATCAGGGCTCAAATCGGCGGGAGGAATATAAAAAGCTGGCGGACATATTTGGAAAGTGCAGGGATATCAACGAGGCACATCGACTGTCAGCGGTCGTATTCGGGATCGAGAAGCCGCTCCATCTCAAAGGAGAATTGAGCAGAGAGACAGACAGCATTAACAGTGTGTATATGAGGAAGAAGCATATGCCGTGACAGTCACTCCCAGAGTGCGCACCTACAAACAAAAAGCCAGAAGAAGCGGTATCGTCGACCGGTCAAAAGAGAAGGAAGAGATGCGGCTGCTGATGATCAGGAGGTTGGAAGAGGAGCGGAAGCTGCTCAAGAGTTATATACATAACGGACGACTTGAGTTTGCAAGTCTTCCGGTGATCGAACCGCCTGTACGGGATATGTTTCTTCTGTGGCTTTCAAAGGCTCTGGAAAGGAAGAATCATCGTGCAAAAACAGAAGACGGGCAGATGTATTATATTGAACGGGCAGATGTGAAAGAGTATTGTATGTTAGAATGTACAGATGGAACATTTCAGATGCCTGCTTATACAATTGTGTTTGAAGATGGGGAATCAAAATGAGAACGTTGGAATTATTATTAAACCGCCGATGGATTTTAAATCCAGAGAGAGGGAGCTTTATTATCAGGTGAAAGAAGAGCTTTCATCGGGAGAAGAGAAGAAATTCCTGATGGAGAAGCTCGGGTATCAGGTGGTCGTGAATCCGTATATGATCAAGGTAGAAAAGATGCCTGCAGTTCCGGAAAACTGGATGGGCATTTTAGAATTTAAAGAGCCGATCGAGTATGTGTTTTTCTGTCTTGTGCTCATGTTTCTGGAGGATAAAGAGGCAGAAGAGCAATTTGTATTGTCAGAATTGACAGAATACGTACAGAGCCAGTATCAGGAGGAGCAGATCGACTGGACAGTTTACCGGTACAGACGTCATATGATCAAGGTTATGAAATACTGCGTAGCCGTCGGAATTCTGAATGTGGATGATGGAAGTGAAGAAGGATTTGCGAAAGATGATACCAGTGAGGTATTATACGAAAATACAGGAGCATCCCGGTATTTTATGAAAAACTTCACGCAGGACATCATGGGTTACACATCTGCAAAGGAGTTTGAAAAAGAAGAGTGGATCGATGTGAATGAAGACAGAGGGATTGTGCGCAGACAGAGAGTATACCGAAAGCTTCTGATGTCGATGGGAATGTATAAGGATGCGGAATCAGAGGAGGATTTTGCCTATCTGAGAAATTACAGAAATATGATACAGGGGGACCTGGCAGAATTATTTGACTGTGAACTGCATGTACACAGCAGCAGTGCATTTCTCGTGCTGGGAGAAGAGTGCAGACTGGGGAGGTGTTTTCCGGAAGGAAATACACTTTCTGACGTTGTTCTTTTGACAAATCAACTGATACAGAAAAGAGTAACAGAGGGAAGGATTACCGTTCCACTGGACGAACAGATTTGTATTCCAAAGGAAGTTTTTCGTGCAATTGTGGAAGAATGCAAGGAAAAATTCGGAGAAGGTTTTAATAAGACGTACCGGGAGATGACGTTTGCCGAGTTTTATCGGGAAGTGGAAAGATATATGGAAGAGCTGATGCTGATAGAAATTGGAGCAGATCATGTGAAAATCAGACCGGCAGCAGGAAAAATCTATGGAAAATATCCGGAAGATTTTTTGAAAAACGGAGGAAGAGATGAATAGTAAATGGCAGATAAACAGAGTTGGATTGCTCGATTTTTGGTATTATGATGAGGAAGAATTTGATTTTCTGGATGGACGTATGCTGCTTCGAGGGGCGAATGGTTCCGGCAAATCGGTAACAATGCAGAGCTTTATTCCGCTTCTGCTGGACGGAAACATGCGTCCGGAGCGTTTGGATCCATTTGGTTCCCGCGCCAGAAAGATGGAAAACTATCTTCTGGAGGAGGGAGATGAGAGAGAAGAGCGCACAGGGTATCTTTACATGGAGTTAAAACGCCTGGAAAGTGAAGAATATCTGACACTTGGGATCGGACTTCGTGCGAGAAAGAATAAAAAGCTGGAATCCTGGTATTTCTGTGTGACGGACGGCAGGCGTGTGGGAAAAGATTTGTTTCTATATAAAGATGTGGAAAATAAGATTACCTGCTCGAAAGGAGAACTGAAATACCGGATCGGTGAGGGCGGCAAGTGATGGAAACACAGGGAGAGTATGCCCAGTGCGTCAACCGCCTCCTTTTTGGTTTTGAGACACAAGAGGAATACAAAGAGCTTCTGGAGCTTTTGATCCAGCTGCGTACACCGAAGCTTTCCAAAGACTTTAAGCCGACCGTGATTAATGAGATTTTAAGCAGTTCGCTTCAGACACTTTCGGAAGATGATCTGCGTCCGATGTCCGAGGCAATCGAAAACATGGACAATCTGAAAACAAATCTGGATACATTAAGCGAAAGCATTCACGCAGCGCGGCAGATTGAAAAGGTATACGATCAGTATAATCAGATTGTGCTTTATGACAAGGCGCTGCTGTTTTCAGATGCAGGGAAAGCATATGAGAACTGTATGAAAAATGGAAAACAGATTACGGAAGATCTGGCGATTCATATGGAAGAACTCAGGAAGGAAGAACAGCATTATGAAGCTCTGAAACAGGAAGAGGAAATTTTAAAAGAGGAAAAAACCTCTCTGGATAAAAGTGATGCGGCACAGTTAAAAGAGCAGGAGAGTAAGTTGAAAGCAGAGCTTCTGGAGAGAGTAAAGGAGCAGCAGACAAAAGAAAAACAGGAACAGGAAAAGAAAGAAAAACAGATCGATACAGAAGAAAAGATAAAAGCAGAAACAGAAAAAACAGAACGTATCTGGGAAGAGATTGAAAGTTGTCTGGAAGAGATGGAAACAGAACTGGAAGAAATTCCGTTTGATGAGTTACATTTTTGAAGAATGATATCTTACAGGATCGGGAAAAAGAACAGAGTTTTTCTTCACATCACCAGCTTTTGAATGACTATACAAAGAAAGTAGAACAGGGAAAAGAGGTTCTTTTGGAAGAAAAGAACAGCCAGGAAAAATATGATCGCTGTCTTCTGGAGTTGGATGTCTGCAGGGAGGAAAGAAATCTTGCAGAAAAGGAAATGCAGCAATATGAGAACCTTCTGCATGAGACAAAGTCAGAATTGACAGAGCAGATGTATTTATGGGAAAAACAAAATCAGGAGCTTCACCTTCTTCCGGAGACCATGCAGGAAATCTCAAGGAAAATAGAAAGCTATGAAATGGGAAGCGATTATTCAGAAATCCGGGAACTGGCCAGGCCAAAGCTATATGAACTGGAACGACAGTTTTCTGAGAATAGAATGGTACTGGAGCGAAATCTGCAGGAAGAGCAGGAGAATCTGTATCAGGCAGAAACAGAGTTGGAAGAGTGGAAAAATCAAAAGGATCCTGAACCGGAACAGCCGGATTGTGTAAAGGCAAACCGAGAGCTGCTAAAGGAGAAAAAAATTCCGTATTTCCAGTTTTATAAGACCATAGAATTTGACCAGATATTAGAGGAAGAGCGTAGAAATCATCTGGAAGAAGCATTGCTAGAGATGGGCATACTGGATGCGCTGATTGTTCCTAAGGAGTATCGGGAACAGGTCTATGCTCTGGACAAAGGAGTATGCGATCGTTATCTGTTCAGCGATGTGGCACATGTCAGGGAAAGTCTGCAGGAAGTGCTGGAAGTGGAGAATGGGGAAAATGATATTTTGTTTTATCAGAATATTTCCAATATTCTTTCTGCGATTGGATTTGGTGATACACATGCAGAGCACGGAGATTCCTGGATTGATGCCAATGGGAATTACCGCATCGGCGTTCTGGAAGGAACGATCACCGGGGAATATCAGGCGCGCTTTATCGGGGTGCGTGCAAGGGAAAAGTACCGGAAGGAAAAGATAGAAGAATTGACCGGACTCTGCGAACAGCTCAGAGCCAGTGTTGAAGATTTAGAAAAACAATTGGCAGAAAACAGAGCGCGGACAGAAACATTGCAGGCAGAATGGAAGTCATTCCCGGGAGAGGAAGATTTAAAGACAGCGGCAAAAGAATTTTCTGATCGCGAATATAAGTTAGAACGAAAGAATAAAAGACTCTGGGAGCATCAGGAACTGGCAGAAAAGAAAGAAAAGCACTGGATGAGGTACGCATCCGGGTACGGGAGATCTGTGGAAAATGTTATCTTTCGCCAAGATTGGATTTGTTTACACAGGCTCTTTTGGCATTGCACAGATATAAAGAAACTCTTTCCCAGCTTCAGGTTGCGCATGGCAAGTATCAAAATAGTCTCCGGTATATCATGAGCCAGAGAGACTATCTGGAAGAACTGGAGCTTGATCTGGATGATATTCGTTACGAATTCAATCGGATCTGTCTGAAAGTCAGAGAAGTGGAAGGATTTCTTGCGTCCGTTCAAAAGCAGCTGGAGCTGACAGATTATGAAGAAATTAAAGAACGCCTGGATCATTGTGTAGAACGCCTTGGAAAACTTCCGGGAGAACGAGAGGCCTGTGTCAGGAATCAGGCGGCATTTCGAAAAGAGACGGAAGTACTGCAGGAAAAAGAAAGAGAAAATGAACTCAGACAAAAGGAACTGCTTGAGAAAAAGGAAAAATATCAGAATGTATTTGAACAGGAATATCAGCTTGGGTATGCAGAGCGAGTATTTGTTGTTACAGAGGATTTGGAAGATCAGGCGAAAAAGATCTGCAGCCAGTTTGCAGGAAGTTTTGGAAACAAGAAGCAGAGCGATCTGTTTGGAAATCTTCAGGAAGCCTATCATCAGAACAGAGGATATCTGCTGGATTACCAGATTACATTGCAGTCCCTGTTTGAAGAACTGGATGGAGAGGGCAGTTTTCTGGACGTAACTGTGAAGCGGATTGATATTTTGGCAAAATACCGCGGAATGCCGGTAAAATTTAAGGAATTGATTGAAAAAATGAATGAGGATGCCGAAGTACTGAAACGTCTTTTAAGTGATCGAGACAGAGAATTGTTTGAAGATATTCTGGCAAATACGATCAGTAAGAAAATTCGTGGAAAGATCCAGGCCAGCAAGCGCTGGGTGGAAAAGATGAATACACTGATGGAATCCATGCAGACATCAAGTGGATTAAAGCTGAGTCTCAGATGGAAAAATAAGAGGGCAGAAAAGGAAGAACAGCTGGATACAAGAGCATTGGTAGAATTATTGCAAAAAGACGTGGAAATTATGCGTGAGGAAGAGGTAGAAAGTCTTTCCAGGCATTTCCGTTCCAAAATTGAAGAAGCGAGAAAAATTTCCGGGGATATGGGATCGGTTCAATCGTTCCATGCCACAATGCGGGAAGTTCTGGATTATCGAAAATGGTTTGAATTTCAGTTGGAATGCCAGAAAACGGGAGAGAAAAAGAAAGAATTGACAGACCGTGTATTCTTTACGTTTAGTGGCGGTGAGAAAGCAATGGCAATGTATGTCCCGCTTTTTTCGGCAGTGGTGGCAAAATATGCGGGGGCACGTCCGGATGCGCCGAAGCTGATTTCACTGGATGAAGCGTTTGCCGGTGTTGATGAGACCAATATCAGGGACATGTTCCGTCTGATGGTCGAGTTTGAATTCAACTTTATGATCAATTCTCAGATTTTATGGGGCGATTACGATACCGTTCCGGGGCTTGCAATTTATCAGTTGATCCGTCCGGAAAATGCAAAGTTCGTATCAGTGATCCGTTATATCTGGAATGGAAAAGTAAAGGTGATGCTTACAGGAGAGGAATCGTGAAAGCAGAAGAGAAGTTAATGCAGGAGTGTTTACAGTATTTTCGTGAGCGCCCTGTGTATGAAAAAGTATTCCGAAAAATGAGAGGGAAGTATGAGAGCCTCGGACATATAGGCGGGAAAGTGGTATTGACCGGGTTAAGCCTTCAGGATAAGAGCCAATTGGGCGGATTTTTGCAGAAGGATTACACCGAGAATCAGTCTGTTACCATATCAGCGGAAGCTTTTGAAATCTGTCTGTCCCAAAGCAGATTTTCGGATATTTCTCTGGAGGAATTGCTGAATGCTTATTTTGGGAAAAAGCTGACGGTGAAAAAAGAAGAGAGGCGAAAGAAACGAGAAGAAAGAGATGCCTTTTTTACGGAAGTACAAAGTGGGTATGAGGACACGACAGGAGCAAAATGGCTTCAGAATACATTGAAAGAGCATACGACAGGCTATGAAATTTTGCAGCAGCAATACAACAATAATCCGGAAATTCTGCGGGAAATTTTGAGATATGTGTTTGAGGCAGTAAAACAGCTTCCGCGAATGGAAGAAAAAGAACTTTTACCGGTATTTGCGGCAAAGCTGACAGGAGATCCTCATTATTTTGACGCAGGCACAGTGGCGGAAAGATTGCTTTTTATCATTCTTTCTGCCTGTTGGCAGGAAACGAAAGACAGAGAACTCTCAGAAGCGGAAAGAAAAAACCAGATTTTTTACAGGGCGGGGATTTTAAAAGATGATCTGTCAAATGATACGCTTGTCTATGGAATCCGAGCATGGAAACACAATGGAAATCTTCATAAAGGAATCGAAGGATTTTTTTTGGAAAGAGAACCGGCCCGCCTGACGCTTCGAACAATTGGGACGTTTGGAGGGGTGCATGCAGAAAGAGAAAAAATTTATCTTTTTGAAAATCCGGCAGTATTTTCTGTTTTTGTTAAAAAATATCCGGATTGTGCAGCAATCTGTGGAAATGGACAGCCAAGACTTGCAACACTTCTTTTGCTTGATTTTCTAAAAGAAAAGCATAGTTTTTATTATCATGGTGATTTTGATCCGGAGGGGCTTCTGATTGCGCAAAGATTGAAAGAACGGTATGGAGAACGTCTCCGTCTCTGGAATTACCGGGCAGATTGGTATGAAAGATATCTGTCGGATGTAAATTTGAGCGAAGTGAGAATGAGGAAACTGGAGAAAGTATATCTCCCGGAATTGCTGGAAGTAAAAATGCAGATGCAGAAGAGAAAAAAGAGCGGCGTATCAGGAGGCGATGCTGGATATGTTGGAACCCGAAAAAAATGAGTGATCACAAGGAGTGTGAAGTGAGATGAAATTACAGAAACAAAGTGAAATGCAGGACTTTTTTGACGCACTGGGAATTGATGAAAATATATTTGAGCAAATGGCAGAAACATTCACTTCGAATTTTATGATAGAGGGGAAAACGACAACGGATCTGAACGAGATGCTAAGCCGGGCGCCGGAATCTCTGCTGGATGTAATTCTGGAAACCTGGGAGGAGGAAGCTCCTAAATTGCGGGCAGAAAAAGAAAAGTATGTGCAGGAGTTGATTTTAACTTCGTTTCAGAATGAATTTATTTATCTGGATAAGTTTGACATGGAAACGATGCTGCGGACGATGAATGGTTATCCACTTTCTCAGATGCAGATGTTGGCTCTGGAAGAAAACTACTGCAAAAAAGGCTGGGTATTCATGTTCTGTGATGTGGACGGAGTGCAGTTTGTTGTTCCGGATGAGATCAGAGAGTTTACTATCACAAATCTGGAGACGGATAAGGTGCAAAATATACTTGGTCTTATTGCCGCTGTCCGCCTTTCCATGCGAGCGTGTTTAAATTTGTTTGGGATTGTAGAAAGAGCAAAGGTGGAGGACATTGCACTAAACCAGATGCTTGAATATCCATCTTTATCAGAAGAAGAGAGAAAAGAGCTTGAGTGGCTTCCGGAGAAACTAAAGGAAACAGTCGATATACTGTGTGAACGTGCAGAAGGTCCATTCTGGTGTGATAAACAGTGGATCATCAGTGAGCAGTTTGAAAATGAAAAAGAGTACCGGAAAATTTTACGACAGGTATCAGGTCAGGAATACTATATTCCGAATCAAAAAGAGATAAAATTATATGCAGAGAATCTGGTTGATGTAAAAAATCCATTTTATAAGAAAATTCTGGCAGATCTGACACATCTGATGAAAAACAAGACACGGGCAGACAATCTGATGTTGGAGTTGGAATATAAAGTAACAGAGGAAGATTTGAATGCTGCAGGAATTATGAATCTCTTGTTTGAGCGATATGTTGAATTCCCAAATCGTACAAGGGGAAATCATTTTGTGGAAAACTGCAGTGAATGGGTGTATTCAGTCCGGAAATGGAGTAATCGTGGATTTACAGACCGGGAACTTGGCAAAGAAAAGATTATTCCAAGTGAAATAGGTTTGCCTGAAATATCAAATCAGGTCACGAAGAAAAAAATCGGGCGAAATGACCCGTGTCCATGTGGAAGCGGGAAGAAGTATAAGCATTGCTGTGGGAAATAATTGATTGTGATGATATTCAGGGTAACATAAAAATAACTAAGATTTGATACTAAAGTATTTGGAGTAGAAAAGAGGTGTTTTGATGGCAAAAATGACTGTATATCATGGTGGTTATATGGCAGTTGAGCATCCACAAATTCGTATAGGAAGAAATACCAAAGATTTTGGTACAGGATTTTATTGTACTGTGATCAAAGAACAAGCACAACGTTGGGCAAGACGCTATGATGTGGGAATTGTATCAATTTATGAAGTGCGATTGAATATGGCTTTGAAAATAAAAGAATTTAAAGATATGACGGATGAATGGTTGGATTTTATTATTGAGTGTAGAAGTGGAAAGACTCATGGATATGATATTGTAATTGGGGCGATGGCAGATGATCAAATTTATAATTATATATCGGATTATATAGACGGAGTTATTACCAGAGAGCAGTTTTGGGTGCTTGCAAAATTTAAATATCCAACACATCAAATTAATTTTTGTACAGAAGAGTCATTAAAATGTCTTGAGTACAGAGGATTTGAGGAGGTTTCGTAATGAAGGATAGCAGGGGCAGAGAATACTCAAAAG
>ENA-OQDE01001208-OQDE01001208.1-human-gut-metagenome-genome-assembly--contig:-NODE-1208-length-10547-cov-1.845681_pt1 | contig 10547 bp, 13 predicted proteins | sample MGYA00242768_ERZ504595 | MGnify/ENA primary metagenome ERZ504595 (study PRJEB26092, sample SAMD00036307) | human gut metagenome | host: Homo sapiens | study: EMG produced TPA metagenomics assembly of...
TTTTATTTTTTCATGTGCGTAAAATTGCACTGAGCACATACTGATTATTTGGAAAATTCTTATGAGTAATATCCTCTAATCGAATTAAATCTACATCCAGCCAAAGCTCCTCTGCTACTACCATTAGATGAGAAAACATCACTCCAAAGTTCATTTCCTCATATTTTCCCAAATGGTTTAAATTATGCTTCTTAGCAAACACATGAATACGATTATCGTACACCACAAACCGCCACGGCTGGCTGTTATAACTGGAAGGTGCAAGACGCGCTGCTTCTAAAAGTTGTTTCATCCACTGCCTTGGAACTTCCTTATATACACAAAGTTCTTTTAACTCCATTCGTTTTGCCTCTACCGGTTTTCTGGTGTAACTGCCCTTACTTTTTCCAAATGCCATGGTAATCATAAATTTCAAATCACCCTTATGAGGATTTCCAAATTTGGGTTTTACACTTCCTAAAAAACAGGTTCCCAGACCTTTGGTGCACAAAAACAAGGCAATTTGCTCCATAATATATCCGGCATTCATCTGAGCCAAATCTTTCTCTTCTGAGTAAAATACAATATAATAGGGTGCTTTTACGCCCAAAAAGTGCATTCTTTTATTTTGTCCTTTTGTATTATCTATAATAGAAATTTCTGTACGAATACCCGGATTTAATCCTTCAATCTGTGTATAAAACTCCTGTATCTCCTGTAGTATTTCAGGAGATATTGCTTCCATCTCATAATTTCGTACTGACTTTCTTAAAAAAATAGCTTCGTATAAATTCATATTATCACCTTTAATCTATATGTAACAATATTGTAACATATAGATTTTGAAATGCAATAATTTTTTTCTAAAATTTCTATTGACAAATTCTTACAAGATTTGTATTATTGTACTAATCAAATAATACAGTAATACAATTTATCACTTACAGGAGGTGTTTACAGATGTCTTGGAACTTAAATCCTGAGTATCCTATTTACACTCAGATTATGGAGCATATCACTTCTGATATTATATCGGGAGTTTATACTCCCGGTTCAAAACTCCCCTCTGTTCGCGAATTGGCGCAAACTGCCGGAGTTAATCCCAATACTATGCAGAAAGCCCTTTCTGAATTGGAGCATACAGGACTTTTATATAGTCAGAGAACCAGCGGTCGATTTATTACGGAGGATTTATCTATGATTGAACAAGTTAAAACACAAATCGCATCCCAGCAAGTAAAAGAATTTCTTCAGAAAATGGAACATCTGGGTTACAGTAAGCAAACCATTATCCAGTTCATTGAAAAAATTCAAGTTAAGGAGGAAGAATGATGAACCCTATTTTAGAATGTCGCAATCTTACAAAATATTATGATAATAAAATTGCCCTGAATAAAATAAATCTTTCCTTAGAACGAGGTAAGATTATCGGACTTTTAGGTCCAAACGGAAGTGGAAAAACCACACTGATTAAATTATTAAACGGACTTCTGGTTCCTACAGAAGGATCTATTTTCGTAGATGGACATACACCCGGATTAGAAACGAAAAAATTGTTTCTTATCTTCCTGAGCGAACTTATCTTTCCATGCACATGCGGGTTTCTGAAATTATTAACTATTTTGCTGACTTTTACAGCGATTTTGACAGAAGCCGCGCTTACGATATGTTAAAGCATTTAAACATTAACCCTTCTGACCGTTTACACACGATGTCCAAGGGAACAAAAGAAAAAATCCAGCTTATCCTCGTTATGAGCCGCAGAGCAAGCTTATATTGTCTGGATGAGCCAATCGCCGGCGTAGATCCTGCTGCCAGAGATTATATTCTTTCTACTATACTGAATAATTATGATGAAAATGCAACCATTATTATTTCTACTCATTTAATCTCCGATGTGGAAAATATTTTAGATGACGTAGTATTTATCCAAAATGGTCAAATCCGTCTGTCTGACAGTGTAGATAATATTCGTTTTAATCAGGGAAAATCCGTAGATTCTTTATTTAGGGAGGTATTCAAATGTTAAAAAAATTATATAAATATGACTTAAAATCCGTCTCCTTATTACTTTTCATTTTACATGCTGTACTCATTGTTTATACTGTGATAGGACGTATTGGAATTTTTGTTGCTGAAAAAGCGCAAGCCTTCTCTTCTTTAGAAGCTTCAAGGCTTTGGGGAATTGCTGGTGCTTTTTATATTCTGGGATTTGTTTTATTTATTTTCGCCATTGCAATTGCAACGATTGTATTTTTAGGTATCCGTATCCAAAAAATCTATTTTCTGATGAAGGTTATTTAACACACACACTGCCGGTTACACCAGCTCAACTTCTTTGGTCAAAGATTTTTGTTATCTGGACATGGAGCGTAATTGATTTTATCTGTGTTGCGATTTCTATCTTTACTTTAATTACCTACAAAGATACTCTGCCGGAAATTTTAAAAGGAGTTTCCACTTTATTTGGAACTTTATTCGGAAGCTTTGGTTTTACAAACTGGTTAGAAGAAGTTATGACTCTTTTAGCAGGATTAACACAGTATTTCGGTTTTTATCCTATGCTTCTTCTATTTGCTATGTGTTTGGGAAATCTGTTTAAGAGACCATAAAGTCATGGGAACTATTCTCTCTTTCTTTGGCTTAAATATTATACTGGGCTTTCTTAATACCATGATAACTTTTTTATTCCTGGATTAAGCCCCTTTATGCAGACTAATCTTACACAGGATAATCTCTCTGTTTACAGCAGCAGACTGATGATTTTCACCCTTGTATGGAATGTTCTTTTTTCCATCATCTTCTTTGTAGGAAGCCAATATATTCTTACAAAGAAATTAAATCTGGACTAAATAGGAATATTTACACTTCTATGCTCGGTCTATACTGGCAAAAAGGGAACTGTGACTGCACTTATCGTGGCAGCTTCAGTTCCCTATTTTTCGCTTTCTTTTACTTCTTTTTCTACTTCTTTTATCTGTGCTTTCACATCTTTTTTAAATTTCTCCCACTGTTCTGGGTTTTCCACATAATATTTTGGGCATATCTTTCCTGTTACATCATAATGGCGAATTACATCTTCTTCTGTAAGGTTAAAACGATAACACAACCAGCCGGTCAGCCGAACAAGGGACAGGTAAGTAGCATCGGTAAACTCTCCGGTTTCATCTACATGACAGCACTCAATTGACAAAGTATCATCATTTCTGGAATTTGAAGCATAAGCCACCTCTGAGCTTGGAATACACTGAACAATTTCTCCGTCAATCCCCACAACAAAGTGACTGCTTACTTTTGTTTCATGGCTTTCTTTTAATCCATCAAAATAATCTCTGTTATTCTTTGCCGTACTTCCCGGATTTGCTGTGTAATGTACAACAACTCCCTTTATTTTTCCTAAAGGCGTTCCCGGTCTGGAATATTCATTTGGTTCTATCAAGTCCACATCAAAAGGTGGGGCTCCTACAAACGACTCATTTCTGGCTTTTAAAAGTCTGTGTTCTTCAATTTTATCTTTTACTTTATTTACAAGGAAAAAGAACAACAGAACCATGAAGATAGAAAACAAAAACAGAAAAATTCTACGTCTGCGCTGCCTTATCCTTTTCTTCCTGCGCTGCTGCCTCCTGCTTTCAAAATCTAAGAGTTCCTCATCTCTTTCCTTTTTTCGTAACATCATCCTATGTACACTCCTGATTGAAACTAATTCTTCAAGCTACTATTCTCATTGTGCACATAGTCCTTGCAACTGTCAAGTGATTTCCCTATAATTTCGTTTTATTTAATTTTCTTTTTTTATTTGATTTAATTGAGTGTTCAGCTCTAAAAGCTGTTCTTTTGTCATTTTTTCGCCAATTGCCCCCATAGTATTGATCATTCTAAGCACAGTAAAACTACCCAACATTTGCATCATGCCCTCTGTTTTTTTTCTTTGCTTTTTCATCTTGCACTTCTGTGTTCCTGTTTAAAAATTTTCCAAAAATATGGTCAAACAAAGCTTTCCCCTGTTTAGATTTTAAAACTTCAGAGACTTTATCATTTAAAGAATAATGTCCTGGAATTTCTTCAATGTCAAACCAGTTTAATACAGCGCCCTTTTCTTTTAAACGATATTCTTCATAAAATTTCTCTGTCTTTCGAATAAAGCTTTGATCTTTACAAACTCCTGCTTTTGCAGTGATAACGGTTTCCCCTTTATTGGAACAGTAAAATAAAAGAAATGTTCATCGCTTACCTGCTTTTCGTATTCCTGTCCGTTCAGATATAAGGTTACTTCCGGAAAATTAGAATATACCGTTATTTTTGTTTTCTCTTCTACCCTGTTTATATAACGTTTTCCACAGATATGCACAAAAGGTTCTTGAGAAAGCCATGCCTTATATGCATAAAAGGCATCTTTTTTATATTTTCTGTCAAAAGTAACAAGCCCTTTATGATTTTGTCCGTTTTCTCCCCCTTCATTTCTTGCATCAGCCCCAAAATCAAACATATTCCACACATGAGTCGCCCACAGATACGGTCTTGTAAATAATTGTTTAATCAATTCTTCATGATAATATGCCTGATATTCTTCCGTATAATCTCCCTGCTGTGGTTCTGATGTATGCCAGTTTAATGCTTCACATCCATACTCGCTGACACCAATAGGTATTTCAGGAAATTCTTTATGAAAGTTATCCAGCCACGGACCATTCATAGATACATCTCCTCCATACCAGCCAAAATAATGATTATAAGAAACCACATCTGGAATTTGAATATAAGGATGGTGAATATCGCACATAGATACCACCGCTATAGTAGTCAATCTTGTATTGTCCATTTCATGGCACAAATCATTTAAAATTTTATGATTTTCCAATAAGTCTTCTTCATCTGTATCCTGCATGGTAATTTCATTGGAAAGTCCCCATACAACAATACTTGGGTGATGATAATTCTGTATGATTAATTCTTTCATCTGGGAAATGGTATTTTCTCGCCCATTTGTTAAATGAGCAGATATATAAGGAATTTCAGCCCACACTACCATTCCTCTTTCATCACACAAATCATAAAAATACTGATCATGCTGGTAATGTGCCAATCTTATAGTCGTTGCCCCCAGCTCACAGATTAAATCCATATCTTCTTTGTGATGTTTGGGCAAAAGGGCATTTCCAATTCCCCATCTATCCTGATGTCTTGATACCCCTCTTAAAGGATAACTTTCCCCATTTAGCAGAAATCCTTTTTCCGGATGAATTTCAAAAGTACGACATCCAAATCTGGTATATACGTTGTCCAAAACCTCACCATTTTCTGTTAATTCCACTTCTGCGTAATAAAGATAAGGATCTTTTCGTCCCTTCCAGCGATGAACATTTTCGATTTTCATCTGAACTTTTCGTTCCTTTGCAGAGCAAATCTTCTGTGCCACAATCTGCCCTTTTCGGTCACGGATTTTATATACAAGGTTTTGTCCTTCTTTTTTTTCTGTAATCCATGTTTCTATGGTAATCTCCGCATCATCCCCCTGAAGAACAGGAGTTACCTGAAGTCCCTCTCCCCCATAATACTCCAAATCAAAATGGGAAGCAGAAACTGCCAAAATATTCACATCACGATACAGACCACCATAAAAGGTAAAATCAGCCTGCTGAGGATAAACGCTGTCATTTTTGCTGTTGTCTACGGTAATCACGAAAAGACTTTCTTCTTTTAATGCATTGGTAATATCCACACGCCAAGTAGAATAACCGCCATCATGGTGTGCCAGTTTTTCTCCGTCTACATATATATCAGCAGAAGAATTTGCCCCTAAAATTTCCAGAAAATATTTATCTGCCTGTGGCAGCTCTGCTTTCTTAATTGTCTTAGCATAATATCCTGTTCCGCGATAATAATCATTGTTTCCATCCTGCCCGTCTATATTATTCCATGTATGTGGTAAATGTACCCAGCACCATCTTTTTGGCATTTCTTTTGGAATTTCATCTGCGTCTTTTGTAAACGCCCATTTTTCGTTAATATTGATTACCTGTCTCATCCTGCACTCTCCTGTTCTCTTCTTTGTTTTAATGCTGTTATATTTTCTTCTACCCGCTTTTTGTTCAAAGGATAAAGAAACAACAGGCTAAAGGCAACTCCCAAATAAAGAATTCCCGGAAGCAACGTTGCAACATTATAAATTCCATCCAGAACTTCCTGACTCTGTACGAGCTTAGCCGAATTAAACCCAATAATTCCCAGAGCATAGCCACCTAGCCCTCCCGCAAACGCTTGTCCGATTTTCCTTGCAAAAGAGTAAGTTGCATAAATAGTACCGTCCTCTCGCTTACCTGTCCGCACTTCCTGATCATCAATGACGTCTGTAATAAACGCCCATAAAATCAAGTTAAAAATTCCAAATCCCAAAACCCAAGAACATTAATTCCGATATAAAAGTGCTGCTGACTTTGTATGAAGAAAAAACAACAAAAACAGGAAACAGAGCTGCATAAACATCCAAAAATTCCAATTTCCTTTTTCCCAAACCTTTTTGAAACAGGTACTGCTAAAGGCGCTAAAGCAAGATGGCAGAACACCTGCTAAAGTCATAATAGAAAGTGCTTCTTTGTTTTTAAAATAATCAATAAAAAGATATTGATTAATGGACTGTGTCATAATCTGTGCCACCAGCAAAAGCAATGCAGCCAGAATAATGCCCAGAAGTGCTCTGTTTGAAAGAAGACTTTTTACAGTCTGTGAAAAGCCTGCTTTTCTCTGCGTTTCCTTTGTTTCCACTTTTACACGTTCCGTAGTCATAGAATAACACAACAAGTAACAAATAATTGCAGCAACAGAAAATACTCCTGCAACAAGAGTAAACCTGCCTTCATTTACCAACTGATTTCCCGCTGCATCTGTAGTATATACCAATAGAGGCGCACCTACTCCCACGATTAACTGTGCCAACACTGCTCCTACGCTTCGGAAAGTAGACAAGGACGCTCTGTCATCTGCATCAGGACTTAATACAGATGCCATAGAACCATAGGGAATATTGATTGCCGTATAAAAAATACTTCCCCACAGGATATACGCCAAAAACATATACACGACTTTTAATCCCATAGAAGCGTCTTTCATTCCACTTTGGTACATTAAAAAACTGGCAAGAGCTACCGGGCCACACATTCTTAAAATCCATGGACGAAATCTACCTTCTTTTGAAGGTTTACTTCGGTCTACAATTCTTCCCATAGTAATATCTGTAAAAGCATCCACACACCGGGCAACCAGAAAATAAAGTTCCTACCATACCTGCACTGATGCCCAATACTTTTGTATAAAACACCATTAAAAATACGCTAGCAAAAGAAAAGTAAAATCATTTCCAAAATCGCCAAACATATATCCGATTTTATCTTTTATTCCAAATGCATTATTTTCTGTTCCCGTTCGTTCCATTATTCTGCTCCTTATTTTATTTAGTATCTTAAAAAATATTAAGGTCAAAAGATGCCTGACGAATTGTTTCGTGCTTCGCACTCTCACAATTCTGACCTTGGTATCTTAAAAATAATATAGCCTGATACAAGTTTCATACATTGTAAATTCAGGCTATATTGTTTTTAAAATTTTTTATTCTATATCTATTTTTAAATCTTTATAAAAATATTCGTTATCTCTTTCCCGATTTCTCTCAAAACCCTGCATGGATTTCCCACAGCTACTACATTAGCAGGAATATCTTTTGTAACAATACTTCCTGCTCCTATAACAGAGTTTTCTCCAATGGTAACTCCGGGCAAAATAATTGCTCCTGCTCCAATCCATACATTATCTTCAATGTGAACCGGACGATTAAACTGTATGCCTCTGCGCCTTAAATCCGGCTTTATGGGATGCGCAGCAGTGACAATGGTAACATTTGGCCCAATCATAACATAATCCCCAATGAAAACATCTCCATCATCCACCACTGTCAGATTAAAATTAGCATACACGTTTTTCCCCATTGAAAGATGGTGTCCGCTCCAATTTGCATAAAAAGGCGGCTGAATGTAACAATTCTCTCCACATTTAGCAAACATTTTTTTCATCAGCTCTTCCCTCTTTTCTACCTCACTGGAAGGAAGTTCATTAAACTCTTTTAACGCATCCAAGTACGGGAACTGTTCCGCTAAAATTTCTTCATCTCCGGGATTATATAAAATCCCTTTTTCCATACGTTCTCTCTCTGTCATAAAATCTTTTCCACCCCTATTTTTCTATTTGTTTTTACTGCTTCTACTGCTTCTTGCAACTGATTATCTTCTTCATAAGTGACAACTGTTTTCTTTTGTAAATCTTCTGATAGTTCCACTTTAATATCCGGTTGAATTCCTGTTCCGTGAATACATCTTCCTTTTGGTGTATAATATTTTGCTGTAGTGGTCTTTACCGCACTTCCATCTGTAAGAGGAATAACACTCTGTACAATTCCTTTTCCAAAAGTTGTAGTTCCAACAATAGTTCCAACACCATAATCCTGTATTGCTCCTGCAAAGATTTCTGACGCACTGGCACTATTTCCATTCACAAGAACTACCAGAGGCATATCTAATTCACTTTTCCCATCCGAATGGAGTTCTTCTCTTTTTCCATCTTTATCTTCCGTATATACAATTAAACCTTCCGGTAACATATCATTTAAAATATTGTATACCGATGTTAAAAGTCCTCCCGGATTGTTTCTGACATCTACAATAAGACGTTCCATGCCCTGACTTTTTAAATCTTCAAAAGCTTTCAAATACTGAGGTTCTGTCTGTTCTGTAAATTCATACAACAAAATATAACCTACATTGTCCTCCAGCATCTTATGTTCTACAACAGGAATATTCACTTCCTCTAAAGGAACGTCAAATTCCAGATAGTCATTTTCACCCTCTCTTGCTACTGTCAAATGTGCAATTTCACCTTCTGAAGTCTTTACCTTTTCTACGACTTCCGAAAGCTCCATCCCCATAATATCTTCATTATTTACTTTAATAAGAATATCGTCCGGCAAAAGCCCTGCCTTTGCTCCGGGAGCTTCTTCATAGCATCTCACCAGCTTTACCATACCGGTTTCTATATCCATTTGCATGACAACACCAATTCCTTTATACAGACCTGTAGTCTCTGTATTTAATTCTTCATATTCTTCCTTCGTATAATATGCAGAATATGGATCTCCAAGACTTGCCATCATGCCTTTATACATACCGGTTTCCATAAGCTCCTTATCGATTTCGCCGGTAAATTCATCCTCAATGATTTCTTCTAATACCCTTGCTTTTTCCACAAAATTCTGATTTACTGCATTATCTTCTCCACTTTTTTCCTGTGCATAATTATAAATTTTTAAACCTGCACCGCCTACAAGAAGTGTCAGTACAATACCCAAAAGAAATCCTTTCATAAACTTTTTTCGTTCCATTTTTCTGCTCCTTAAATGTCGTTTTAGATAGATAAAGAGGACTGCATTGGTCAGCCCCCTTTATCTCAAAATAATTCATAGGATTTACATATACCCATTTTTCATAATACCGAAATGAAGATGCGTCCTGTTGAATACCCTGTTGAACCTACTGCTGCTATCTGCTGACCGGCACTTACTTTCTGCCCTGCCTTTACATAGAGTGCAGATGCATGCATATATACTGTGTGGAAACCATTTCCATGATCTATAGTCACATAATTTCCTGCTGATGCTGAATATGTAGAAACAGTTACAGTACCTGATGCAGCTGCTACAATAGATGAACCGCTGCCTGCCCCAATATCAATTCCCTTATGATTACTGGAAGCACCTGCAGTAGGTGAATTCCTGTCTCCAAAAGGACTTGTTACATTATGAGAAGATGGACAAGGCCATGTAAATTGTGGTGAACCACTGTTTTCTGACTGACTGTTATCCGGTTTCTCTTCTGGCTCTGGCTTTGTTTCCGGTTTGACTCCGGTTTGATTCTGGTTTTGATTCCGGCTTTGTTACTGGTTTTGACTCTGTCTGTTGCTGTTCTGGCTTATCTGTACTGGAAGTTGTGTCTTCATTTGAAGGAGAAGAATTTCCTGTCCTCCTGCACTTTGTACTTCCTGTTTCATTTGTTTCAAAATCTCATTTTGAATTGCCAGCTCACCTTCTAAGTCTGACTGTTCCATCACTGCAGCATCAATTCCAGCCTCAAACTTCTTGATTTCTTCCTGTTTTTTACTAATAGAAGTTTCTATATTGCTTTTTTCTTTTTCAGCTGATTGTTTATAACCTTCTAAATCTGATTTTTCTTTCTTTAAATCTTTTTCCAGATTTTCAATTTTCTTACAGGTCTTTTTATACTCTTCTAATTGTTTTCGGTCATAAGAAGTAAGTTGCCTGAAATTTTCTGTTCGGCTCAAAGCTTCAGCAAAATCATTCGCACCCAGAATAATGGAAATCATAGAGATATTTCCTGACTCATAAAGATATTGTATTCTCTTTTTCATATCTTCATACTGGATTTCTTCTTTTTCTTTTGCTTTTTCCAGTTTTTCACTGTTCTTTTCAATTTCAGCATTTTTCTCTTCTATCTGACCAGTTAAAG
>ENA-OQDE01001209-OQDE01001209.1-human-gut-metagenome-genome-assembly--contig:-NODE-1209-length-10545-cov-5.114801_pt1 | contig 10545 bp, 7 predicted proteins | sample MGYA00242768_ERZ504595 | MGnify/ENA primary metagenome ERZ504595 (study PRJEB26092, sample SAMD00036307) | human gut metagenome | host: Homo sapiens | study: EMG produced TPA metagenomics assembly of...
ATGGCCTCCGCCTCGTCGGTGCGGTTGGGGACATATATACTGTATCCGCATCCAGCGTTTTCATTGCTGTGCGGTGTTCTCTCTACATAGGACTTGATCCCGTGTTGAAAAAGCAGGTCTCGCCCCTTCATCGCGTATGTGATGGAGCTAACCATAAGCATAGGCTTGCCCACAAGTATCACCTCTCTGTTTTTATTACCAGAGTATGCTACAAACAAGCCCTTTGACTATTTCCTTAGAAAGAACAACCTGCCCCTTTATTTTTCCAACAAGCACACCGCATGAGCGGCGATCCCCTGCTTTTCCCCTGTAAATCCGAGCCCTTCTTCCGTTGTAGCCTTCACGCTAACCTGCCAAGTTCCATTCCACTCGCCTCAGCCAAACGGCTGCGCATCATCTCAATATAAGGCTTGAGCTTTGGTTCCTGGGCCAAAACCGTCGCGTCGATATTTACAATCCGGCAGCCGTGTTTCTGCAAGATATGGACCACCTGCCGCAGCAGCGCCAAGCTGTCTGCGCCGCTGTAAGCTGGGTCTGTGTCCGGGAACCATGTTCCAATATCGCCCAGCGCCGCTGCTCCCGCAACAGAAAGCGCGCAAGTATTAATTGAAGCGGTAAAGCATCATCCCCGCAGCAAATATGTCTCTTTGCTGACGAACTGGTGCGGCGAGCACTCCTCGCAAGAGGCACGACGTTTATTCAGCGAAGCCGGGCTGCGACTTACCGTACTCCGGAAGGACCATCACTGCTTTTATGCATATGGTCGAGTACCGGCGTAATCAGAAGCAACTACGCGAAACGCCGGCGTTGCCCAGCAATCTGACTTCCAATACCGCAGAAGCGCATCTTCTGTTGCAACAGGCGATTGCCGAAGGGGCTACGTCGCTCGATACCCATGAAGTTCAGCCCATCCTGCAAGCGTATGGTATGAATACTCTCCCTACCTGGATTGCCAGTGATAGCACCGAAGCGGTACATATTGCCGAACAGATTGGCTATCCGGTGGCACTGAAATTGCGCTCGCCGGATATTCCACATAAATCGGAAGTTCAGGGCGTAATGCTCTACCTGCGTACAGCTAATGAAGTCCAGCAAGCGGCAAACGCTATTTTCGATCGCGTAAAAATGGCCTGGCCGCAGGCGCGGGTCCACGGCCTGTTGGTGCAAAGTATGGCTAACCGTGCTGGCGCTCAGGAGTTGCGGGTTGTGGTTGAGCACGATCCGGTTTTCGGGCCGTTAATCATGCTGGGTGAAGGCGGTGTGGAGTGGCGTCCTGAAGATCAAGCCGTCGTCGCACTGCCGCCGCTGAACATGAACCTGGCCCGCTATCTAGTTATTCAGGGGATCAAAAGTAAAAAGATTCGTGCGCGCAGTGCGCTACGCCCATTGGATGTTGCAGGCTTGAGCCAGCTTCTGGTACAGGTTTCCAACTTGATTGTCGATTGTCCGGAAATTCAACGTCTGGATATTCATCCTTTGCTGGCTTCTGGCAGTGAATTTACCGCGCTGGATGTCACGCTGGATATCGCGCCGTTTGAAGGCGATAACGAGAGCCGGCTGGCAGTGCGCCCTTATCCACATCAGCTGGAAGAGTGGGTAGAATTGAAAAACGGTGAACGCTGCTTGTTCCGCCCGATTTTGCCAGAAGATGAGCCACAACTTCAGCAGTTCATTTCGCGAGTCACCAAAGAAGATCTTTATTACCGCTACTTTAGCGAGATCAACGAATTTACCCATGAAGATTTAGCCAACATGACGCAGATCGACTACGATCGGGAAATGGCATTTGTAGCGGTACGACGTATTGATCAAACGGAAGAGATCCTCGGCGTCACGCGTGCGATCTCCGACCCTGATAACATCGATGCCGAATTTGCCGTGCTGGTTCGCTCGGATCTCAAAGGGTTAGGCTTAGGTCGACGCTTAATGGAAAAGTTGATTACCTATACGCGAGATCACGGACTACAACGTCTGAATGGTATTACGATGCCAAACAATCGTGGCATGGTGGCGCTGGCCCGCAAGCTCGGGTTTAACGTTGATATCCAGCTCGAAGAGGGGATCGTTGGGCTTACGCTAAATCTTGCCCAGCGCGAGGAATCATGAGTAAGGTACTGGAAATGTTGACCACTTAATCGGGACTGGTGTTATTATTGCCCGCTTATGTCGTCTGCATTGCACAGAGGACCCTTCAATGAACAGAGAAGAAATGCACTGTGATGTTGTCAAAATTTAAGCGTAATAAACATCAACAACACCTTGCCCAACTACCCAAGATTTCTCAATCAGTTGATGATGTCGATTTCTTTTACGCTCCCGCCGACTTCCGGGAGACGCTGCTGGAAAAATAGCCAGCGCGAAGCAGCGCATTTGCATTGTCGCCCTGTATCTCGAACAGGATGACGGTGGCAAAGGCATTCTGAACGCGTTGTATGAGGCTAAAAGGCAGCGTCCGGAACTGGATGTGCGGGTGCTGGTCGACTGGCATCGTGCACAACGTGGACGCATTGGCGCTGCGGCATCTAACACTAACGCTGACTGGTACTGCCGCATGGCGCAGGAAAATCCGGGCGTAGATGTTCCGGTTTATGGCGTTCCAATCAATACCCGTGAAGCCCTTGGTGTTCTGCACTTTAAAGGCTTTATCATCGACGATAGCGTACTTTATAGCGGTGCCAGCCTGAACGATGTTTACCTGCATCAGCACGATAAATATCGCTACGACCGTTATCATCTTATCCGTAACCGTAAGATGTCAGACATTATGTTTGAATGGGTTACACAGAATATTATGAATGGCCGCGGCGTTAATCGTCTGGATGATGTTAATCGGCCAAAAAGCCCGGAAATCAAGAACGACATTCGCCTGTTCCGCCAGGAGCTGCGTGATGCCGCTTATCATTTCCAGGCGATGCCGACAACGATCAGCTTTCCGTAACGCCGCTAGTGGGACTGGGGAAATCGAGTCTGTTAAACAAGACCATTTTCCACCTTATGCCTTGTGCCGAGCAGAAACTAACCATCTGTACGCCATACTTCAACCTGCCAGCAATCCTTGTGCGCAATATCATCCAGTTGCTGCGCGAAGGGAAAAAGGTCGAAATTATTGTTGGTGATAAAACCGCGAATGACTTCTACATTCCGAAGATGAACCTTTCAAGATAATTGGCGCATTGCCTTATCTCTATGAGATCAATCTGCGTCGTTTCCTGAGCCGTTTACAGTATTACGTCAACACTGACCAGTTAGTGGTTCGGTTATGGAAAGATGACGACAACACCTATCACCTGAAAGGGATGTGGGTTGATGATAAGTGGATGTTGATCACTGGTAATAACCTGAACCCGCGCGCCTGGCGTCTGGATCTGGAAAACGCCATTTTGATCCACGATCCGCAACTGGAGCTTGCGCCACAGCGAGAGAAAGAACTGGAGCTGATCCGCGAGCATACCACCATCGTTAAGCACTATCGCGATCTGCAAAGTATTGCCGATTATCCGGTGAAGGTTCGTAAACTCATCCGCCGTTTGCGCCGTATCCGCATCGACCGATTAATTAGCCGCATCCTGTAATCACAACCCCGTCCTGTACGGGGTTTGTTTTTTGGAGGCCACGTTTTGCGTATTCTTTTTGTCTGCTCGCTATTGTTACTTTCTGGATGCAGCCATATGGCTAACGATAGCTGGAGCGGGCAGGATAAAGCTCAACACTTTATCGCCTCGGCGATGCTTTCCGCCGCCGGAAATGAATATGCACAGCATCAGGGGATGAGTCGCGATCGCAGTGCCACTTTGGGCTGATGTTCTCTGTTGGGCTGGGCGCGTCAAAAGAACTTTGGGATAGCCGCCCCGAGGGGAGCGGCTGGAGCTGGAAAGATTTTACCTGGGATGTCGCCGGTGCAACTACCGGCTATACCATCTGGCAGTTGGCGCATAATTAAAGGCGCATCCCCTTCCCTTTGCGATGTAGCATCAAAGAAACCAGAAACGCCACCACGGCCATCAAGGTCACATACCAGAAGAAGGCTGTTTCCATTCCTATTGATTTCAGTGACAACGCTACGTACTCTGCTGAGCCACCAAATATCGCATTAGCGACGGCATACGACAGACCAACACCTAATGCGCGAACCTGGGCCGGGAACATTTCAGCCTTCAGTATTCCACTGATTGAAGTATAAAAACTCACTATCAGCAGGGCGCACATCACCAGACCAAAAGCGGCATAAGGCGAAGAAACGTTCTGCAATGCTGAGAGAATAGGAACGGTAAAAATGGTTGCCAGAGAACCGAAACATAACATTGAGGTACGACGACCAATCTTATCCGACAGCGCGCCAATAAGTGGTTGAATAAGCATGAATACAAACAATGCGGCAGTCATAATGCCACTCGCCACGTTGGCATGCATTCCCGCAGTATTTACCAGATACTTCTGCATATAAGTGGTGAAGGTATAGAAACAAAGGGAGCCCGCAGCGGTAAAACCGAGAACATGATGAATGCACGGCGATTGCGCCATAATCCTTTCAGAGATCCAGCTTCTTTTAAAGCGCGTGTTTCTTGTTGTGAAGTTTCATCTAACTGACGACGTAACCACAACGCCACAACAGCTAACACAGCTCCTAACGCGAAAGGAATACGCCATCCCCACTCTCTGAGTGCAGCGTCTTCATGGTGTGTTGTAAAACCACGACAACCAGTAGACTAGCAGTTGCCCGCCGATCAACGTCACATACTGAATGATGCGTAAAAACCTTTGCGCCCTTCAACGGCAACTTCACTCATATAGGTGGCGCTGGTGCCATATTCTCCGCCAACAGATAATCCCTGGAATAAACGAGCAAGAAGCAATAATGCCGGAGCCCAGGTACCGATTGTTTCGTAGCCTGGCAAACAGGCGATAACCAGTGAGCCGAAACACATCATACACACCGATAACAGCATCGATTTTTTGCGACCATGTTTATCGGCTATGCGGCCAAATAGCCAACCGCCTATTGGGCGCATCAGAAATCCCGCAGCAAAAACACCTGCTGTTTGTAGTAGTTGAGTCGTCGTGTTCCCGGAAGGGAAGAAGATGTGGGCAAAGTAGAGTGAACAGAACGAGTAGACATAGAAATCGAACCACTCGACCAGATTACCTGAAGAGGCCCCCACAATCGCCCAAATGCGGCGACGAGTATCACTACTTGTCAGTTTGCTGTCTGCCGTTACAGTACTTTCAGCCATGCCATTATGTCTCCTGCCGTAATCCGATGCTTTTGTCGGTCGCTGTTGTTTATTTTTTTGGTAAAGAAAATGTTATACATTTGTTGCGTATCATTATGCAACCTTAACCATGAATTTAGTTAGCAGGAAAATGGTTATTAAGGAGCTTAAGGATAGATTTCTGGTAAGGAGGATGTATGGAAGTGGGCAATTTGGGGAAACCGTATCCGTTGCTGAATCTGGCGTATGTGGGGGATAATGCGGATATCTACACTCGCCGCAACTCTTCGTAGGTCGGGTAAGACGCGCCAGCGTCGCATCCGGCATTTATTCCGCACCAGCGCAAAAAGGCCATCCGTCAGGATGGCCTTCTGCTTAATTTGATGCCTGGCAGTTCCCTACTCTCGCATGGGGAGACCCCACACTACCATCGGCGCTACGGCGTTTCACTTCTGAGTTCGGCATGGGGTCAGGTGGGACCACCGCGCTACGGCCGCCAGGCAAATTCTGTTTCATCAGACCGCTTCTGCGTTCTGATTTAATCTGTATCAGGCTGAAAATCTTCTCTCATCCGCCAAAACACCTTCGGCGTTGTAAGGTTAAGCCTCACGGTTCATTAGTACCGGTTAGCTCAACGCATCGCTGCGCTTACACACCCGGCCTATCAACGTCGTCGTCTTCAACGTTCCTTCAGGACTCTCAAGGAGTCAGGGAGAACTCATCTCGGGGCAAGTTTCGTGCTTAGATGCTTTCAGCACTTATCTCTTCCGCATTTAGCTACCGGGCAGTGCCATTGGCATGACAACCCGAACACCAGTGATGCGTCCACTCCGGTCCTCTCGTACTAGGAGCAGCCCCCCTCAGTTCTCCAGCGCCCACGGCAGATAGGGACCGAACTGTCTCACGACGTTCTAAACCCAGCTCGCGTACCACTTTAAATGGCGAACAGCCATACCCTTGGGACCTACTTCAGCCCCAGGATGTGATGAGCCGACATCGAGGTGCCAAACACCGCCGTCGATATGAACTCTTGGGCGGTATCAGCCTGTTATCCCCGGAGTACCTTTTATCCGTTGAGCGATGGCCCTTCCATTCAGAACCACCGGATCACTATGACCTGCTTTCGCACCTGCTCGCGCCGTCACGCTCGCAGTCAAGCTGGCTTATGCCATTGCACTAACCTCCTGATGTCCGACCAGGATTAGCCAACCTTCGTGCTCCTCCGTTACTCTTTAGGAGGAGACCGCCCCAGTCAAACTACCCACCAGACACTGTCCGCAACCCGGATTACGGGTCAACGTTAGAACATCAAACATTAAAGGGTGGTATTTCAAGGCCGGCTCCATGCAGACTGGCGTCCACACTTCAAAGCCTCCCACCTATCCTACACATCAAGGCTCAATGTTCAGTGTCAAGCTATAGTAAAGGTTCACGGGGTCTTTCCGTCTTGCCGCGGGTACACTGCATCTTCACAGCGAGTTCAATTTCACTGAGTCTCGGGTGGAGACAGCCTGGCCATCATTACGCCATTCGTGCAGGTCGGAACTTACCCGACAAGGAATTTCGCTACCTTAGGACCGTTATAGTTACGGCCGCCGTTTACCGGGGCTTCGATCAAGAGCTTCGCGTTACCGCTAACCCCATCAATTAACCTTCCGGCACCGGGCAGGCGTCACACCGTATACGTCCACTTTCGTGTTTGCACAGTGCTGTGTTTTTAATAAACAGTTGCAGCCAGCTGGTATCTTCGACTGATTTCAGCTCCATCCGCGAGGGACTTCACCTACATATCAGCGTGCCTTCTCCCGAAGTTACGGCACCATTTTGCCTAGTTCCTTCACCCGAGTTCTCTCAAGCGCCTTGGTATTCTCTACCTGACCACCTGTGTCGGTTTGGGGTACGATTTGATGTTACCTGATGCTTAGAGGCTTTTCCTGGAAGCAGGGCATTTGTTGCTTCAGCACCGTAGTGCCTCGTCATCACGCCTCAGCCTTGATTTTCCGGATTTGCCTGGAAAATCAGCCTACACGCTTAAACCGGGACAACCGTCGCCCGGCCAACATAGCCTTCTCCGTCCCCCCTTCGCAGTAACACCAAGTACAGGAATATTAACCTGTTTCCCATCGACTACGCCTTTCGGCCTCGCCTTAGGGGTCGACTCACCCTGCCCCGATTAACGTTGGACAGGAACCCTTGGTCTTCCGGCGAGCGGGCTTTTCACCCGCTTTATCGTTACTTATGTCAGCATTCGCACTTCTGATACCTCCAGCATACCTCACAGTACACCTTCACAGGCTTACAGAACGCTCCCCTACCCAACAACGCATAAGCGTCGCTGCCGCAGCTTCGGTGCATGGTTTAGCCCCGTTACATCTTCCGCGCAGGCCGACTCGACCAGTGAGCTATTACGCTTTCTTTAAATGATGGCTGCTTCTAAGCCAACATCCTGGCTGTCTGGGCTTCCCACATCGTTTCCCACTTAACCATGACTTTGGGACCTTAGCTGGCGGTCTGGGTTGTTTCCCTCTTCACGACGGACGTTAGCACCCGCCGTGTGTCTCCCGTGATAACATTCTCCGGTATTCGCAGTTTGCATCGGTTGGTAAGTCGGGATGACCCCCTTGCCGAAACAGTGCTCTACCCCCGGAGATGAATTCACGAGGCGCTACCTAAATAGCTTTCGGGGAGAACCAGCTATCTCCCGGTTTGATTGGCCTTTCACCCCCAGCCACAAGTCATCCGCTAATTTTTCAACATTAGTCGGTTCGGTCCTCCAGTTAGTGTTACCCAACCTTCAACCTGCCCATGCTAGATCACCGGGTTTCGGGTCTATACCCTGCAACTTAACGCCCAGTTAAGACTCGGTTTCCCTTCGGCTCCCCTATTCGGTTAACCTTGCTACAGAATATAAGTCGCTGACCCATTATACAAAAGGTACGCAGTCACCCCATAAAGAGGCTCCCACTGCTTGTACGTACACGGTTTCAGGTTCTTTTTCACTCCCCTCGCCGGGGTTCTTTTCGCCTTTCCCTCACGGTACTGGTTCACTATCGGTCAGTCAGGAGTATTTAGCCTTGGAGGATGGTCCCCCCATATTCAGACAGGATACCACGTGTCCCGCCCTACTCATCGAGCTCACAGTATGTGCATTTTTGTGTACGGGGCTGTCACCCTGTATCGCGCGCCTTTCCAGACGCTTCCACTAACACACACACTGATTCAGGCTCTGGGCTGCTCCCCGTTCGCTCGCCGCTACTGGGGGAATCTCGGTTGATTTCTTTTCCTCGGGGTACTTAGATGTTTCAGTTCCCCCGGTTCGCCTCATTAACCTATGGATTCAGTTAATGATAGTGTGACGAATCACACTGGGTTTCCCCATTCGGAAATCGCCGGTTATAACGGTTCATATCACCTTACCGACGCTTATCGCAGATTAGCACGTCCTTCATCGCCTCTGACTGCCAGGGCATCCACCGTGTACGCTTAGTCGCTTAACCTCACAACCCGAAGATGTTTCTTTCGATTCATCATCGTGTTGCGAAAATTTGAGAGACTCACGAACAACTTTCGTTGTTCAGTGTTTCAATTTTCAGCTTGATCCAGATTTTTAAAGAGCAAATATCTCAAACATCACCCGAAGATGAGTTTTGAGATATTAAGGCAGGTGACTTTCACTCACAAACCAGCAAGTGGCGTCCCCTAGGGGATTCGAACCCCTGTTACCGCCGTGAAAGGGCGGTGTCCTGGGCCTCTAGACGAAGGGGACGTATCAGTCTGCTTCGCAAGACGCCTTGCTTTTCACTTTCTATCAGACAATCTGTGTGAGCACTACAAAGAACGCTTCTTTAAGGTAAGGAGGTGATCCAACCGCAGGTTCCCCTACGGTTACCTTGTTACGACTTCACCCCAGTCATGAATCACAAAGTGGTAAGCGCCCTCCCGAAGGTTAAGCTACCTACTTCTTTTGCAACCCACTCCCATGGTGTGACGGGCGGTGTGTACAAGGCCCGGGAACGTATTCACCGTGGCATTCTGATCCACGATTACTAGCGATTCCGACTTCATGGAGTCGAGTTGCAGACTCCAATCCGGACTACGACGCACTTTATGAGGTCCGCTTGCTCTCGCGAGGTCGCTTCTCTTTGTATGCGCCATTGTAGCACGTGTGTAGCCCTGGTCGTAAGGGCCATGATGACTTGACGTCATCCCCACCTTCCTCCAGTTTATCACTGGCAGTCTCCTTTGAGTTCCCGGCCGGACCGCTGGCAACAAAGGATAAGGGTTGCGCTCGTTGCGGGACTTAACCCAACATTTCACAACACGAGCTGACGACAGCCATGCAGCACCTGTCTCACGGTTCCCGAAGGCACATTCTCATCTCTGAAAACTTCCGTGGATGTCAAGACCAGGTAAGGTTCTTCGCGTTGCATCGAATTAAACCACATGCTCCACCGCTTGTGCGGGCCCCCGTCAATTCATTTGAGTTTTAACCTTGCGGCCGTACTCCCCAGGCGGTCGACTTAACGCGTTAGCTCCGGAAGCCACGCCTCAAGGGCACAACCTCCAAGTCGACATCGTTTACGGCGTGGACTACCAGGGTATCTAATCCTGTTTGCTCCCCACGCTTTCGCACCTGAGCGTCAGTCTTCGTCCAGGGGGCCGCCTTCGCCACCGGTATTCCTCCAGATCTCTACGCATTTCACCGCTACACCTGGAATTCTACCCCCTCTACGAGACTCAAGCTTGCCAGTATCAGATGCAGTTCCCAGGTTGAGCCCGGGGATTTCACATCTGACTTAACAAACCGCCTGCGTGCGCTTTACGCCCAGTAATTCCGATTAACGCTTGCACCCTCCGTATTACCGCGGCTGCTGGCACGGAGTTAGCCGGTGCTTCTTCTGCGGGTAACGTCAATGAGCAAAGGTATTAACTTTACTCCCTTCCTCCCCGCTGAAAGTACTTTACAACCCGAAGCCTTCTTCATACACGCGGCATGGCTGCATCAGCTTGCGCCATTGTGCAATATTCCCCACTGCTGCCTCCCGTAGGAGTCTGGACCGTGTCTCAGTTCCAGTGTGGCTGGTCATCCTCTCAGACCAGCTAGGGATCGTCGCCTAGGTGAGCCGTTACCCCACCTACTAGCTAATCCCATCTGGCACATCCGATGGCAAGAGGCCCGAAGGTCCCCCTCTTTGGTCTTGCGACATTATGCGGTATTAGCTACCGTTTCCAGTAGTTATCCCCCTCCATCAGGCAGTTTCCCAGACATTACTCACCCGTCCGCCACTCGTCAGCAAAGAAGCAAGCTTCTTCCTGTTACCGTTCGACTTGCATG
>ENA-OQDE01001210-OQDE01001210.1-human-gut-metagenome-genome-assembly--contig:-NODE-1210-length-10545-cov-1.836629_pt1 | contig 10545 bp, 15 predicted proteins | sample MGYA00242768_ERZ504595 | MGnify/ENA primary metagenome ERZ504595 (study PRJEB26092, sample SAMD00036307) | human gut metagenome | host: Homo sapiens | study: EMG produced TPA metagenomics assembly of...
CGTTGGGCTGGTGTTGCTACTGGTTCAGGCGGTGGATCTCAATGCCAGCGCCACAGCGATAACCAGTTACAGCCTCTATGGCGGCAGTATGATCCTGCTGTTCCTCGCTTCGACGCTCTATCACGCCATTCCTCATCAACGGGCAAAAATGTGGCTGAAGAAATTTGACCACTGCGCTATTTATCTGTTGATTGCCGGAACCTACACGCCGTTTTTGCTGGTGGGGCTGGATTCTCCGTTAGCGCGTGGGTTGATGATTGTTATCTGGAGCCTGGCGCTGCTGGGGATTCTGTTCAAACTGACCATCGCGCACCGATTCAAAATTTTATCTCTGGTGACCTATCTGGCGATGGGCTGGCTGTCGCTGGTGGTAATTTATGAAATGGCAGTTAAGCTCGCGGCGGGCAGCGTTACCTTACTGGCGGTAGGCGGTGTGGTTTATTCGCTCGGGGTGATTTTCTACGTCTGCAAGCGCATTCCATACAATCATGCCATCTGCACGGCTTTGTGCTCGGCGGTAGTGTGTGCCACTTTCTGGCGATCTATTTGTATATTGGGCAGGCGTAATGGGTGTTCCTTTGTAGGCATGATAAGACGCGTCAGCGTCGCATCAGGCGATAAATGCCTGATGCGATACAGAGATTTACTCTTCGAGCGAATACGGCAGTGGCTCGATACGCAATGTATTCGCATCGTCACGCACGCGGAAGATGCTGTCCAGTTCCATATCGTTATTCATGACGACCTGTACCACGACCTGACCATCTTCCAGTTTTACCGCAGCCAGCACCGTACCGGTACGACGCCAGTTCTCGCCCATTTTCAGCTCTAAGTCTTCACCAGCTTCCGGCAGTCGGCTGGCACTACCTGTCAGCAACCAGAGCGCGCGTTTGTTGGCACCACGGAATTTAGCTCGCGCCACCATCTCTTGTCCGGTATAGCAGCCTTTTTTAAAGCTAATGCCGCCCAGCGCCTGGAGGTTGGTCGCCTGTGGGATAAACTGCCCGCTGTTGGCGGCATCAATCACCGGGAAACCCGCTTCAATGTTTAATGCCAGCCACTGTTGGCTATTGTTCAGTTCCGCTTCACCGCGCAGTTTATCGGTCAGCATATTAGCAGTAGCTTCATCGGTTACGATCAGGAAACGTTCTGCCGGGTGTTCAAACCATAGCAAAGTGGTCGCGCCTTCTTTAACTACCTGTTTTTCTTTCGAAGGCAGTTCACTAAAGAGATTTGCCAGCGCGGCGCGCGCCTGAAAACCGGCAACACCAAGCAGCACACGCTCGTCGTCTGGCGCGATGGTCACTTTAGAGAATACCGCATATTTTTTCAGTTCAGTCAGCTGCGATTCACGCACGCTGCGCCGTTCAATCCATGCAAAGCCATCGCCGTCGCGGAACAGACGTAAATTGCTCCACATTTTACCTTTGGCGTCGCAATGGGCGGCGAGCAGGTGCTGATCTTCTGTCATCTGGCTGACATCTGCTGTCACCTGACCCTGCATATATTTTTCGCTGTCCGCGCCAGTAATGGTGGCAAGCGCCCAGTCATCAAGCGTCATCAGCGTCAGCGGTAAACGGGCAGAAGCCGTAGGCTGACGGGGAGGAAAAGGTGTAAAAGCCATAATAGAGTCCTGAGTTGCTTAACGGCGTATTAATGACTAATGGTAAAAGAGCTATGAGGCAATGCAAGTGCTTTCACTACGCGATCTGTGCCTTCTGCGAGGCGACTTCCAAAAAATGAAGCCCTTGAATTGTTGTGAATTAATTTCGCGATCGCGATTGTGTTTACTGATATTCCCGCAAAAGAAGTCGAAAAACACGTTACAATAGCGGGGTACTGGATTTTCGTGAGACAGGAAGAAGATGGACATTAACAACAAAGCCCGCATTCATTGGGCATGCCGCCGTGGTATGCGCGAACTCGATATTTCAATCATGCCGTTTTTCGAACATGAGTACGACAGCTTAAGCGATGACGAAAAACGCATCTTTATTCGTCTGCTGGAATGTGACGATCCCGATCTGTTTAACTGGCTGATGAATCACGGTAAACCGGCCGATGCAGAACTGGAAATGATGGTCCGACTCATCCAGACACGGAACCGGGAACGTGGTCCTGTGGCAATCTGATTTGCGCGTCTCCTGGCGCGCACAGTGGCTTTCCTTGCTGATCCACGGGCTGGTTGCCGCTGTTATTTTACTCATGCCCTGGCCGCTCAGTTACACCCCGTTATGGATGGTGTTACTTTCGCTGGTGGTGTTTGATTGCGTTCGCAGCCAGCGACGCATTAATGCTCGCCAGGGGGAAATTCGCCTGTTGATGGACGGGCGTTTGCGTTGGCAAGGGCAGGAGTGGAGCATCGTCAAAGCGCCGTGGATGATTAAGAGCGGCATGATGCTGCGTTTACGTTCTGACAGTGGTAAACGGCAACATTTATGGCTGGCAGCCGACAGCATGGACGAAGCCGAATGGCGGGATTTACGGCGGATATTGTTGCAACAAGAGACGCAAAGATAAAGATGACGGCAAAGCATATGCGCTAAGCGTCAGTGACATCAGGCGTAATGCTCTGCCATTTCGTTGAGGATTTGTTCGCACCAGCTCTGAATACGCTCGTCACTAAGGTCATACTGATTAGTTTCGTCCAGCGCCAGACCCACGAACAGTTGCCCGTCAGCAATCACCGGTTTCGGACTGGTAAACTCATATCCTTCCGTTGGCCAGTAGCGACGAACTTCACGCCTTTGGTCGAGAGTTTGTCATGCAGCATCCCGAGCGCATCGAGGAACCACTCGCCGTATCCCAGTTGATCGCCAAGCCCATACAGCGCAACAATTTTACCTTCGAGGTTCAGGTCGTCGAGCTGATCCCAGACGGCTTCCCAGTCTTCCTGGATTTCGCCAAAATCCCAGGTCGGGATACCCAGAATGAGCACATCGTACTGCTCCATTAATTTCGGGGAGTCGTCCTTGAGGTTATGTAAGGTCACCAGTTCTGGCCGATAATATCGCGGATTTTTTCTGCCGCCATTTCGGTGTAACAGGTGCTGGAACCGTAAAAAAGACCCATATTCATAACGTAAGCTTCTCGATTCTGCTGTGGCTTTTGTGGCTAGTGTATCAGAATCGCTTTAGTCACGGCACAATAAGGCATAATGGATCAAATGAGTGACCATAAGGGGCGCAAGTGAAACAGGATCTGGCACGCATCGAGCAGTTTCTTGATGCTCTGTGGCTGGAAAAAAATCTGGCTGAAAATACGTTGAACGCTTACCGTCGCGATCTGTCAATGATGGTGGAGTGGTTGCATCACCGCGGGTTGACGCTGGCGACGGTGCAAAGTGACGATTTGCAGGCATTACTGGCAGAAAGGCTGGAGGGCGGGTATAAAGCCACCAGCTCAGCGCGTTTGCTGAGTGCAGTGCGTCGATTGTTCCAGTATCTTTATCGCGAAAAGTTTCGTGAAGACGATCCCAGTGCGCATCTCGCTTCACCGAAATTGCCACAGCGTTTGCCAAAAGATTTAAGCGAAGCGCAGGTCGAACGTTTATTACAGGCACCATTAATTGATCAGCCACTGGAGCTACGCGATAAAGCCATGCTTGAAGTGTTGTATGCTACAGGGCTGCGTGTCTCTGAACTGGTCGGGCTGACAATGAGTGATATCAGCCTGCGTCAGGGCGTAGTGCGGGTCATTGGTAAAGGCAACAAAGAGCGCCTGGTACCGTTAGGTGAAGAGGCGGTTTACTGGCTGGAAACGTATCTCGAGCATGGGCGACCGTGGTTGTTGAACGGTGTCTCTATTGATGTGTTGTTCCCCAGCCAGCGTGCGCAGCAGATGACGCGACAGACCTTCTGGCACCGCATTAAACATTATGCCGTGCTGGCGGGTATCGACAGCGAAAAGCTGTCACCGCATGTGTTGCGTCACGCTTTTGCCACTCACTTATTAAATCATGGTGCGGATTTACGCGTGGTGCAGATGCTACTGGGCCACAGCGATCTCTCCACCACGCAAATTTATACGCATGTCGCTACCGAGCGTCTGCGGCAACTTCATCAACAGCATCACCCGCGGGCGTGATGTCTGAAAAGAACGGGAAGATTTATGAAGAAAGGTTTTATGTTGTTTACTTTGTTAGCGGCGTTTTCAGGCTTTGCTCAGGCTGATGACGCGGCAATTCAACAAACGTTAGCCAAATGGGCATCAAAAGCAGCGATATTCAGCCTGCGCCCGTAGCGGGCATGAAGACAGTTCTGACTAACAGCGGTGTGTTGTACATCACCGATGATGGTAAACATATCATTCAGGGGCCAATGTATGACGTTAGCGGCACGGCTCCGGTCAATGTCACCAATAAGATGCTGTTAAAGCAGTTGAATGCGCTTGAAAAAGAGATGATCGTTTATAAAGCGCCTCAGGAAAAACACGTCATCACCGTGTTTACTGATATTACCTGTGGTTACTGCCACAAACTGCATGAGCAAATGGCAGACTACAACGCGCTGGGGATCACCGTGCGTTATCTTGCTTTCCCGCGCCAGGGGCTGGACAGCGATGCAGAGAAAGAAATGAAAGCTATCTGGTGTGCGAAAGATAAAACAAAGCGTTTGATGATGTGATGGCCGGTAAAAGCGTCGCACCAGCAGTTGCGACGTGGATATTGCCGACCATTACGCACTTGGCGTCCAGCTTGGCGTTAGCGGTACTCCGGCAGTTGTGCTGAGCAATGGCACACTTGTTCCGGGTTACCAGCCGCCGAAAGACATGAAGGAATTCCTCGACGAACACCAAAAAATGACCAGCGGTAAATAATTCGCGTGAAACAACAGATACAACTTCGTCGCCGTGAAGTCGATGAAACGGCAGACTTGCCCGCGGAATTGCCTCCCTTGCTGCGCCGTTTATACGCCAGCCGGGGAGTACGCAGTGCGCAAGAACTGGAACGCAGTGTTAAAGGGATGCTGCCCTGGCAGCAACTGAGCGGCGTCGAAAAGGCCGTTGAGATCCTTTACAACGCTTTTCGCGAAGGAACGCGGATTATTGTGGTCGGTGATTTCGACGCGACGGTGCCACCAGCACGGCTCTAAGCGTGTTGGCGATGCGCTCGCTTGGTTGCAGCAATATCGACTACCTGGTTCCAAACCGTTTCGAAGACGGTTACGGCTTAAGCCCGGAAGTGGTCGATCAGGCCCATGCCCGTGGCGCGCAGTTAATTGTCACGGTGGATAACGGTATTTCCTCCATGCAGGGGTTGAACACGCTCGTTCGTTGGGCATTCCGGTTATTGTTACCGATCACCATTTGCCGGGCGAAACATTACCCGCGGCGGAAGCGATCATTAACCCTAACTTGCGCGACTGCAATTTCCCGTCGAAATCACTGGCAGGCGTGGGGGTGGCGTTTTATCTGATGCTGGCGCTGCGCACCTTTTGCGCGATCGGGGCTGGTTTGATGAACGCTGCATCGCAATTCCTAACCTGGCAGAACTGCTGGATCTGGTGGCGCTGGGGACTGTGGCAGACGTGGTGCCGCTGGACGCTAATAACCGTATTCTGACCTGGCAGGGGATGAGCCGCATCCGCGCCGGGAAGTGCCGTCCGGGGATTAAAGCGCTGCTGGAAGTGGCAAATCGCGATGCGCAAAAACTCGCCGCCAGCGATTTAGGTTTTGCGCTGGGGCCACGTCTCAATGCTGCCGGGCGACTGGACGATATGTCCGTTGGTGTGGCGCTGTTGCTGTGCGACAACATCGGCGAGGCGCGCGTGCTGGCAAATGAACTCGATGCGCTAAACCAGACGCGAAAAGAGATCGAACAGGGAATGCAGATTGAAGCCCTGACCCTGTGCGAGAAACTGGAGCGCAGCCGTGACACGCTACCCGGCGGCTGGCAATGTATCACCCCGAATGGCATCAGGGCGTGGTTGGTATTCTGGCTTCGCGCATCAAAGAGCGTTTTCATCGTCCAGTTATCGCCTTTGCGCCAGCAGGTGACGGTACGCTGAAAGGTTCCGGTCGCTCCATTCAGGGGCTGCATATGCGTGATGCGCTGGAGCGGTTAGACACGCTCTACCCCGGCATGATGCTCAAGTTTGGCGGTCATGCAATGGCGGCTGGTTTGTCGCTGGAAGAGGATAAATTCGAACTCTTTCAACAACGGTTTGGCGAACTGGTTACTGAGTGGCTGGATCCTTCACTATTGCAAGGCGAAGTGGTTTCAGACGGCCCGTTAAGCCCAGCCGAAATGACCATGGAAGTGGCGCAGCTGCTGCGCGATGCTGGCCCGTTGGGGGCAGATGTTCCCGGAGCCGCTGTTTGACGGTCTTTCCGTCTGCTGCAACAGCGGCTGGTGGGCGAGCGTCATTGAAAGTCATGGTTCGTAGCCGGTCGGCGGCGGTCCGCTGCTGGATGGTATTGCTTTTAATGTCGATACCGCCCTCTGGCCGGATAACGGCGTGCGCGAAGTGCAACTGGCTTACAAGCTCGATATCAACGAGTTTCGCGGCAACCGCAGCCTGCAAATTATCATCGACAATATCTGGCCAATTTAGCGTCATCTTCTCTATAAAAAGAGCGTGGATTGGGTACAATCCCGCTCTTATCACCGCATTTTGACTAGCTCAATAAAAGAAATCAGACCATGTTTGAAATTAATCCGGTAAATAATCGCATTCAGGACCTCACGGAACGCTCCGACGTTCTTAGGGGGTATCTTTGACTACGACGCCAAGAAAGAGCGTCTGGAAGAAGTAAACGCCGAGCTGGAACAGCCGGATGTCTGGAACGAACCTGAACGCGCACAGGCGCTGGGTAAAGAGCGTTCCTCCTCGAAGCCGTTGTCGACACCCTCGACCAAATGAAACAGGGGCTGGAAGATGTTTCTGGTCTGCTGGAACTGGCTGTAGAAGCTGACGACGAAGAAACCTTTAACGAAGCCGTTGCTGAACTCGACGCCCTGGAAGAAAAACTGGCGCAGCTTGAGTTCCGCCGTATGTTCTCTGGTGAATATGACAGCGCCGACTGCTACCTCGATATTCAGGCGGGGTCTGGCGGTACGGAAGCACAGGACTGGGCGAGCATGCTTGAGCGTATGTATCTGCGCTGGGCAGAATCGCGTGGCTTCAAAACTGAAATCATCGAAGAGTCGGAAGGTGAAGTGGCGGGTATTAAATCCGTGACGATCAAAATCTCCGGCGATTACGCTTACGGCTGGCTGCGTACAGAAACTGGCGTTCACCGCCTGGTGCGTAAGAGCCGTTTGACTCCGGCGGTCGTCGCCACACGTCGTTCAGCTCTGCGTTTGTTTACCCGGAAGTTGATGATGATATTGATATCGAAATCAACCGGCGGATCTGCGCATTGACGTTTATCGCGCGTCCGGCGCGGGCGGTCAGCACGTTAACCGTACCGAATCTGCGGTGCGTATTACTCACATCCCAACTGATCGTGACCCAGTGCCAGAACGACCGTTCCCAGCACAAGAACAAAGACCAGGCCATGAAGCAGATGAAAGCGAAGCTTTATGAACTGGAGATGCAGAAGAAAAATGCCGAGAAGCAGGCGATGGAAGATAACAAATCCGACATCGGCTGGGGCAGCCAGATTCGTTCTTATGTCCTTGATGACTCCCGCATTAAAGATCTGCGCACCGGGGTAGAAACCCGCAACACGCAGGCCGTGCTGGACGGCAGCCTGGATCAATTTATCGAAGCAAGTTTGAAAGCAGGGTTATGAGGAACCAACATGTCTGAACAACACGCACAGGGCGCTGACGCGGTAGTCGATCTTAACAATGAACTGAAAACGCGTCGTGAGAAGCTGGCGAACCTGCGCGAGCAGGGGATTGCTTCCCGAACGATTTCCGTCGCGATCATACCTCTGACCAATTGCACGCAGAATTCGACGGTAAAGAGAACGAAGAACTGGAAGCGCTGAACATCGAAGTTGCCGTTGCTGGCCGCATGATGACCCGTCGTATTATGGGTAAAGCGTCTTTCGTTACCCTGCAGGATGTGGGTGGCCGCATTCAGCTGTACGTTGCCCGTGACGATCTGCCGGAAGGCGTTTACAACGAGCAGTTCAAAAAATGGGACCTCGGCGATATCCTTGGCGCGAAAGGTAAACTGTTCAAAACCAAAACTGGCGAACTGTCTATCCACTGCACCGAGCTGCGTCTGCTGACCAAAGCACTGCGTCCGCTGCCGGATAAATTCCACGGCTTGCAGGATCAGGAAGCGCGCTATCGTCAGCGTTATCTGGATCTCATCTCTAACGATGAATCCCGCAACACCTTTAAAGTGCGCTCGCAGATCCTCTCTGGTATTCGCCAGTTCATGGTGAACCGCGGCTTTATGGAAGTTGAAACGCCGATGATGCAGGTGATCCCTGGCGGTGCCGCTGCGCGTCCGTTCATCACCCACCATAATGCGCTGGATCTCGACATGTACCTGCGTATCGCGCCGGAACTGTACCTCAAGCGTCTGGTGGTCGGTGGCTTCGAGCGTGTATTCGAAATCAACCGTAACTTCCGTAACGAAGGTATTTCCGTACGTCATAACCCAGAGTTCACCATGATGGAACTCTATATGGCTTACGCAGATTACAAAGATCTGATCGAGCTGACCGAATCGCTGTTCCGTACTCTGGCACAGGATATTCTCGGTAAGACGGAAGTGACCTACGGCGACGTAACGCTGGACTTCGGTAAGCCGTTCGAAAAACTGACCATGCGTGAAGCGATCAAGAAATATCGCCCGGAAACCGACATGGCGGATCTGGACAACTTCGACTCTGCGAAAGCGATTGCTGAATCTATCGGTATCCACGTTGAGAAGAGCTGGGGTCTGGGCCGTATCGTTACCGAGATCTTCGAAGAAGTGGCAGAAGCACATCTGATTCAGCCGACCTTCATTACTGAATATCCGGCAGAAGTTTCTCCGCTGGCGCGTCGTAACGACGTTAACCCGGAAATCACTGACCGCTTTGAGTTCTTTATCGGTGGTCGTGAAATCGGTAACGGCTTTAGCGAGCTGAATGACGCGGAAGATCAGGCGCAGCGCTTCCTGGATCAGGTTGCCGCGAAAGACGCAGGTGACGACGAAGCGATGTTCTACGATGAAGATTATGTCACCGCACTGGAACACGGCTTACCGCCGACAGCAGGTCTGGGAATTGGTATCGACCGTATGGTAATGCTGTTCACCAACAGCCATACCATCCGCGACGTTATTCTGTTCCCGGCGATGCGTCCGGTGAAATAAGCATTACGTTATGCTCACAACCCCGGCAAATGTCGGGGTTTTTTATTTAAGCTGGGCAAATGCAGATAATCGTTTTCTGGCTTCGCGATTTGTCGCCTGCATCACCATCCACGGACTGAACGCCCACGGTGTGGCATCAATACCGTGTAATACATCTGCTAAATCACACCATTGATAATCCATCACTTCATCATCGTTGATCTGTAACGCACTGGTCGTGCGTGCGGCAAATACCGGACACACTTCATTTTCCACAATGCCATTCGGATCGGTGGCGCGGTAGCGAAAGTCAGGATAGACCAGTTCTGGTGCTGTTATTTCCACACCAAGCTCATAACGGCAACGGCGGATCACCGCGTCTTTGTTGCTTTCTCCCAGTTGTGGGTGCCCACAAACCGAGTTAGTCCACACGCCCGGCCACGCTTTTTTGCTAAGGGCGCGGCGGGTAACTAATAATTGCCCTTTGGCATTAAACAGCCAACTGGAGAACGCGAGATGTAAGAGAGTGTCTGCCGTGTGTGCGGCATACTTTTCCAACGTACCCGTGGGAACTCCCTGTGCATTCAATAAAATGACGTGTTCCGTTTGCATAATTTCTCACATGTAATTCTAATCACTCATCATTATAGATAATTGAAGAGTGAAATGATTAACCAAGTGAGCGTTTATCGACAACCGCCCGTTTTGAGCGGATGTCGACAGGTAAAAACCATTTAAAAAAGCAGCATCATATATTTGAAGCGACTTTCAATGGCCATTGCAACACAGTCAGAAATGACAGGAATAGAGAGAGTAAAAAGCAACAACAGACTGAATATAGCGCGCATTAAAAGATTCATATTATTCTCCATGCTCATTTTTCTTCAGCTTGCGCATCAGAAGCCACATACGTACTGTCCTGACTTTTAAATCTTTATCAGAGACGGATTCCTTCACCAGATCAGCATGATGCTGATAGCCATTAAAGAAGACGTTCAGCACAACGGCGCTAAGGGTTGCGAGCATAATGCCGCTATGCAGCAACGGTTGCAGTACGGCCGGTAACTTAGAAAAGAAATCGTGAGAGAGCGTCGGAGTCATGCCAACGCCGAGACTGATCGCTACAATATAGAGGTTGTAACGGTTAGTGGTGTAGTTACAGCGCGACAGAATTCGAATTCCTGTCGCCAGTACCATGCCGAACATCACCAGCCAGCACCGCCCAGCACAAATTGCGGAATGGAGCGACCAGCACCGCCATTTTGGCACCATGCCAAACAGGATTAATATAATTCCCGAAGAA
>ENA-OQDE01001212-OQDE01001212.1-human-gut-metagenome-genome-assembly--contig:-NODE-1212-length-10532-cov-2.772609_pt1 | contig 10532 bp, 16 predicted proteins | sample MGYA00242768_ERZ504595 | MGnify/ENA primary metagenome ERZ504595 (study PRJEB26092, sample SAMD00036307) | human gut metagenome | host: Homo sapiens | study: EMG produced TPA metagenomics assembly of...
GTTCCGGGAGCTCATTTTTGGATAGACGTGTTGGCAATGGTTCTTTTCGGTTTAGGTATCGGAGTTTTTGATCTGTTTTCTGGGTGGTTTGATGGCAGTGGATATTGCTCCCCGTAATGCTTCGGGTGCTGCATTGGGAGTAGTCGGTATTGCCAGTTATATCGGTGCCGGATTGCAGGACGTGATGAGCGGTATTCTGATAGAAGGGCAAAAAACGGTTCAGAATGGCGTTGATGTTTATGACTTTACTTATATCAATTGGTTTTGGATTGGTGCTGCTTTGCTTTCGGTGTTGTTTGCTTTGCTGGTATGGAATGCAAAATCAAAAGAAGTGGATTAAAGTGAGTACATTAGGTTAGAATATAAGTCTTTGTTTTCGAGGTATTAGACACCATTCCGGGAAGTAAGTAATGATTGCTTATCTTTCTGGAATGGCTTTTTATAATCAATTAAATAGAAAGTTTTATGGAAAATTCATTGAATGATGAATTATTGTGTTCATTGAAAGATGAACTTCGTGAAGTAACCGCACAAATCAATGTGCATAGTGAAAAATTAATGGATCTGCTCGACCAAAAAAAGAATCGTCGGTCAACTGACTCGAGAGATGTCGCATCTCCCGCCTGTCATCATCGAGTATCGGGGAAATCCGAAGCAATATGTCTCTGTTGTGCTCGATGCCATCAATCAGGGTAGGTTGACGTATGACGGAATAGCAAATTGCGAACAGACTTTTCGTGCGTTAGCAAGCGTTGTAGATGTGATAAGCCCTAAGAATGGGAAAACGCTTAGTGTAGAGACGCTGGTGTCTTATGAGAAGAAAAAGCGTGCTGGAGAATTTGAGGAAAAATAATATAAAATAAAAAGAAGATTGTTGTATAGTTGAACAACAATTCGTATATTTGCAGTATGGAAAAGAAACGTAAGATCCGTACATACGGAGGTTACTTTGAGGCTTTCATGGAGACTTTAACCGAAAAGGAACAAGATAAAATCCAGTATGGACTACTCTTGTTGAAAACACAAGAAAGACTCTCCACTAAATTTGTAAAATTTGTTCAGGACGGAGTTTTTGAACTTCGTACAGAATATAATGGTAATATATACCGGGTATTTTTCATTTTTGATGATGGAAATATTGTAGTGTTGTTTAATGGCTTTCAAAAGAAGTCGCAAAAAACACCGGGTAGTGAAATAGATAAAGCATTAAAAATAAAGGAGGAATATTATGCAGATAAACAATCATCAAATAGTAGATTATGACGCTGTTCTTGATGCGAAATTTGGAGCAGAAGGTACTCCCGAACGTGCGGAAGCAGAAGAAAAAGCGTATGCTTTCTACACCGGGCAAATTATCGAAGACGCAAGGAAAAAGGCTAAGATCACTCAAGCAGAGTTAGCCCGGCGTATCGGTTCCGACCGTTCTTATATTTCAAGAGTGGAAAGTGGTCAGACAGAACCTAAGGTTTCTACTTTCTATCGCATCATGAATGCGTTAGGTTGTAGGATCGAATTTTCGATGTCTTTATAAGAAGCGAATCTTTTTTATCCATAATTGCAAATATCGGAATATGATAAAATAGATTGTGCTAATATTTGAAAATATGACAAAGATAGAAAACCAAACCCAGTATGAATGGGCTGTAAAGAGAGTGGAGGATCTTCTTCCGTTAGTGAAGGATGATACTCCTTTGAATGATCCTAACAGCATCGAGTTGGAACTTCTTTCTAATCTTGTTGCCGATTATTCAGAGGAACACTTTTCTTTGGGAGAACCTTCGCTTGTGGATGTTCTGAAGCTTCGTATGTACGAAATGGGGCTCAATCAGAAATCACTGTCACAACTGATAGGAGTTAGTCCTTCGCGTCTTAGTGACTACATTTCCGGAAAATGTGAGCCGACATTGAAAGTGGCTCGTGAAATAAGTAAAAAGCTGAATATTGATGCTAGTATTGTGCTAGGAGTATAACTTCGATTCAGATTAAAAAAACATGGTGGGAAATTGAAAAAGATAACTGTCTTTTTCAAATTTCCCACCGTTTTTTGAGGAAGAAAGAGGAAGAAAAAGGAAAAAGGTGAGGGTAGGTGAGGGTAAATTTCTAACATTCGTATTTTTTTTTAGAAGAAAATAGAAGAATAGAAATAAGAAATATAAAAATGAAAAGTTGCAAAAGTACCTCACCAACCCTCACCTTTTTGCGTGCGAAGGAGATGAAATCTTATTCATATAGCCTGTTTGATTTCACCTGTTCCGTATCAATAATGAATACAGTGTATCTTCTCCCGTTTTTTCCCTTATGAAATTCGAAGCCGTGTTTGGACATCACTTTTCCTAGTTGGGCTTTGGTTCCGTGAGAATATTGATACCCCGTCCGTTCGCGAATCAATTCCGCAATTTCAGTGACCGTCAGATAATGCACCTTTTCGAAACGTTCCGGTTTGCGGATATGTGTCAACACCAGTTCTTCTTCCGGTGAGTGGAAAATGAAATCCTCGTTGTTCTCTTCAATCCGTGAGTTTTCCGATTGGGTGAACCAATACTGATACCCCGGCTTGTTGAGCAGATACTTGATTTGTGCATACAACTGCGCGTAGTTTATTTTGATAAACTCCATCGAGTCGACATGAAAGCAGAGAAAACGGCGGTTACCTGTGGTGTCGTGAAGCACTTCCTGGTAATTGCATGTGCCGGCAAAAGAAGCCGTATGAGGAAAGTTCTGCGAACGCCGCGCGTATGGCAGGCGGATGCTGATTACTTTGCGGGTGACTAAATCCTTGAAGATATTCAGTTCCCGTCCGCTCATCCTTCAAACTCATCCAGATTGATAAGCATCGCCTGCGCTATTTTAGCCAGATCATCCTTGTTGCTCGGGTTGATAAGACCGGTAGAAAGATAGGCGCGCAATTCGGGCGGCAGCAGGTTGTTGATAAACGTAGTCTTTCCGATGTTCTGTATTTCGCTGCAAAGCAACAAAACAGTGTGGTTCACCACATCATCTTGTGTGGCGGCAGCGCACATTCCCACCAGATAACGTTCCAGACATTCTACCCAAAATTTCTGGTGACTAGTATGCACGCTGTTGGCAAGGATACCGATATAATCCGTTCCGTCCCATTCAGGCAGCGAGTCTAAATACTCGCGAATAGGATGGTAGGTGATGCTGAAGTCGGAGTAGATCAGATTCTGAATCGTCTTGACGGTGCACGAATAGCCCAGTTCGTTCATCTCCATCCAAATGCTGTTTTCCATCATTTCGTCGAGAATATGGAAAGGTTCCGGTTGCTCCGTGTCCGTTTTCCTTCTGCGATATTCCATGATATGAAGCACTTCGTTGTAGCGTGTATCGTAATTTTCTTTGATATGTTGCTCAATCTGTAACATTCGCTTCTGCGTACTATTCAGCTTGCGGGTGTCGAATTCCTCGTTGTGTCCGTAAGCACTCCCGATCAGTGCGTCCATTTCATCCGCGGGAAGATCGGTGAACTGGCTCTTGATAAAGCTGCCGCCTCTTCCTGGGGGACGCCGTAGCGATTGTACATACAAGCCAAGCAATGCAGGTAGTTGTTCCGGTTGCCGGTGACGTACTTTTCGGATTTATTGTGATAATAGTTCAGAGTCACCATTAAGGAAGCGTGCGAGGAATGGTAGTTGAGTGCCACTTGTTCGGTGAGGGGATTGTTGTCTGGTGCTGTCGTCTTTTTCTTTTTGCCGGATGCCCTTTTCTTCTTTTGAGACTTGAAGAACATCGGTGGCTGTTCCACGATGACAGCTGTGGCATCGGGATTGAAATAAATATCCGGATCGTAAGAGAACAGGCAAGTGCGGCTAACATCCTGCCCGGAAGTGTCGACCTCAACTCCGCAGAGCTGGGCATAAAAGGAAGCGATTTTGTGATAAGCAGCATGATGGAAATCTTCAATTTCCTGAATTGTTTCGGGCAATGTCCCGTCTGTCCGGCATACACGTACCACGATTTTCAGTCCCATTCCTTTGGGCTGATGAAAGCGATGCGGGTGTGGGCACACTTTTTGCCAGTGCGAGGATGCGTGCCAATGCTTCCTGTGTCTGATGGTCGATGTCTACCACGATGTATCCCAGATACTTGACGAGAGTTGCGTTTGAACGTCCTCCCCGGTAGTTGGCTGAAAAGGTGATTTCCGGTAGTTCTATTTTCTTTTCGTTGGCTGCTTTCTCGCCTTGTTCCGCGAAGATTCGGCGCACGTCCTCCACCGTTTCCCGGTATGTGCCGTTGCTGGTGGCCGATACGATTTCTTCTTCTGTCATTTCGGCTATGACGCGGTAAAAGTCTTGAAAGATGGTAAAATGATCCATGTTGGTTTGTTCTTTTTAATTTGCGGTTGCAAAGAAATTTGTTTGTAAAATAATAGAATGGAACTTTTCGTTTTTTCGATTAAGTTCCTAGGGTTCTCCCAAATAGCGTATGATCGTTGCCACCTGCCGGGGAGAGAGAAGGCGGTTGCGGGCACGATAGCCTTCTTGTTCGAGTTCTTGCAGGAGCGGAAGGTTGTAGACAATCCAACGACGTAGTATTTGTAAGGCTACTTTGAGGCATACGTTGGGGTTGTAAAGATGAGCTAGTTCCGACTTTTTATAAGTGCGGATATGAAATGGCTGATCCGGATAATACATGATGAATGATGTTTGGTTTATGCTATAAAGTTACTGAAAATTAATGATTTATTAAAAGAATAACGTCATTATTATTCATAGAATATCAGGAGACTTCGTTGGGGAATCCGGAGGGTGAAAAATGTGTTATCTTTATGTCGTTAACAAATAGGGAACGCGTTCGAAATGTGTGAAATCTTAAAATTATTTTATTATGGCAATGACAGTAACTTATTCAGTAGTGCCGCGCAAGAATCCTGCCAAAAAGGATGAGTCGGCAAAGTATTACGCGCAGGCACAGGCTTCGGGGGAGTTGGATTTTGAAGAGTTGTGCGAGGGAATCACCAGTCGGTCTACCTGTACGGAGACAGATGTGCGTGCCGCTATTTCGGGTATTCTTTATGAGGCGAAGCGTGCGTTGAAAGCGGGAAGAATAGTCCGGCTGGGTGATTTGGGCAGTTTGCAGATCGGGTTGAACAGTGAAGGAGCTGTGTCGGTCAAGGAGTTTTCAAGTTCGCTGATTACGGCTGCCCATATTATTTTCCGTCCCGGAAAGACGTTGGCGGACATCACGAAGATTCTTAGCTATCAGCAGGTAACGACGCGTGCGGTGGCTCAAACGGGCGGTAGCGGCAATGAAGGAGAAGACGATGACAAAGGTTCCGGTGGCGGTTCAGACGGTGGTGGAAGCGGAGAAGCTCCGGATCCGGCAGCATGATAACTTTAATATTGGATCAAATGAAAGAAATTGTAACTAAGATTTTGGATGTAATCATGTTCCTTGTGCCTTTCTTCGGAAAAAGAAAGCGGAACAGAATTGTGAGAGAGGTGCGCTTCAATGCTACCCATAAGGAAGTGTGTAATGTGAAAACGACGGAAAGGGAAAAGGACGATGAGAAAGATTAGTCTGATTGTGATTCACTGCTCTGCTACCCGTGTCGATCGCGACTTCACGGCGAAGGATGTGGACACTGCCCATCGCTTTCGGGGCTTTTCGTGTTGGGGGTATCATTATTACGTTCGCAAGTCGGGACAGATAGAGCCGATGAGGGATGAAGATACGGTGGGTGCTCATGCACGCGGTTTTAATGCGATTAGTTTAGGGGTGTGCTATGAAGGCGGGCTGGATGAGAACGGAAAGGCAGCGGATACACGCACTTCCCGCCAGAAAGAGGCGATGCATCGTCTGGTAAGCGAGTTGTTGCAGCGTTATCCGGATGCAAAGGTGGTCGGTCACCGGGACTTGAGCCCTGACACTAATTATAATGGAATTGTTGACCCTTGGGAGCGGATCAAAGAGTGTCCCTGTTTCGAGGCGAAAGCAGAGACATGGTGATTTTTATCCTATTTATTACTGTGGTGGTTAATTGACCACACAGTAGTGAAATACTCTTTAAATACCTCCGCGGCTTTTTCAAGTTGTTCGGGGGTATTTTCTTTTACGTCTTTCAGCTTGTATTCTTGCTCCATCGCTTCATACTTATGTACGCCTAGTGTATGATAAGGCAGGATTTCCACTCGTTGAATCATCTTGTATTTTCCCAAGGTCTCTCCCAGTTGGCGGATGTCTTCCTCGAAATCGCTGTATCCGGGCACTAATACATAACGCAGCCAGAAAGGTTTCTCGTTTTCTTCCAGCCATGCTGCCGTGCGGATGGTTTGTTCGTTACTTCTTCCGGTCAGTGCCTGATGGCGTGCCGGATTGAACTCTTTAATATCCAGCAATACAAGATCCGTCAGTTTGAAAAGTTCTTCTACTTCTTCGTTCCAGATACCGCCGTTGCTGTCTATGCACACGTGTATTCCCTTTTCTTTCAGTTCACGCACTAGAGGAACCAGTGCTTTGGCCTGAAACGTAGGTTCTCCTCCGGAGAAAGTGACTCCTCCGCGTTTCCCGAAAAAAGGACGTTGGCTCATAGCCATGCGGACAATCTCTTCCGGTGGGGTAGGTGTACCTCCTTTTCCGGCTATTGTGTCGGGGTTGGCACAATACAGGCAGCGGAAATTGCATCCTTGAAGAAAAACGACGAGCCGTAAGCCCGGCCCGTCGAATGTTCCCATACTTTCGTATGAATGTACGTTTATCGTCATATTGAGTAGATCTGATTACATACGTTCGTGGAAGCTACGGCTGATAACCTCCAATTGATGTTCGCGGCTCAACTTCACGAAGTTTACGGCATAACCGGAAACACGGATGGTGAGTTGCGGATATTTTTCCGGATGTTCCATGCGTCGTAAAGCATTTCACGGTTCAGTACGTTCACGTTCAGGTGGTGAGCGCCTTTGGTGAAGTAACCATCCATCATTGTCACCAGATTTTCTACGCGATCTTCTTCAGTAGCTCCCAGTGATTTCGGAACGATAGAGAAGGTGTTGCTGATACCGTCTTGTGAGTCGCGGTAACGTAATTTCGCTACGGAACTCAAAGAGGCGATAGCACCGTTCTTGTCACGTCCGTGCATCGGGTTGGCTCCCGGAGCAAAAGCGACACCTTTGGCGCGTCCGTCGGGAGTAGCACCTGTCTTCTTGCCATACATCACGTTGGAAGTGATGGTGAGCAAAGACAGAGTAGGACGGGCATTTTTGTAAACCGGAAGTTTCTTCAATTCTTCGCTGAAGAAATAGACCAGGTCAACACCCAGGTGGTCTACCTTGTCGTTGTCATTACCGAAGCAAGGGAACTCACCTTGAATATCGAAACCTTCTGTCAGACCGATGTCGTTGCGGCGTGCAGTCACTTTGGCATATTTGATGGCCGACAGTGAATCGAGGGCGATAGAAAGTCCGGCTACACCGTAAGCAAGATTGATGCGTGGTTGGTATCTACAAGAGCCATTTGGCTTTTTCGTAGTAATACTTATCATGCATATAATGGATGATGTTCATCGCTTCGTTGTAAACACGGGCGATTTCTGTCAATACCTTCTTGTAGTTGCTCATTACTTCTTCGAAGTTGAGGACATCACTTGTCAGTACGGGGATGTTTTTCACCATTACCGTACCGGTGTTTTCGCAACGTCCGCCGTTGATGGCAAGCAACAGGCTTTTGCCAGGTTGCAACGTGCGCCGAAGAATTGGATTTGTTTTCCGATTTCCTGATAAGATACGCAGCATGCGATTCCGTAATCGTCAGACTGGCGCACTTCACGCATCAGGTCGTCGTTTTCATATTGGATGGAAGAAGTGTCGATAGATACTTTTGCGCAGAATTCTTTGAATCCTTCCGGCAGTTCCGGGCTCCACAATACAGTCAGGTTCGGTTCCGGTGAAGGGCCGAGGTTGTAGAGTGTTTGCAGGAAGCGGAAAGAAGTCTTTGTCACCTTGGTACGTCCGTCGTTGAGGCGTCCACCCAGGGATTCGGTTACCCATGTCGGGTCGCCGGCAAAGATGTCGTTGTAAGATTGCATACGCAGGTGACGCACCATACGCAGTTTGATGACAAACTGGTCGATCAGCTCCTGTGCGAAAGATTCTGTGATGGTTCCTTTGCTCAATTCATATTCCATATAAATGTCGAGGAACGAAGAGACGTTACCTAGTGACATAGCAGCACCGTCTTGTTCTTTTACGGCAGCAAGGTAAGCCATGTATACCCATTGTACTGCTTCTTGTGCGGTGTAGGCAGGACGGCTCAAGTCGAGTCCGTAGTATTCGCCCATTACCTTCATGTCTTTTAATGCTTTGATTTGCTCTGCCACTTCTTCGCGCAGGCGGATGCGGGCTTCGGTCATCGGACCGGTAAGGTTACGCAAATCTTCTTTTTTTGCCTCAATCAGTCGGTCGATACCATAGAGAGCCATACGGCGGTAGTCGCCGATGATACGTCCGCGGGCATAGTTGTCAGGAAGTCCGGTGAGGAATCCCAGAGAACGGAACGAACGGATTTCTTCGGTATATACGTCAAATACTCCGTCGTTGTGCGTCTTGCGGTAGTGAGTGAATATATCTTTTACGCGGTCGTCCACTTCCACGCCGTTTTCGTGGCAGGCTTTGCTTACCACATTGATACCTCCGAAAGGCTTGATGGCACGTTTCAGAAGTTCGTCTGTCTGCAGACCGACGATCAGTTCGTTTTCTTTGTCGATATATCCGGCTTTATGAGAAGTGATGGTTGAGACGGTGACATTATCCAGTGAGCGTACTCCGTTATTGGCTCTTTCTTCTGCCAGTGCTTCGAGCAGCGGTTCCATACAGCTTTTGTGCGTTCGGTAGGTCCTTCGAGGAAAGAAGCATCTCCGTAATACGGAGTGATGTTATGACTTACGAAATCTCTGACATTGATTTCAGTGCTCCAAAGACCGTCTTTAAAGATCTTATTTAATTCCATAAATGATAAAATTAGAAGTTGTAGTTATCCTTTTCTTTAGAGCGCACAAAGTTACAACGTTTTTTCATATAATCAGCATAAATATGCTCTATTTATGTTTTTCAACATAAAATACCTAGATATTGCTATTCTTTGGAAATGATGTTCGTGATTTTTTTTGTGAAAACTCTTGTAAGTTTAAAATATATTCGTACCTTTGCACCGCTTTTAACGAAAGGCACTTCTGATAAAGAAGTTTTGGAGAGGTGGCAGAGTGGTCGATTGCGGCGGTCTTGAAAACCGTTGTACTGCGAGGTACCCGGGGTTCGAATCCCTGTCTCTCCGCAATAAACATTGAAAATCAATAGTTTACAAGAATTGCACCCAGCTTTACACCCGATAATGTGAAGTTGGGTGTTTTTGATAAAAATTAATGTTTATATATTAAACTGTTAAAGTTTTGAATATCTAATTGTTACTGGTGAATTTAGTGAATTCTTCGGGTTTATGAAGATAGTAATCCATAATAGCGCAAACTAATTTGTGAAAAGATGTTTTTCTAAGTTCAGTAGATCCTAAATCTGTTCTGTTACATGCCAAACCTCCAATATAATCATCATCATATATTTCAAAATAAGAATACCCTATCGAATTAGAATCATTTTTTGATTGGTAAAAGGTTAATTTTATTTGTAGCAGTTCATTTATTTTCTGTATTAATGCCATATTTGGTCTAAAATCCGAAAGTAAAGGAAATGTAAAAGATAATTCTTTCCACTCTTTGTCATCTCGTCCAACTCTAGTTATGCCATCTTGAAAATGCGTTGCATCCATATTTGAAAAGAAACTGAAAATTTGAATTAACTCTTTACTTGGAATTAATTTTTCAACAAAATTGATTTTGGAAGTTAATGAAAGGCCTTCTATTGGTACTGCTATCAGATACTCTTGTTTTGCAAGATTATCATTATAGTTTTTTATAATGCCTAAATAGAGCAGGCAAGAAATGTATTCTTTTAAAGAACCATATGTTCTTTGTTGGGAAATATATGGGAGTTCTGAATATATTGTTTTGGTCTGTATGTCATATTTTAGATTAATATTTAGGATGGAATTTATTAGATTTGCTATATAGAAATTTATATATTCTCCCATTCTAGCTCCAAATCTGATAATTTTATTGCCATTTATATTTTTTATTTCCATGCTGTATATAATATTCAGTGCATCGGATTTGTTAAAACGATGAACATTAGAGGTATAATTGTTTCTTTGTGGCAATGTTTTTTCAATGTAGTTGAAATTAACCAGATTTATGGGTTTTTGATACTTTACATATTCATTCAACAAAGGAATAGTCTTCTGAAATAGATACTTCATTGTTAGAGCTTTAGATTTATCATATTCGCCCCATGGCTCTTTCCGAATGAGATCATTTGATGTGAATATGTGATTGATATGTTGTTCATTCTCATGATTATAAATCTCTACTGAAATTTCATAACTATATGATAATTCAAGATCGTCTCGACCATAACGATAACCGTATGAGTGATGTTGCTGAGAAATTCTTAGTACTTTGATGGAATTGA
>ENA-OQDE01001213-OQDE01001213.1-human-gut-metagenome-genome-assembly--contig:-NODE-1213-length-10528-cov-5.034324_pt1 | contig 10528 bp, 16 predicted proteins | sample MGYA00242768_ERZ504595 | MGnify/ENA primary metagenome ERZ504595 (study PRJEB26092, sample SAMD00036307) | human gut metagenome | host: Homo sapiens | study: EMG produced TPA metagenomics assembly of...
CAGTTTTGGTTGTTTGCTTTTTACGCATAACAGATTTTAGTTCCTTGAGTTCGTCATCCGTTAATGAAATATTATATTTTTTTGGTCTTGCCATCTAAAATCACCGCCGTTTCTTTTTAGTATATCATGAAACTGTTTGTCAGACCATAAAATTAATTAAATATCAATGATACAGTATACTAGTCATGTGATATTTAACAATAAAGAGAATATAATTAATGAATTACAGTTGCCAATAAATTGATAGAAACAGAAGATGATGAAACTGTAAACAGGATAATAAAGGCAACGAATCGTCAAACAGAGGTGTCCGATGAACAGTTAATAGCATTAAATGAATTTCATAGAAAATTGGAAGCCTTTTATGGAACATTTACAGGGGCTAATCGTCTTTATTATGAGAGACGTTCTAAGCAATATAATTATGGAACAGATATCGAAAAAGTGCGTATTGTTTCTATAAGCACTCAAATTAAAGCAGTTGCATCTATGTTTTATGACAAACCACATTTAGCTAGCAGATATTATGGTCGTTTGTTAAATTCAATAGATGGAATTTTCAATGACGGACATCAAATGTTACCATATTATACTTGTGCGTTTACATTGTATCGTTTGGAATTTTTATTTAGAAATAAGAGTATTCCTGCACAATATAGAAAATTCAAATATTTTATATTGATGCTGATTAAATATGATTTAGCTGATGATAAGATCCCAGAAATGAATGCAAATAAGATAAATGAGTTTTGTGAAAAAATTTTAGATATAGCATCAGATAATTCTAAATTAACAGAAGAAGTAAATAAATTAACAAAATTGATTGATAAGCATGTGACGGATATTACTAGTACGGAATCTACCAAAATAGCCAATTTAGTAGATAAACTAAAAAAAGAATTTATAATTAAATGATGGAAGTATGAATCCAATGATAGATAGTTCCTTGGGATGGATTCTATTGCATAAATATACGAACTACATGCATTCTTTAAAGATTGGACGGAGAGTCTATAATTATCCGCAAGGAAGGTGTGGTTTGTTCGAGATATTAGATGTTTCTTTTAATGAAAAATCCTGTTTAAGCAGTTTCAATAATTCGGTATATCTGTTATATAGGGGAGTTCTTTTGAATGTAGTTGATTCATCTGGTAAGTAGTTTCTGGTAGTGGTTGGTAAAAGTGATATCACGGGTGGATGAGAGGTCATAGGAATCTGTGATCCAGTCTTTGTTTGTGGCAGATAATGTTGAAAAGTAGGGTTTTACTTTCCATAGATTGAACTTGTTGTATGGACAAGCTGTATAGGTGTTGTCTACGGTGTTAGAAATTTGACGGGGCGAACATTGGTTTTTCATTTTGACTGCTGATGATGCAGAGGTTTTCTGTTCTGCAATGATAATCTTATATCCATTGTTTTTGTTTGAAAACATCATAGATGTTTTTATTGACTTGTATGAAGGTAATCAGAGTGGTTGCGGCAGTTATAAAAGCAGCAAATGAACAAGGTGAGCCAATGATCTTTGCTACGCAAAGAGGCTATGGCGATTTAAAAGGCGGCTGGGAATTTCCGGGTGGTAAAATTGAAGAAGGGGAAACTCCAAAAGAAGCCTTAAAAAGAGAGATTATGGAAGAACTCGATACAGAAATTAAAGTGGGAAAACTCATAGATACGATCGAATATGATTATCCTGCGTTTCATCTGTCCATGGATTGCTTCTGGTGTGAAATTGTAAAAGGTGAGCTTGTACTGAAGGAACATGAGGCGGCAAGGTGGCTGACGCGGGAGCAATTAGGCGAGGTGGAGTGGCTGCCGGCGGATGTAACGCTGATTGAGAAGGTTGGAGATGAGATGATACAGCATTCTTAAAGGGGATGGTATGATCTAAGTCATGGGGAAAAATGATAAAAAGGGTAAGGAGACTGTCGTATGAATCTGCCGTATAGTGACAATTTAAATATTGGCTATCTGAGCCGGCTGTTTGACCGTAACAGAGTATTTAACTGTTATAAATATTTTTGGATGCTTGCAATTTTAAATAAAATTTCTGTGGAAAAACATCATTTACTTATAATGAATTGTTAGATGAAATGATCGTCCACGCATGGTATATGGTGACAGAATTTAATCTTAAGCTTGGTCCCTGCAATACGACAGACAACCTGGAAGAAGTAGTAAGATATATTTCCACGGAATATAAGCTGGCCTCTACCGTGGAGGAAGGAAAACTCCATGAATTTTTAAGAACAACAGAAAATGTGAGGATCGATAAATATAAAGAAAAACTCATCGTAAATGTTCCGTATTGCCTGCAGAGTCCGTTTTACCCGGCAATTAAATCTCCGGGCAAAAGCAAAATTGCGGAAATTAACAGGCAGAAGCACCTGCTTTATTATTTTATGGATTTTCAAAAGCTGGATACAAGGGTGGAAGTAAATGATGAATGGGCAGAGTATCTGATCCGAAATAAAGAGATTCTAAAAGACTGGGTCAATTATAATCTGATCGGATATTTGCAGGATCGGAATCCTAGCGTGCCGGGTATTGCAGATAAATTGGCAAAACCGAAGAAACGAAATTTAACGAAAGTGACGGACTACTGGAACTTACTCATAGAGTTAGATCCATCGATCAGAGATATTTACGGAAAGATAAATTTGTCAAAAGAAAAAATATCTATTGATCATTTTGTCCCATGGCAGTTTGTAGCACATGATGAACTTTGGAATCTCAGTCCGACGACGAAAACGATTAACAGCAGTAAGGGGAACAAACTTCCTAGGTGGGAAGAGTATTATGAACCATTGGCGCTGTTAGAATACAAAGCTTATCGTATCTGTGACGATAACCCGGTTGCAAAAGCAAAGTTTGAGGAATGTGCAAAATATCATATCAATAATATGGATGTCCGAAACAGTCTTTATGCAGAAGGGTTAGACGATGGGCAGTTTCCGGAGAGGCTGGGCAATATATTAAAACCAGTGTATGAGTCGGCGAAGCTGTGTGGATTTCAGGAGTGGTAAAGGGCGGGAAAATCAGATATCTGAGCCGATCAATAGAAATGGAGGATAACACAATGAACGAAACATTAAAAGTATTGGAAACAAGAAGAAGCTGCAGAAACTTTGACAAGGAAAGAATGGTATCAGAAGAAGATATCCAGGCTGTCGTAAAGGCTGGTACCTATGCGGCAACCGGTATGGGAAGACAGAGCCCGATCATTATTGCCGTGACGAACAAAGAATTAAGAAACCGGTTATCTGCAGAAAATGCAAAGATTATGGGGACTGCGACAGATCCATTTTATGGAGCGCCTGTAATTCTGATTGTTCTTGCAGACAAAGACATACCAACCTATCAGTATGACGGTTCCCTTGTCATGGGAAATCTTATGAATGCGGCGGAAAGCTGGGTCTTGGCAGCATTTGGATTCACAGGGCAAAAGAAGAGTTCGAGTCGGACTTTGGAAAAAAGATTCTTGCAGATCTTGGCATTGAAGGCAATTATGAAGGAATTGGACATTGCGCAATCGGATATGCAGCCGCACCTGCCAATGCGCCGGCACCGAGAAAAGAAAACTATGTTTATTATGTAAAATAGCCGCCGGTAATACCAATAGAGCTGGAGAACATCATGACTTTAACCGCAAAAGATTATTACTATCATCAATTAAATAAAGAACAGAAAAAAGTTTATTACGCCGTGAAGGAGGGACTTCTCAAAATGGAGGAGTCGTTTCAGGTGCTTAAACTAAGCAGCCGTGAGCTGACGGATATATATTTTATGGTTCGTATGGATTGCCCGGAAATATTTTATTCTGTCAAATTTACATACAGATATTATCCTGATTCTACAATGGTTGAACTCATACCGGAGTATCTTTTTACAAGGGATAAGATAAAAGAACATCGCCTGGCAATGAAGTCCCGCGTCAAAAAGCTTGCGCTTTTGGCTGAGAAACTGAGTGAAAAAGAGAAAGAACTTTTCATACATGATTTTATCGTCAAAAATGTGAAGTACGACAAGCTTAAAAAGGAATACTCCCACGAAATCATAGGTGCTCTTGGCAATGGCGTTGCAGTATGTGAAGGCATGGCAAAAGCTGTGAAAATACTTTGCGATGAACTTGGTATCTGGTGTATTGTTGCTCTTTCAGATGCAAACCCCGATAAGGGAATTAAATATCGTCATGCATGGAATGTGATTCGTATCGACGGAAAATATTATCATCTTGATGTGACATTTGATAACACATTATCACGGGATGATGCTGTCCGTTATGATTATGTAAATCTGGCGGATAAACAGATTTTTAGGGACCATGAGCCGGTGATATGGAAAGTGCCGGAGTGCACAGACAGTGATCATTTTTATTATCGCGAGAAAAAATTATCGTGGACAACTGTTGATGAGGTGCGTAACCGTACAAAGCAGGCCGTTAAGAAGAACCGGATTTTACTTTTCCATTGGCGTGGAGGCTATCTGACCAAAGAAGTCCTAAAAGAATTACTTGTGGTATTTGATGAGGAGGCCAGTGTAAAAGGAAAACAGGCGTATGTATCGGTCAACTGGCCACAGGCAGTGATCCGTGTGAGGTTTGAAGATGGGGCTGGTGAGGAACAGGTTGAGATGGAAGATGCGAATGAGGGGGAAAGGTAGTTTGGAGGTGCGATATGCCTAAATCGTCAAATCAGAAATTGAAACTTATATATCTTATGAAAATCCTTTTGGAGAGAACAGATGAAACGCACAGTATTACTATGTCAGAGATTATTGATGCACTTGCAGCATACGATATAAGTGCTGAACGTAAGAGCTTATACAATGACATTGAAAATCTCAGAGTATATGGTTTGGATGTTATCGGAACGCAGGAGGATAGGACTTATTCATATCATATAGGAAACAGGCAATTTGAATTGGCAGAATTAAAATTACTGGTTGACTCTGTACAGTCTGCAAAATTTATCACGGCTAAGAAGTCAAATGAACTTATAAAAAAGATAGAGGGACTTGCAAGCAAATACGAAGCATCTCAGTTACATAGGCAGGTGTTTGTGGCTGGTCGTGTAAAGACAATGAATGAAAGCATTTATTACAATGTTGACCGGATACATACAGCAATAGCGGAGAATTCAAGGATAACATTCCAGTACTTCCAGTGGAACGTTGATAAAAAGATGGAGCTTCGGCACGATGGAACACTTTATGAGGTCAGTCCCTGGTCTTTATCATGAGATGATGAGAATTACTATCTCATAGCATATGATAGTTCTGAGGGGATAATTAAACATTTTCGTGTAGATAAAATGCTTTATATTAAATCAAATGGGAAAGGAAGAGAGGGACGACAGGTTTTTAAATCATTTGATATGGCTGCATATGCCAGAAAAATGTTTGGAATGTATGGAGGAAAAGAGGAATGGGTGCGTATCGAGTGTGATAACTCTTTTGCAGGTGTAATGATAGATCGTTTTGGTAAAGATGTATCTATGATCAGGCTGGATGATAAACGCTTTGTTGTCAATGTGGAAGTCGCAGTCAGCAGACAGTTTTTAGCATGGATTATTAGTCTTGGTGAAGGCGTAACACTTGTTGGACCGGATAATGTTGTCGAAATGATGAACATTGAAATTGATAGATTGATAAAACAATATAAAAAATGAGAACAAAAATTCGATATGCAAGGTGTGTTTATGGGACACCCAGGTCTTTATAATAGGAATCAGATAAGAGATAAACTCTTACTGGTTCTTATTTTTTTGAAATAAACGAAGTGTGTAAAAATGATGGAACATTAGAATAGGAGGTGCCTATGGGAACAGATTGAAGAACAGGAAGAAAATATTAAGGATGAATTTGTTTCGCCAATAAAGGAACTCACATACGATGAGGTAACAGAGCCGATTGAAAAGAATGTTGCATCGTATGAATTGTCAGAAATGGACTGGGCAGAATATCTTACACATTTTACATATCTTGTAGAAGTCTGAAGGACTATAGAGACGAGCTGTCAAAAAAACATTCAGATATAGATCAGAAGATTTGCGATATTCTTCATTATATTGAATTATGTGAAACCGATGATAATGAGGCTGCGGATCTGGTTGAACTGTTAAGGGTATGCAGGGAAAATAGAAGAGACATCAAAGATGAACTGCAAAGAATTGAATACTTTCAAAACAACCTCGGAACTAATGCGAATGCTGCTAAGGCAAAACAGGCATTAAAATGTATCAAAGGTTTGGAAACAAGAAAATACAAACCTAGAAAGTATGAAGAGTTGTTTGAAAACTGTGTACTTAAAGACAGGCGATTGCAAAGAGAAGATATATATGAAACGGTTTATAATAGCCAAAATACAAAGCAAAGATATAGCATTGAACCGACATTTAATGATAAAGGTGGTGAAGAAACAATGGTACAAGAAAGAAACTATACTCCATTTGATGGAAAAGAGAATGACTGGGGTTCATTTGCAAAACAACAGGCGGAGTTTTATAGAAATGCAGGACAGTACATAACAAATCTTCAGATAGATATTAAAGAGATAGAGGCAGAGATTGAGGATATAATGGGTGTTTCAGAGCATAGTGAAGTGACCAAAATGCAACCTGTAGAGAATGAGCAGGAAGAGAAAATGCATGTGGTAGAATACAGTTGAAGGAGGCGATGATTATGGCAAGAACAGCAAATGTGTTTGCTCGAGTTGAGCCTGAACTTAAAGAACAGGCTGAAAGTGTATTAGATCAGTTAGGAATTCCAATGTCAAATGCAGTAGGAATGTTTCTACGGCAGATTGTTTTGCAAAAGGGAATTCCATTTGAAATGAAATTACCAAGAACGGCACCGTTGACCTATGGTTCTCTTACGAAAGAACAATTTGATAAAGGAATTGAAAAAGGTATGTCTGATGTAAAAGCTGGCAGAGTTTACTCATCAGATGCCATTGAAGCTGAAATGAAAAGAGATTTTGGCATATGATTTTTTATGTGGCATATTCCGCTGAAGCAAGACAGGATTTGAGGGACATTTATGAATATATTGCGTATGAATTGTTGGTACCTGAAACAGCTGCCGGACAATGGTTGCATTGTTCGGAACGATAGGAAATAGCAATACAAGTTGTAGGCAGGTGGCTACCCAGGAGCAGATGGACCGATTTTGAAAAACTCTGTATCAATTTTCTTTACAGATAAACTTTGTTCATAGATTTATGGTATAATCAGTTTAAGCGCTTGAATAAAGGAGATGGTTATACCATGAATCTGTTTTGCGAAGAGGTCCATAAACTGGAGGCGGAATTTAAACAATGCCGGAAGCTGCTGAACGCTATCGGGGATGAGAACCGCCAGCACCTTATATGCGTCATGATGAATATGCCGATTGATGGCGGCCTTGTATTGGAGATTGTCGAGCAGACGCATCATCCGGGTTGCCATTCCTTGATATGAAAAAGATCACAAGGGAGTCACTTAAGAAAGCCGAAAAAGGCAGCGGTGTCTATACAATGGGCTCGGTTTATAAACTGCCGGATACATGGACACGACTTTTGACCTGAGCAATCACGAAAAAGTATCGGCACGAAATGATTATGCGGAGAAGCCGCTGAAAAAAGTTGTCGAAGAAATCGTCGAGAGAAAAAATGGAGATCGGATGCAGCGGAATATGCCGTATTTTGTCAGGCTTGTCGTTGATTATTTCTATGACCGTATGAGAAAGACGAAAAACCTTCAATACGGTGACAGAACACAAAACCACGGGCAATACAAAAAACCATATACAAAGATTTGAACTAATCAGGCCAGGACAGTTTTATTTTGATGCCTGCTGCAACCCGTCCAAGACCGCATTCCTGAAAAATGCTGAGAAGAAGGGCTGCAAAATCCTGAATGGTCTTGGTATGTCCAGTTCCAGAGGGCTGCTCAGATCGAATTATGGACCGGACAGAAGGCTCCACTGGATGTGATGCGAAAAGAATTAAAGGAGATTATCCGGGAAGAAAATGAGAAGGCGCAGACGGAATGATTCTGTAATTCCGTCACTTCATGGGAGATAAATGTTATAGTGAATTTATAGTGAATAGAGAAACGCGATAGCGTAGTAAGCAATAATTTCAGATGATCCAGGTTTGATCAGAGAGGAGAAGAATATGAACAACTATTGTATGATCCAGAACTCCAAAACGTTTGCATTTTCCGCAGAGAATCCAACCGGTGTACGCGCAGGTGGTTCCCAGGGCGGTGACTGCACCAAGCTTCGTCCGACCGTGACGATTCCTGCGGGGGAAACCGTAACTCTGGTAGATGCTGCAGGACCGGGTGTGATCCAGCATATGTGGTTTACCGGATATGTCGGGCACCATTTTATCATCCGTATGTATTGGGATGATCAGGAATATCCGTCTGTGGAAGCTCCGCTCTCTGCATTCTTCGGATGTGCCTATGATGAAAATTTCGTGGATCGGGATGGCAAATATCCGGTGTTGAATTCTGCCATGATGCTGGTAGCTCCTGGTCGCGGCTATAACAGCTATTTTGAGATGCCGTTCCATAAGAGAGCTCGGATCACGATGGAAAACCGTGGTGACAAGGATGAAAATCTCTATTATATTATCACCGGAGCTTATCAGGAGATTCCGGCGGAGGCTGGTTATTTCCATGCCACCTATCGCCAAGAGCACCCGGTTCAGAAGGGTCGTACCTACACAATCGTTGACGGAATCGAAGGCAGGGGACAATTTGTTGGTGTGACTCTGGCAACTGGTATGAATGGCAACAATACCTGTTGGGTAGAAGGCGAAGCCCGCATGTATCTGGACGATGATCCGTATCCGTCTATCCACTATACCGGAACTGAAGACTACTTCGGCGGTTCCTATGGATTTGGAAATGACATCATCATCAAGAGCTATCAGACATTCAGCGGCTTATATACCGGCATGTATGCAATCTATGGAGACAACCGGGAATTCTATAACGGACAGCAGAGATTCCTGCTGTATCATTTCCATATTGCAGACCCGATCCGTTTTGAGAATAAGTTTCGTATGACACTCGACAACATGGGCTGGACCGGACCGCGTTACGATGATTACACCAGTGTTGCTTATTGGTATCAGACCCTGCCGTCCGCACCGCTGATGCCACTGCCGACAGATGCAGAGATGTGTATGAGATAATAGAACCAGATTGGAGATGTCAGATAGATTGGTTTTAACCTTGCGACACGTCGCATCGGTTATATCGGACTGACATCAGAGATTTGCCGGAAAGGATAGAGGTATTATGTTACTGGAAGAGAAGTTTTTGGAATTTCATCGTTATGCCAGCAACCACAATCTGCCGCTGGAAGCTATCAGTGTCGGAGATGAGAACAAGGTACTCTGTGAGATGCACTACGCAGCAAATGCACCGAGAAATATTTATTCACATACCAAGAGTTTTACGGTAACAGCAGTTGGACTCGCAATGGAAGAGGGAAAACTAAGCCTGGAAGATCATGTGGCGGAAGTGTTTAAAGATAAACTTCCTTCAAATCCGGATCCAAATCTGGAGAAGATTCAGTTGAAACATCTGCTCTGCATGTCCAGTGGCTTTGGTAAGGCACTTCTGATGAATGCGGACAGACGTCCGGGCATCGGCGCACCGGATTATGAGAAATATATGATGGCACAGCCGGTTCCTGTGGAGCCAGGCAGTGCATTCTGCTATTCCTCTGCCGACAGTATTCTGGCTGCTCATATGGTAGAACGGGCCGTTGGCAAGCGGATGGGAGAGTATCTGTATGAGAAGGTATTCCAGCCCCTTGATATGGGATGGCCGCTCTGGGAGCATGATCCACAGGGACATCCGAATGGCGGCGGAGGTATGTATCTGACTTGTACCGAGATGATGAAACTGGGACAGCTCTATCTGGCTGAGGGTAACTGGAAGGGCGAGCAGATTGTCAGCAGGGACTGGGTGCAGGAGGTGTCCACCCCGAAATTTACCTTCGAGCCATCTGCAGATCTCTGGCATGTAGGATATGGCTATCAGTTCTGGATCAGTCCATATCCAGGATCCTATCGTGCTGATGGCGCATTCGGACAGATTACAACGATTCTCCCAGAGAAGGGATTGGTTGTTTCCATCCAATGTCCGGAGCGAGGTAATTTCGATCAGGTGAAACGTGCGCTGCATGAACATTTTCTGATGGAATTGTAAGAATAGACTTGCAACAATATGCTATAATTTGCCCAGAATCCGCACTTTTGTCTGAAATGCCTGAAAATCAAGGGGGTGCTGGACTTGGAAAGGGGTTTGTACCCCTATTTTGAAAATTTTGTTAACCGGACTGCCCTCGAAAATATGAATATGATTTGTGATGAAAGAAGTTCCTGCAGGAACTTCTTTTCGTTATGGCTTTAGCCTGTTGAGTGCATCGGAGTTTCTCCCAACGGAGAAATGGAGATGTGCGAAACAATAAACCACCTGCTATGCGGGTGGTGCAACAAATTTGTTATACAAAAAAATCACCTTTCCGCTAA
>ENA-OQDE01001214-OQDE01001214.1-human-gut-metagenome-genome-assembly--contig:-NODE-1214-length-10492-cov-1.768934_pt1 | contig 10492 bp, 18 predicted proteins | sample MGYA00242768_ERZ504595 | MGnify/ENA primary metagenome ERZ504595 (study PRJEB26092, sample SAMD00036307) | human gut metagenome | host: Homo sapiens | study: EMG produced TPA metagenomics assembly of...
CAGGCGTAGCATGATAAGACGCGCATAGCGTCGCATCAGGCATCTGCGTACGACTTATCTATGTTTACCACATCAAATCATCAGGCACTTTGAAGTCGGCATACGGGTCGTCTTCATCCTGCTCTTCGGCACTGAGCGCGCTGTGCAACACAATACTGCTGGCATCACGCTGAGCAATTTTATCGGCAACGCTGGCGGGAATAATGGCGTATTCACCTTCGCTATTGTTATCGACCAACAAGCGGGCAATCGCCAGACGACCATTAATCAACTGCGCTTGTGTGAGCTTATCGACAAAAATCTTCTTAATCAGATTGCCGTCAGTGAAGTTAAAACCAATATCGCCATTGGCAATGGTGATTCGGTTCATTTCAATGAGCTGCTTCACCTGGGCTTTATATTCTTTCGCCAACGCCGCTTGTTTTTGCTGTTCGCTAAGCTGTTTATCACGCTCAAGCTGTGCCTTTTTATTTTCTTCTACCGCAGCCCGAGCTTCACGCGCCTGAACGCGCGATTTTTTCGCCGTTCTCTCGACCTTCGCCGCTTTTTTGCTGGTGACTAATCCTGCTTTGAGCAACTGCTCTTGTAAGGTAAGTTTTGCCATCTTTGTTTCCAAACCCGCTGAATAATTTTTAGCGAGTATACCTGTAAACGCCGTAGGTGTATTGGGGGCAAGTCCCTTTCGCCCCTACTTAATAAGGCACGTCAGGCATCGGCGCACGGCTGCATTCGTGATCTCCGGCTCATCAAAATAAACACTGCCAGGCCGGCAACAAGAATACCCGGCGCAGAAGCGGCCATTACGCCAACCGTGCCAGTACCTAATGCCAGCATTTTCCCGGCCAGTAACGGACCGCTCATAGCCCCCAGACGCCCTACCGCCACGGCGGTTCCCACACCTGTTGCGCGGATCTGCGAACTGTAAAACAACGGTGCCAGGGCATACAAAACGCTTTGCCCACCTGTCGCAAACAACCCCGCGACGAATCCCGCCAGCAACATACCGTTAAATGACGACACCGTTCCCAGCGCCAGCAGCGAAGCTAACATGCCGCTATAAATCAGTAGCGACATGGTTACTGGACGCAGCTTATCCATCAATGCGCCCAACATTAACGTCCCGCTTGCCGCACCCATTTGCAGTGCAAACATCACCCTGCCGCCTGCGATGGCTGGAATCCTTGCTCCACCAAAAGCAGCGGTAGCCAGTTGATCAACATGTAGACCACCAGCAGAGTGAAGAAATAACACAACCACAGCAGCAGCGTCGCGGTTGCCGTTTCTGGCGCAAATAACGCACGCAGTGGTGGCGCAGCCTGTTTTTCGCCAGCGAAACCGCCGACTCCGGCAGCCAGCGCATTAATAGCGGCACCAGAATCAACGGCACCACACCACCTACCCAAAACACCGTTTGCCATGCTAAGTTTGCCCCCGCGAAACCCAGCGTCGCCGCCAGCGCCGCGCCAATGGGAACACCGCAATACATCAGGCTCACTGCGTCCCACGAAAACGTGGCCCCGCGGCTTCAGACGTCAGGGCGATAAGATTCGGCAACGCCGCCCCCAGCCCGACACCGGTCATCAGCCGCGCAAAGACCAGTGAGGGGAAATCCCAAGCAATCGCCGTTGCCAGTGAGAACAAACCAAACAGCGCAACTGAGCCAATCAAAATGCGCTTGCGACCATAACGGTCCGCCAGCATTCCGCCAACCAACGCGCCGGGTAGCAAACCGAGTATTCCGGCGCTGAATATCCAGCCCATTTGCATTTTATCGAGTGCGAAAGCCTGGGCGATGCCACCCGCCGCAATGCCAGCCGCCTGGAGATCCAGCCCTTCCATCAGAGCGACCAAAAACAAAGCCCGATGGTCAGCATCAGCGGGATGAAGATGATGAAGGGGTACGAGTCGACATAAGATGAACCTCATTGCGAGTGCAGGTGAATCGCGGCTGATACATTGCCAGCCGCGTAATCAGAACTATTTAATGACTGCTACGGGCGAAATGTAGGCCGGATAAGACGTTTACGCCGCATCCGGCAGTCGTGCGCAGATGCCTGATGCGACGCTGACGCGTCTTATCAGCCTGGGATGGGCATACAAAATGCACGTTCTCGCAGTCATCATTATTTGTTGTTGCGCAGATCCAGCGCCACATCGACGATCATATCCTCCTGGCCGCCAACCATCCGGCGTTTGCCCAGCTCAACGAGAATATCCACCGCGCTTAAGCCATAACGCGCCGCCGCCGTTTCACAGTGACGCAGGAAGCTGGAGTAAACACCGGCATATCCCAGCGCCAGCGTTTCGCGATCGACTCGTACCGGACGATCCTGCAACGGACGCACCAGGTCGTCAGCGGCATCCATTAACGCATAGAGATCGGTCCCATGCTGCCAACCAGTTTATCCGCGGCGGCAATAAACACTTCCAGCGGCGCGTTACCTGCGCCCGCCCCCATTCCCGCGAGGCTGGCGTCGATTCGGTCGCAGCCCTCTTCCACCGCCGCGATAGAGTTCGCCACGCCAAGACTCAGGTTATGGTGAGCGTGTATGCCGGTTTGCGTTTCTGGTTTCAGCACTGCTTTCAGGGCGCGGAAACGGTCACGGATATCGCTCATGTTCATCGCACCGCCAGAATCCACCACATAAATACAGGTCGCACCGTAGCCTTCCATCAGCTTTGCCTGCTTTGCGAGATTCTCCGGCGTGGTCATATGGCTCATCATCAGAAAACCAACGGTGTCCATTCCGAGCTCGCGGGCATACTGAATATGCTGGGCGGAAACATCGGCTTCGGTACAGTGCGTTGCCACACGAACCACCCGCGCGCCAGCCTGCCAGGCATTTTTCAAATCGTGAATAGTGCCGATTCCTGGCAGCAACAACGTCGCGATTTTGGCGTGCTTCACCACATCCGCCGCCGCTTCAATCCATTCAAGGTCGCTATGTGCGCCGAAACCATAGTTAAAGCTGGAACCTTGCAAACCGTCGCCGTGGGCCACTTCAATCGAATCCACACGGGCATCATCCAGTGCTTTGGCAATCTGGCGGACATTTTCCAGCGAATACTGATGACGAATGGCGTGCATACCGTCACGCAACGTGACGTCCGAGATATATAGTTTTTTACCGTTCATGCCGCTTCTCCTGCCTTGCGCGCCAGTGACTGGGCCATTTTTCCGCTGTCGCCAGCGCACTGGAAGTCATAATGTCGAGGTTGCCCGCATAGGCAGGCAGATAATGCGCTGCGCCTTCGACTTCCAGCCAGACCGCCGTTTTCAGCCCGGAGAACTGCCCCACGCCCGGTAAATTGACCGGTTTATCCTGCGGGATGACTTCAAACTGCACGCGCTGTTTCAGGCGATAACCCGGTACGTAAGCCTGCACCGCCTCAGCCATTTCATTGATTGAGGCTTCGATATCATCTTGTGAAGCTTCGTCGCTCAATACATACACCGTGTCACGCATCATCAACGGTGGCGCTGCTGGGTTAAGCACGATAATTGCCTTCCCTTTTGCCGCGCCGCCCACCACTTCAATGGCGCGCGAAGTGGTTTCCGTAAATTCATCGATATTGGCACGCGTGCCAGGTCCGGCAGATTTACTGGCAATAGAAGCGATAATTTCGGCGTAATGAACACGCGCCACGCGTGAAACTGCCGCCACCATTGGAATGGTGGCCTGGCCGCCGCAGGTGACCATGTTGACGTTCAGTTGATCGACATTCGCCTCGAGATTAACGACCGGCACGCAGTAGGGCCGATGGCAGCAGGCGTCAGGTCGATTAAGCGAATATCCGGTTTCGCTTCGCGCAAAGCGGCATCGTTTTTCACATGCGCACCCGCGCTGGTCGCATCAAATACAATGTCGATATCAGCAAATTCAGGCATGTTCATCAGCCGATCACCCTTCATGGGTGGTGGCGACGCCCATACGTCTGGCACGCGCCAGACCGTCGGACTGAGGATCAATGCCGACCATCACCGCCATCTCCAGATGCTGACCGTGACGCAAAATTTTAATCATCAGATCGGTGCCAATGTTGCCAGAACCGATAATGGCGACTTTACGCTTACTCATGACAGACTTCCTTTTGGGGCTGCGCTTGAAAATGTCGCAGCAACTGAACCTATGCCTTCAATATGGGCTTCAAAACGATCGCCCGCATTCACCGCCACCATCGGACCTAATGCCCCGGTAAGAATGATATCTCCGGCGCGCAGCGGTTCACCCAGGCTGGCCATTTTGCGTGCCAGCCAGACGGCAGCATTAAGCGGATGTCCCAGGCATTCGCTGCCACGCCCGCTGGAAACCTCTTCGTTATTACGCGTCATCTTCATGGCGCAGTTTTTCAGGTCTAACCCCGCCGGGCGTTGCGCCGGACCGCCGATGACATACACCCCGCAGGAAGCGTTATCTGCCACGGTATCGACAAACTGAATCGACCAGTCGCGAATGCGGCTCCCCACCACCTCCAGCGCCGGAAGTACCCATTCAATGGCGTTATACAATTCGTCGAAGGTGATATCAGTTGCAGGTAAATCGCGGTTCAACACCAGTGCGATCTCCGCTTCAATGCGGGGTTGCAGAACACGGGAAAAAGGAATGGTTTCGTTATCGCCATAACACATGTCGGCAAATAAAGTCCCGAAATCCGGTTGATCAACGCCCAGTTGTTGCTGCACTTTCGGATGTGTCAGGCCCACTTACGCCCCACCACGCGACGCCCCTGCGCAACGTCATATTGCACATTGATGCGCTGAATGGCGTAGGCCGCTTCAGCGTTATCGATACCAATCAGATCGCGCAGCGGCGCAATCGCTTCGCCCTGCTCTGCGGCGCGGCGTAAATCCGCCGCCAGTTGCTCAAGAGTATGCTTCGTCATGACCGTTCCTTAAGGGCGTGCGAGGAAATTCAGCACCAGTTGATTGAAAGCGTCGGCATGTTCCCACTGCGCCCAGTGACCACAGTCGCGGAAGATATGCAGTTCAGAACCGGCAATGCCGGACAGTAGACGCAGACCCGCATCCATCGGCACAAAGCGGTCGTTGCGCCCCCAGACAATCAGGGTTTGCGCTTTGATTTCCGCCAGACGTGGGCCAAAATCCGGGAACTGTTTCGGATTGGCTTCCAGGCTCTTAACAAAGTTTCCAGGTGATCGCGGCGCGACAGCATATTATTCAGGCGCGCTTCAAACAGGGCGTCGGTCAAATCGCTGGTATCAAAAACGAAGATATCCATCATCAGCTTCAGGTTTTCGATAGTCGGCTGACGATAAAGCTGATTCAGTCGCTTAATACCTTCGGTTGCATCGGCGTAAACAAACTCATGCCGCCCGTACCACCGCCCATCAGCACCAGTTTGCCGACGCGCTCCGGCCAGTTAAGGGTGAACGCCACAGAACTATGGCCGCCCATCGAGTTGCCCAGCAGGTGGATTTTGGCGATATCCAGTTGATCCACCACGCTTTTCAGGATTCGTGCATTAAGATCCGATCGCGAACCATTATTAACGATCGAATCGCTCTTACCCCAACCCGGGCAATCCAGCAGGATCACCCGGTAGCCCGCCTCTACCAGCGGATCGATATTGCGGCTGAAGTTCGCCCAGCCAGTAGCACCCGGGCCGGAACCGTGCAGCAGGACAACGGTTTCGTCGCCTTGTCCGCAGTCATTAAAATGGATGCGCAGCGTTTTACCCGCTTCTTCTACATTCAGAAAACGGCTGGTGGCGGCTTCGGTTTGTGGCTGATAACTCATCATCTTCTCCTGCATATTCAGTTCTCTGTTCTGGCGCTTAACGAGCCAAATCCGGCAATCCACTCCGGGATTGGGCGGTAATAACGCCCTTCGCTACGCCAGTTGCCAAACGCAGAAATAGCGGCAAAAGCGGCGACCCAGGTTTTGATTTCATGTGTCGACTTTCCGGCAATGGCGGAAAGCTCTTCGTTACTGACGGCATCCAGTTCCTGTATGCGTCCCTGCTCCAGCAAAGTCATGAACTGGTTATCCCAAATCGGGTTGAGCGGATGCAGCGTTCTCTGATCCTCAACAAACTTCTCAGCGGCGCTAATCACCCGTTGCTGACGCAATTCGCGCTCACTGGCGGGTAAATCTTTCCCGCTCCCCAATAGACGGTCGCGCATATGGGCATCGGCTTTCGCCAGTTCTGGCACCGGCGCTGATGGGAAAGCCACCGGACCCAAGGAACAGCACGCGTTTATTGAGAGTGCTGGTGAAACGTCCAATGGCTTCCCCCAACATGCGGGTACGCTGGAAACCGGGCAACGGCGTGGCGACACCGTTGATGAACACAGGCAGAACCGGCACCTTATCCAGCCCACCGAGCAGGAACTCCAGCGGCTGGGCGAACCCGTGGTCCACCTGCATACAGTAAGAAACGGCAAGATCGATCCCGCTCTTCATGACGCATGCGCACAGGCCTCCGCCAGCTCCACAGGCACGGGCAGCTCACCTGCCGCACTGCCGAAATCACCAATTGCCGTCGCTCCAACGCCTAAACAGAACGGTGGCATCACGTCATAGAAAAAGCCGTTGTAGTGATCTGGCGCAAACAGCACCACCAGTTCAGGGGAGAAAGCCGCAATACGCTCGCGGGCGCTGGCAATCACGCCATTGACCTCATCGAGTACCTCTTGCGCCGGGTCGATATACCCCACCAACGGCGAGTGGGAAAGACAGTGAAGATAAGCGTGCATATCAGGCTACCTTTTCGACAGAACGTCGGCATCAGGCGGGTCAGCGTCATCACCGACGCAGTTTATTCAGCGTATTGCCCAGGGTTTGCGGAATGGCGGTGGCGGCAACAAAGCGATCCGGGCGCATCACCACCAGCGAAGCATTGTGTTGCGCGAACCAGCTACGCAGGCGACCTTGCGTATCGCCCACGCGTAGTACGCCGTCGTGGTTATCCTGTGCGGTATGAATTTGCACTTCCGGCACCACCTGAATGAAGCGTGTGCCCAACGCGCGCCACTGCTGGATTTGCTCGTCGCTCATCCCCACAGTGGATTGCATCCCCAGCCAATTACCGCGAAGTTCGCGCCGATCGCGTTATCGAGCAGCGTCACGTCGCCGTTTTCCAGCGTGACTTTCGGCTGAATAAACATCTTGCCGACCGGAGAGTGCTTCGCTTCAGCCTCACGCACCAGCGCACCGCCGTAATATTGCGGCATCGGCTTGAAGCGCATTTCGAGGAAGTAGCGTTTTACTGGCGGCAGATAATTCAGCAGCCAGGAAACGCCGTCACGTAACGTACCCTGCCAGCGTTTCGGCGGAGCCAGCACGTTGCCCGCCGTCACAGACAGGTCAATCATGCTTTGGCGTGATCGCGACGTTCTTGTTGATAGGTATCGAGCAGCGCATCGCGGGCTTTCCCCTGGATAACCAACGCCAGTTCCATGCGAGGTTAAAGGCGTCGCGCATACCACTGTTATAGCCCTGCCCCTGCCACACCGGCATGATGTGCGCGGCATCGCCCGCCAGCAGTACGCGATCAATACGAAAACGTTGCGCCAGTCGCGCGTTGTGGGTGTAGACACGCTGGCGAATCAATTCAACATTGTCCGGATTAGGCAGCACTTTGCTTAACAGCTTGCGCATATTTTGCGGCTCACGCAGCTGTTCTTCGGTTTCTCCCGGCATCACCATAAATTCAAAGCGACGTACCGCATGAGGCAGCGCGGCAGAAACATACGGGCGCACCGGATCACAACACAAATAGATATGCGGCGTACTTAACGGATCGTTGGCGATATCTACCACAATCCACTGATTTGGCGCAGTTTTACCTTCAAACGGCACATTCAGGGTGCGACGGACAAAACTTGCCCCACCATCACAGGCCACCAGCACTGGGCTTTGACCGTTTCCCGCTGCCCTTCTTCCGTTTTCAGGTGCAAGGTCACTTCGTCATCTTGCTGGCTGAAGGCCTCCAGCTCGCGGGAAAACAGGCAGCGCACATTCGGAAAACGCGACAATCCTTCCAGCATCACCGCATCGACCTGAGGCTGAATAAAGGCGTTACGGCGCGGCCAGCCAAATTCATCGGTCATTGGCTGAATATCAGCAAAACAGCGACCTTTGGGGTGAGAAAACGCATCGCGTGCCACGGCGTAGTGTGCGGCAGAACATTATCGACCAGGCCAACCGACTGCATGGTGCGCAGCGCCTCGTCATCAATACCAATCGCACGCGGGTAGTCGATCAACTTATCGAGTTTCTCCACCACCAGCACGTCAATGCCCATCTGGCCGAGATAGTTCGCATCATCAGCCCGACCGGACCGGCACCAGCGATCGCCACCTGAACGCTATGGTTAACAGCAGGCTGGATGTCAGGGTGTTGTATTGCCATTTCAGTACCTCACGACTCGGACAAAATGCCGTTGCGCGCACAGTACAGCGCAACTTATTTTGTTAAAAACATGTAAATGATTTTTATTGTGCGCTCAGTATAGGAAGGGTGTTTTCGGCTACAATCAAAACATGCCCGAATGTGCACCAGGTGCACAACGTTGTTTTAACTATAGAAATGTCAATTAATATGCAGAACAATGAGCAGACGGAATACAAAACCGTGCGCGGCTTAACCCGCGGTCTAATGTTATTAAATATGTTAAATAAACTTGATGGCGGTGCCAGCGTCGGGCTGCTGGCGGAACTCAGCGGCCTGCATCGCACCACTGTGCGGCGACTGCTGGAGACGCTGCAGGAAGAGGGATATGTCCGCCGTAGCCCCTCCGATGATAGTTTTCGTCTGACCATCAAAGTGCGGCAATTAAGCGAAGGATTTCGTGACGAACAGTGGATTTCTGCACTGGCGGCCCCGCTGCTGGGCGATCTGTTGCGCGAAGTGGTTTGGCCAACAGATGTGTCCACCCTGGATGTTGATGCAATGGTGGTACGCGAAACCACCCACCGTTTCAGCCGCTTATCCTTTCACCGGGCAATGGTCGGGCGACGTTTACCGCTTCTGAAAACCGCCTCGGGCCTGACCTGGCTGGCCTTTTGCCCGGAACAAGAACGCAAGGAATTAATCGAAATGTTAGCCACCCGTCCCGGTGATGACTATCAACTGGCACGGGAACCGTTAAAACTGGAAGCCATTCTGGCGCGGGCGCGCAAAGAGGGGTACGGACAGAACTACCGCGGCTGGGATCAAGAAGAAAAGATCGCCTCTATTGCCGTACCGCTGCGCAGTGAACAACGGGTGATTGGCTGTCTGAATCTGGTGTATATGGCGAGCGCAATGACCATTGAACAGGCAGCGGAAAAGCATCTTCCGGCGCTACAACGGGTGGCAAAACAGATCGAAGAAGGGGTTGAATCGCAGGCTATTCTGGTGGCCGGACGGCGAAGCGGCGTGCATTTACGTTGACACCATCGAATGGCGCAAAACCTTTCGTGGTATGGCATGATAGCGCCCGGAAGAGAGTCAATTCAGGGTGGTGAATGTGAAACCAGTAACGCTATACGATGTCGCAGAGTATGCCGGTGTCTCTTATCAGACCGTTTCCCGCGTGGTGAACCAGGCCAGCCACGTTTCTGCGAAAACGCGGGAAAAGTAGAAGCGGCGATGGCGGAGCTGAATTACATTCCCAACCGCGTGGCACAACAACTGGCGGGCAAGCAGTCGTTGCTGATTGGCGTTGCCACCTCCAGTCTGGCCCTGCACGCGCCGTCGCAAATTGTCGCGGCGATTAAATCTCGCGCCGATCAACTGGGTGCCAGCGTGGTGGTGTCGATGGTAGAACGAAGCGGCGTCGAAGCTGTAAAGCGGCGGTGCACAATCTTCTCGCGCAACGCGTCAGTGGCTGATCATTAACTATCCGCTGGATGACCAGGATGCCATTGCTGTGGAAGCAGCCTGCGCTAATGTTCCGGTGTTATTTCTTGATGTCTCTGACCAGACTCCCATCAACAGTATTATTTTCTCCCATGAAGACGGTACGCGACTGGGCGTGGAGCATCTGGTCGCATTGGGTCACCAGCAAATCGCGCTGTTAGCGGGTCCATTAAGTTCTGTCTCGGCGCGTCTGCGTCTGGCGGGCTGGCATAAATATCTCACTCGCAATCAAATTCAGCCGATAGCGGAACGGGAAGGCGACTGGAGTGCCATGTCCGGTTTTCAACAAACCATGCAAATGCTGAATGAGGACATCGTTCCCACTGCGATGCTGGTTGCCAACGATCAGATGGCGCTGGGCGCAATGCGCGCCATTACCGAGTCCGGGCTGCGCGTTGGTGCGGATATCTCGGTAGTGGGATACGACGATACCGAAGACAGCTCGTGCTATATCCCGCCGTTAACCACCATCAAACAGGATTTTCGCCTGCTGGGGCAAACCAGCGTGGACCGCTTGCTGCAACTCTCTCAGGCCAGGCGGTGAAGGGCAATCAGCTGTTGCCCGTCTCACTGGTGAAAGAAAACCACCCTTCCGCCCAATACCGCAAACCGCTTCTCCAGGTCGCT
>ENA-OQDE01001215-OQDE01001215.1-human-gut-metagenome-genome-assembly--contig:-NODE-1215-length-10485-cov-2.607067_pt1 | contig 10485 bp, 11 predicted proteins | sample MGYA00242768_ERZ504595 | MGnify/ENA primary metagenome ERZ504595 (study PRJEB26092, sample SAMD00036307) | human gut metagenome | host: Homo sapiens | study: EMG produced TPA metagenomics assembly of...
CACAGCTCTTTATGAGGATGCAAAAGGAAATATCTGGGTAGGTACGGATGTAGGACTTATATCTATAATCCGGAAAAAGATTCTTTCCGGCATTTTGCTGAATTGAGCGCAGAAAACACGAAAATAGAGCATACCGTAACTGCAATCTCCGGAGACAACAAAGGATGTGTCTGGGTAGCGGTAGAGTCGCAGGGACTATTTTGTTATGATCTGGAGGAAGGAACACTCCAGAACCACACATTGAAGAACTTTTCTTTTATCTCCACCAATGTCCAGTCTTTTGTTTTCGATAATAGCGGAACCCTTTGGATTGGCTGCTATGGCGATGGACTTTTCTATTCGAAAGACCGTTTGCAAACCCTTCATCCTTATGTCTCACCTGTAGACGATCAAAAAACTTATGAGAATGATGTCGTGATAGGCTGGTGAAAGGAGCATATAATTGTCTATATATAGGCTCTTTAAAAGGAGGAGTGAAAGAGCTGAACCTGACCTCTAACAAACTGCATGATTTACTCTCTAAAGATGAAAGTGGAGAGTCTGTTTTTTGTCGTGAACTGCTGGTTGCTTCTGACAATGAATTGTGGATTGGTGCAGAATCGGGACTCTATATTTATAATCTCCGAATGGGTAAGTATGTTCATTTGCGCAGTTCGATCAACGACCCTTATTCTTTATCCGACAATGCTATTTATTCATTGTGTAAGGATCGCGAGGGTGGTATCTGGATTGGCTCTTATTTTGGCGGTGTGAATTACTATCCTCGTTTTTATACGTATTTCGAGAAATATTATCCCAAAGGGACTGATAATGGTTTGCGTGGGAAACGAGTACGTGAGTTCTGTCAGGATAATCAAGGTATCCTGTGGATTGGTACGGAGGACGGTGGTCTGAACCGTTTCAACCCCAAGACCAAAACATTCTCCTTCTTTACGCCCAGTAGTGCTTTTACCAATGTGCATGGTTTATGTTTAATTGGAGATCATCTTTGGGTAGGAACCTTTTCAAAAGGAGTGAAAGTAGTAGATACGCGTACGGGAGCTATCGTGAAAACCTATCAGAAAACGGATTCTCCCCGTTCATTGATAGATAATAGTGTTTTCTCTATTTGCTGCACAACGACCGGTGATATTTACCTGGGAACTTTATTCGGCTTGCTCCGATATAATAAACAGTCTGATGATTTCGACCGGATACCGGAACTGAACGGTCGGTTTGTGTATGACATAAAGGAGGACTCCGGAGGAAATCTATGGTTGGCAACTTATGCTAATGGAGCCTATTGCTACAATGTGAGTGAAAAGAAATGGAAGAATTATTTGCACGATGAAAATAACCCGAAGAGTCTCCCGTATGATAAGGTATTAAGTATCTTTGAAGACTCTCACCGACAAATCTGGTTGACTACTCAAGGAGGAGGTTTTTGTCGTTTTCAGCCGGATACGGAGACATTTGCCAATTATAATTTGTCGGCCGGACTGCCGAACGATGTTGTATACCAGATTGTGGAGGACAAAGAAGGATTTTTGTGGTTGACAACTAATAACGGTTTGGTCTGCTTTCAACCTACTACCGGAATGATGAAGGTATATACCACCTCCAATGGCTTGTTGGGCGACCAGTTTAATTATCGTTCAAGCTTTGAAACTGAGGATGGTACGATTTATTTGGGTAGCATCGATGGTTTTATAGCCTTTAATCCCAAGAATTTCTCCGAGAACAAGTTTCTCCCGTCTATTGTAATTACTGATTTCTTTCTGTTTGGAAAGGAAGTATATGCTGGTGAACCGGGCTCTCCGTTGGAAAAGAGTATCACTTTCTCTGACCAGCTTGTTCTCCAGTCTAATCAGAATTCTTTCTCTTTCCGTGTAGCCGCGCTGGATTTTCAGGCTCCTAAGACAAGTCGGATTATGTATAAGTTGGAAGGCTTTGATACAGACTGGTTGACAGTTGGTGAAAGCCTATTGTTACCTACTCCAATCTTCGATATGGTGATTATACCTTCCGGGTGAAAGTTGCCAATAGTGATGGAGTATGGAGTGACGATGAAGTGGTATTGGAAGTACATATTCTTCCTCCTTTCTATCTTTCTATATGGGCGTATTGTGCGTATGCTTTGCTGATTATCGGTTGTTCTTTACAAATTGTTGTGTATTTCAAGAGACGCAGTAATAGCAAACATCGACGACAGATGGAGAAATTCGAGCAGGAGAAGGAACGTGAAGTTTACCATGCAAAGATTGATTTCTTTACGAATGTGGCCCATGAGATACGTACACCGCTAACATTGATTAAAGGTCCGTTGGAAAACATTATATTGAAGAAACAGGTCGATGCGGAAACGCGGGAAGACCTGAATGTAATGAAGCAGAATACGGAACGATTGTTGAATCTGACTAACCAGTTACTTGACTTCCGTAAAACGGAAAGTCAGGGATTCCGCTTGAATTTTGCGAAATGCAATGTAACGGAGGTACTGAAAGAGACTCATGTGCGTTTCACTTCCCTTGCCAAACAGAAAGGTTTGGAATTCACCTTGCAAGTGCCTGAAAAGGATTTTTATGCACATGTGAACCGGGAGGCGTTTACGAAGATTATCAGTAATCTGTTGAACAATGGGGTGAAGTATGCTGAAAGCTACGTACATATATTTTTGGAGGTGTCGGAAGCGGATGATAATAATTCATTCCGTATTCGTACAGAGAATGATGGAGTAATTATTCCTAATGAGATGAAAGAGGAAATTTTCAAACCTTTCGTTCGTTTTAATGAAAAAGAAGACGGAAAAGTGACTACTGGAACAGGAATCGGCTTAGCTCTTTCCCGTTCATTGGCAGAACTGCATCAAGGAACCCTGGCTATGGGAGAAGGGGAAGAAAATAATACCTTCTGTCTGACTTTGCCGATAGTTCAGGATATGACAATCACTTTAACACCGGAACCGGAAGCAGGAATGGACAAGATGAGCGAAATTCCTGCTGGAGAGGCGGAAAAGAAAGATAACCGTCCTACAGTGCTGGTTGTGGAAGATAATCCGGATATGCTTGCCTTTGTAGTGCGTCAGCTATCGAAAGAATATGCTGTATTGACTGCTACTAACGGGGAGGAAGCGTTACAAGTGTTGGATGGTAATTATGTGAATCTAGTGGTTAGTGACGTTGTGATGCCTGTGATGGATGGTTTTGAACTATGTAAGAGAATAAAGTCAGATTTGAATTATAGTCATATTCCGTTATACTGTTGACTGCGAAGACGAATATCCAGTCTAAGATAGAGGGAATGGAATTGGGAGCAGACGCATATCTGGAGAAACCTTTCTCTGTGGAATATTTGCAGGCTTGTGCTTCCAGCCTTATTCAGAATAGAGAGAAACTACGTAAGGCTTTTGCACAGTCTCCTTTTGTGGCTGCCAATACGATGGCGTTGACAAAAGCTGACGAAGATTTTATAAAGAAGTTGAATGAGGTTATCCAAGTGAATTATAGTAATCCGGAATTTAGCATGGATGATATGGCGGATAGCCTGAATATGAGCCGTTCCAATTTCTATCGGAAGATAAAGGGCGTCTTGGATTTGAGTCCGAATGAATATCTTCGTCTGGAGCGTTTAAAGAGAGCTGCTCAATTATTGAAAGAGGGAGAAAATCGGGTAAATGAGATTTGCTATATGGTAGGGTTTAATTCTCCGTCTTATTTTGCCAAGTGTTTCCAGAAGCAATTTGGAGTGTTACCCAAAGATTTTGTAAGTTAATATTAATTTATAGCTATAAAGATAAGGTAAAAAGGAGCTTTTAAAGGAATGATTTGATGAAAAAGTATGTAAATTTGTTCGTTTTCGTATTCATGATAGGTGCTTGTCTTTCGCAGGGGAGAGCACAGACAAAGTCTGCGGTGAGTTATAAGAATCCGGTTGTAGATATTGCCATGCCCGACCCTACGGTGATTAAAGCTGCAGATGGTTATTTTTATGTGTATGCTACCGAATCTACCAGAAACGTTCCGATCATGAAGTCGAAAGATTTGGTGGAATGGACGTATTGCAACACTGCATTCACGAATAAAACTCGTCCCAGGTTTGAACCTAAAGCTGGAATTTGGGCACCTGACATTAATTATATTAACGGTAAATATGTGCTTTATTATGCAATGTCGGTGTGGGGAGGAGAACAAACGTGCGGAATTGGGGTAGCTACGGCCAACTCTCCGCAGGGACCTTTTACGGATCATGGTAAGATGTTTCGTAGCAATGAGATTGGTGTACAGAACTCGATCGATCCAGTCTCCTGCAGTATGAGGGGAGAAACTATTTGGTATGGGGCAGCTTCCGGGGAATATATGTTATTGAACTGACTGCGGATGGGCTGTCGATCATGTCGGGAGCGAAAAAAAGAGAATAGCGGGAACTGCTTTTGAAGCTGTTTATATCCATAAGCACGGCGATTATTATTATATGTTTGCTCCATAGGAAGTTGTTGTCAAGGAGTGAAAAGTACATATAAAGTCGTAGTGGGACGTTCCAAGAAGTATGGGGCCCGTACAAAGACAAGACCGGTAAACCGATGTTGAAGAATGGATATTCTTTGGTGATAGGTGCGAATGATCATTTTGTAGGCAATGGGCACGGTTCGCAAATTATCCGGGATGATGCCGGACAAGACTGGCTTCTGTATCATGGTTTTTCAAGATCAACTCCGGAGAACGGACGTATTCTGTTGTTGGACCAGATCAAGTGGGACCAAGAAGGTTGGCCTTACGTAGAGGGAGGATCTCCTTCTTACGAAACACAAAAAGCACCTGTATTTAATAACTGATTTTCAAATAAACCAATTATAATCTTAAATACCACAAGCATGAAACATACCCCTATTAGCAGGCGGGATTTTCTAAAGAATTTAGGCATAGCGGGGCTGGCACTCTTCTTGCAGCAAGCCCTTGGCTTTCTGCTTTTTCTGAGGTGATGAACACCTCAAACGAGAAGTGTCGTCTGGCAATTATCGGGCCTGGTTCCCGGGGACGGTTTTTAATGGGATTTTTGGCTAAGAACCCCAAAGTCGATATTGTAGCATTGTGCGACATTTATAAACCGTCTATTGAGAACGCATTGAAACTTGCACCTAATGCCAAAGTGTATGGTGACTACCGGGAAGTGTTGGAAGATAAGTCGATAGATGCTATACTCGTAGCTACCCCTCTTAGTTCGCATTGTAAGATCGTATTGGATGCTTTCGACGCAGGAAAGCATGTGTTCTGTGAAAAGTCAATAGGTTTCACGATGGAAGAGTGTTACCGTATGTATCAGAAGCATCGTAGCACGGGGAAGATATTCTTCACAGGACAACAGCGCCTGTTCGATCCTCGTTACATCAAAGCAATGGAGATGATTCATGCAGGTACCTTTGGCGAAATAAATGCCATCCGTACTTTCTGGAACCGGAACGGGGACTGGAGACGTTCGGTACCTTCACCCAATTTGGAACGCCTGATAAATTGGCGTCTTTACAAAGAGTTCTCAAAAGGACTGATGACGGAACTCGCTTGCCATCAACTTCAGATCGGAAGCTGGGCTTTGCGTAAGATACCCGAAAAGGTGATGGGACACGGTGCCATCACTTATTGGAAAGACGGCAGAGATGTGTATGACAATGTGAGCTGTGTATATGTGTTTGATGATGGGGTAAAGATGACATTTGACTCTGTCATTTCCAATAAATTCTATGGACTGGAAGAACAGATCATGGGTAATCTCGGAACGGTAGAACCGGAAAAGGGAAAATATTACTTTGAAAGTGTAGCTCCTGCACCGGCCTTCCTGCAAATGGTGAATGACTGGGAAAACAAAGTGTTTGACTCTCTGCCTTTTGCCGGAACAAGCTGGGCGCCGGAAACAGCAAACGAAAACAAAGGAGAATTCATTATCGGAGAACGTCCCAAGAGCGATGGTACATCATTGTTGTTGGAAGCTTTTGTGGAGGCCGTCATAACACAAAAACAACCTAAAAACATCGCAGAAGAAGGGTATTATGCAAGTATGCTCTGTTTGTTGGGACATCAGGCATTGGAAGAAGAACGGACACTCTATTTCCCTGATGAGTATAAAATAGACTATCTGAACCATCAATCTGTAAAAACACCCGAAGCAATATGAAAGACACGATTGTAACCGCACGACGTAAGAAAATAGAGTTAATTACTTTACTCGTTTGTTTCGTAGTATCTAATTTGCTACATCTTTATGCAATTATTGCTTATCATGCACCATTTACGGAGATGATAACGTCTATTTTTTATATAATTATATTTACTTTTGTGCTTTATGCTTTCTGGGGGATTTTGCGTCTCTTGTTTTATGGAATACAAGCACTATTTAAAAAGAAGAACTTAATCAATATCAATGAAAATAAATAATTTATGGTAACACGAAGGGATTTTTTGAAAACGATGTCGATGGCTTCAGCCGGATTGGCATTGGGAACCGGTGATTTATTACATGCGCAAACTGCTTCACCTAAAAAAGGAAGAGGTGACAAAGTGAAGATTGCTTATATCGGCATTGGCAACCGTGGAGAGCAGATTATTGAAGACTTTGCACGGACAGGTATGGTGGAAGTGGTGGCTTTATGTGATGTAGACATGGGTGCCAAACATACACAAAAGATAATGGCTAAATATCCGAAAGCAAAGCAGTTTAGGGATTTCCGCCAAATGTTTGATAAGCCGGTAACGAATTTGATGCCGTGGCAATTGCTACTCCTGACCATTCGCATTTCCCGATTAGTATGCTGGCTTTGGCATCCGGAAAGCACGTATATGTAGAGAAACCGCTGGCACGTACCTTCTATGAAGCGGAACTGTTGATGCAAGCTGCGCTTAAACGTCCGAACTTGGTTACTCAAGTAGGAAATCAGGGACATTCTGAAGCAAACTATTTCCAGTTTAAAGCCTGGATGGATGCGGGAATTATCAAAGACGTTACTGCTATCACTGCCCACATGAATAACCCACGTCGTTGGCATAAATGGGACACTAATATTTATAAACTTCCTTCCGGTCAGCAACTGCCGAAAGATCTGGATTGGGACACTTGGCTCGGAGTTACTCCTTATCACGAGTATAATAAAGATTATCATTTGGGACAATGGCGTTGTTGGTATGATTTTGGTATGGGAGCATTGGGCGACTGGGGAGCACATATCCTCGACACGGCTCACGAATTCCTGGAACTGGGATTGCCATATGAAGTTACCATGCAATACGCAAAAGGGCATAATGATTACTTCTTTCCATATTCTTCCACGATTCTCTTCCGTTTCCCGCAACGTAAAGGAATGCCACCGGTAGATATTACCTGGTATGATGGTTTGGATAATCTTCCTCCTATTCCTGCCGGTTATGGAGTTTCGGGACTAGATCCGAACATCCCGGCAACTAATCAGGGAGATACTCCGAAGTCTAAGTTGAATCCAGGAAAGATCATTTATACTAAGGATTTGATCTTCAAGGGTGGTAGTCATGGAAGCACTTTGTCTATAATTCCGGAGGAGAAAGCAAAAGAGATGGCAGACAAGTTGCCGAAGGTTCCTAAAAGTCCTTCCAATCACTTCGAGAACTTCTTGTTGGCATGTAACGGTATTGAAAAGACACGCTCACCGTTCGAAATCAATGGAGTGTTGAGTCAGGTATTCTCACTGGGGGTGATGGCTCAACGACTTAATACACAGTTGTTCTTTGATCCTCGTACGAAGCAGATTACAAATAATGAATTTGCTAATGCAATGCTGGCGGGACTTCCACCGCGTAAAGGTTGGGATGAATTTTATAAATTATAAATAGAAAATAGCCTTTTCCATTCCTTCTTCGAATATAAGGGAGTGGGAAAGACTAATCAATGATTATGAAGAAGAATATCGTATTAACTTTACTTTTATTCTGTGCCGCTTCTTTAGGTGCGCAGAATTGGGAACCTCTTTTCAATGGGAAAAACCTGAAGGATGGAAGAAATTGAATGGCAAAGCGAGTATAAAATTGTAGATGGTGCCATTGTCGGTGTATCTAAAATGGGAACACCCAATACTTTTTTGGCAACGACAAAGAATTATGGTGACTTTATCCTTGAGTTTGACTTCAAGTAGATGACGGTTTAAATTCCGGAGTACAGCTTCGTAGTGAAAGCAAGAAAGATTATAAGAAAGGTCGCGTACACGGTTATCAGTTTGAGATCGATCCTTCCAAACGCGCTTGGTCAGGTGGTATCTATGATGAGGCACGTAGAAACTGGCTTTATCCTTTGACGCTGAATCCGTCGGCAAAACCGCTTTTAAGAATAATGCATGGAATAAAGCTCGTATTGAGGCTGTGGGTAACTCAATCCGTACTTGGATAAACGGAGTACCTTGTGCTAATATCTGGGATGATATGACTCCTGTGGCTTCATTGCTTTGCAAGTGCATGCCATTGGAAATGCGGCAGATGAAGGTAAAACTGTTAGTTGGAAAGATATCCGCATTTGTACGACAGACGTAGAACGCTATCAGACACCGGAAGCGCAAGCTGCACCGGAAGTGAATCTGATTGCCAACACGATTTCTCCGAATGAAGCAAAAGAAGGATGGACTCTATTATGGGATGGCAAGACTACTGATGGATGGAGAGGAGCTAAGCTTTCTACTTTCCCTGCAAAAGGCTGGAAGATAGAAGATGGAATTCTGAAAGTAATGAAGAGTGGTGGCGCTGAATCTGCTAATGGCGGTGATATTGTGACTACCCGTAAATACAAGAACTTTATTCTGAAAGTAGATTTTAAGATTACTGAAGGTGCCAATAGCGGAATTAAATATTTCGTAAACCCGGATATGAATAAAGGTGCAGGCTCTGCTATCGGTTGTGAATTCCAGATTCTTGATGATGACAAACATCCTGATGCAAAACTGGGTGTGAAAGGTAACAGAAAGCTAGGTTCGTTGTATGATTTGATTCCGGCTCCTAAGAATAAACCTTTCAATAAGAAAGAGTTTAATACTGCTACCATTATCGTAAAAGGCAATCATGTGGAACATTGGTTGAACGGAGTTAAATTGATTGAATATGATCGTAACAATGATATGTGGAATGCATTGGTAGCATACAGTAAATATAAAAACTGGCCTAATTTCGGAAATCCGGAGGAAGGAAATATACTTCTTCAGGATCACGGAGACGAAGTATGGTTCAAGAACGTGAAAATTAAAGAACTGAAGTAAGGCGTATTCCATATTATTGTGGGAGATGCGTCAAAATTCTTTACAACTTTTTATTCAGGCACGGATTGCGCGAATTTCACGGTTGTTCTAATGAAATAGCAATCGTGTAATTCGGGTAATCCGTGCCTAATTTGTCCTGCTATACGATGCAAGTCCCTATTCAACATATGTATAAGCCGTCCCATGAAGGCAGTGGACTGCTTTATGCCTGGTTTCTTTCCATGCATACACGGTGGATATTATCCTGTATAGCAAGAAAACGGAAGGAGAATTGTTGTTTGTGGTCAATTGTATTTATGATGCATTGTGCCGGTTGGAAAAGATGGCGAACTTTTATAATCCGGCCAGTGAATTGGCTTATGTCAACCGGACAGCTTTTGTTTCTCCGGTCGTCTTAGCGAAGAACTCTATTCAATGATTGATTTATGTCTGGAATATAATGGGAAGACTCTGGGGTGTTTTGATATTACAGTCCATTCAGAAAATTACAATCAGAACACGATACAATCGGTACATTTATCAGCTGAAGATCATAGTATCTATTTTTCACGACCGGGAGTTGCTGTCAACTTATCTGGTTTCCTCAAAGGGTATGCTTTGGAAACAATTAAAAGCATATTGAATGAGTGTGTGATAGAAAATGCATTGATAAATATGGGAAACAGTTCCGTTCTTGCTTTAGGTAATCATCCGGTAGGAACGGGATGGAAAGTCAATAATATACTTCTTCATAATGAGTGTCTTACAACCTCTGGTAATGACTCTCCTGAACGTCGGCATATTGTTTCTCCTCGAGATGGAAAATTGGTGGAAGGTGCTCGACAGATATCTGTAGTTACAACTAATGGGGCAATAGGAGAAATATTGTCTACCGCTTTGTTTGCTGCTGACGGCGAGCAACGTAAAGCCTTGATGGGCATATATGCACACTGTCGTGTATATATATCCACCGTGCTGTATTGAGCATCTATATCCAACGATACTTATCCGACTAACTTAGATAGCCTGTAGACGAGTAAAATTAATTATTAAATACGGGCAAATATCCCCATAATTGAATATGACCTGTTTTTTCTGTTTTTTGAGACAAAAATACTATTTGAGATAAGCTCGCATCTTTTATCTTTGCCGTAAATTGTATGGTTTATTAATATAGGCATTGGAATATAAAACGGAAGTAAGTAGATAAATTCAATATAAGCTTGAATATTATCTTATTAATATTAACTCAAATTTATTTAGTATGAAAA
>ENA-OQDE01001217-OQDE01001217.1-human-gut-metagenome-genome-assembly--contig:-NODE-1217-length-10479-cov-5.417697_pt1 | contig 10479 bp, 11 predicted proteins | sample MGYA00242768_ERZ504595 | MGnify/ENA primary metagenome ERZ504595 (study PRJEB26092, sample SAMD00036307) | human gut metagenome | host: Homo sapiens | study: EMG produced TPA metagenomics assembly of...
ATGACTTTGACCACTTTATTGTGCACAGTAACCCCTATGGTTGTTTCAGATGCCTGTCAGATCAATGACTTTGACCACAAACTCACGCCGCTTAACTTGGCCTGCTGGGTTTCAGATGCCTGTCAGATCAATGACTTTGACCACTCATGTCTAACTATATTCGTGGTTAGATATGTTTCAGATGCCTGTCAGATCAATGACTTTGACCAAGTGATGCGCAATAGTGTTAGGGGCACCTCTGTTGCTGTCTTCTGGATAGCTTCCGGGGTGTGCTTTTGATTCTGGTGACATATGGGAAACGATTGATGCACAATATTCGGACTGTTATAGTGACATCCTATGTGAAGAGCGCTGTCGTTGGCGGCCTCAGGCCGATGCCCAAGGAATAAGTGGAGCGCATACCGCAAATGACCAGCCATCAGGAAGTCCCTGATGGCTTTTTTCATGCTTCAAGGTGTGTAAGCCTGTTTGACAGTGTCTGTTGTGGCTTGATTTTTCCGTTCAGTGGAGGTTTTGGGAGGTAGTGCCCGAAAGGTTGCGCACTTTGGATCATGCCCGCCCATGGCGCGATGACCGGTTCGCTTCCTGCAGATTGTCACCGAGCCGGGACATGTCGAGGTAACGCCGGTTGGACCATTCGTTCGCGGTGACGTACCTGATGCGCGCACAGACGAGCATGAGCGCGCCGTTCCCGTCCGGGAAGCTTCCCACGACGCGAGTGCGCCGCCTGATCTCGCGTTTGAGCCGTTCGATCATGTTGTTCTATTCTTCCCGCCTATCTTTTTCTTGTGGGGGCGTTGGAAAACCGCCGTTTTCGCGGGCCGGTCGCGCTGGTGGTCTGACTTGTGGTGCAACTATGGCGCGACTCGGGCCGCGATATGGTTCGGGAAGGTTTTCGCTTCGCGCAACCTCGTCGCGGGTGGAGGGTGATGGGCTGGCGGGGACGGGCGCAGCGCCATGGTGTCGTTCCCCGTGTGTGCTCCGCGCAGTTTTTTCGTTTTGGTTCGCAACAATCCCAGCCTCCGTATCGCAAGCGCATCGCAGCGAATACCGGTCGGCCCAGCGCGAAGGTTCCCCCGGACCCCCTCCGAGAAACGCCACACGAACGCATACGGGTGCCATGAAAGTCCATTCGAACCGTCAATCAACTCCTTGATACATAGACAGGAAGTCAAGGAACGTTCGTCGGTCGATGGGTCCGAAGGAGAAACCGGCAAACCCCGCCGGCATCCCTCCCCCGGGTGTCGCCAGCGAACGGCACCGGCTCCGCCATGATCGGCCAAGGAGAAGACATGTGCCAGACCCCATCCGCCGCAAAGGCAGGAAAACACTCGCCAAGGTATACGATTCCCTATCCGGCCCGGAAAAGGCCCCGGACAGGTCGCGCATCATCGGGCTGCCCACCAAGAAGGAGGCGCGCGACATTCGGAACGAATTGACGGCGGCGGCGTGGGTGGGCGGCAGATCGGTGTCGCGCATACGGACGGCCAAGGAATACATCAGCGTCGTCGAATCATTCTTCCGCAAGCTGCGGGCCATCAAAACGCGGAGCCGCGAACCCCGCAGACGGGTATTCCGTCCCTGCGGGAGCTGCTGAGGGATACCCGCGTGACCAGCCTTGACGAGTATGAAAGAATGCTTGAGATCACAAGCGCGGATACGGTAATCCTGCTTGTCGGCAGGAAAGACCGCCGAGGCAGAGGAGCCCGGATGCTGCTGGCCTTGAACGAGATGCGACTGAAAATGGGGAAGGCGACGATCCTCCTGGCCCACGGGGCGGAAAAAGACCACAAAGCCGTCCTGCCCGCGTACAAGCCCAGGTTCTACCGGCGATAGGCAAAGGCGTGAGGCGGCGTTCCGGCGGCTCCCCTTCGCCCCGGTCGCGCACGCGCCCGGCTGGCCGCCGTTCCCTCTTCCGCCTTACCCTTGAATCGTTTTTGTCGCCATCGCGCACCCACGGGCCGGATTCGGCTCGATTCAGCCCGATTCAGCTCGTACCACACTCCTTTTCCGCCGCCCCATGAGTGTTTTACTGCCCGTATCGCCATTCACGGCATTCCACCTAAAATAGCCTTCACCAGAGCTGCAACAGCGCAAGAACGCAACTCATTCGGCACCAGTTGGCTTTATGGCCTCTTAAGTAGGAATCCACCAATTCCGCTACATTAACTCAGATCTTTACGAATAGAACCTTCATCCTGTACTTTTGAACGCCTCAATACAAAGCAGCAGTCCCTGATCACCACGGGTATTAATCGTACAAAGCTGTTCTAATAGCAGCCTCATAAACATTAGGCTCCGGCAAACCAACATTTGAGAAAGCGGCAGACACTTTTTCAACAGTTGTGCAACCCTCTCCAGCAACTTTAAGCGGAACAGGCCTGCCCTCCACAGCTTTATCGAAATCGTAGTCATAGCGCAGGAAGTGGATGGCTCCGGGCTGTGAGGGAAAACCGAAAGAAAGATTGTGCTCTCCTCCAAGTCGCCTCATAATGCGGTCATAAACGGGAACGGGAGTGACAAACCAAAGACCCGTCTTATTAAGACGTTCACGTTGCAACACTTGCCCTTTGTAGACAATCTGAGGAATAATTCGTTTATTAACGTTCTCCCAGTTCAAGCCCACTGTGGATTTAACGATTCGACGTTCTGGCTCAAATAACGCAAGACGAGACAAACGATAATTCCCCGTGGTATCGATAGTCTGCACCTCAATAGCAGTGAACTCCACCAAATTGCCTTCTCCGTCGAGACGGGCGAGAATCCAATCAACAAAGTAATTCCCAACCCCATCACGTTTTGGAAGCTTTAATTCACCGCCCCAGTCGTGTCCATATACGGCGACTGCACCACCTTCTTCTTTCGCTTTGTAGAGAGCGAGCTTATTCTTACCAGAATAAAGGTTGAGATCAACCCCGAAAGACTTATATGCAATAATCTTAAGCATTTTGTAATCGTCTGCATATAGACGAATAGGACAACAAATAGTAGGTGTTGCGTCCTTAATCTGCGCTACAGCGCAGGCTCCGCTGATACCACCAGCATCATCTTCCGCTACAGGCTTAGTACATTGTTTGCCTAGAAAAGGACACTGTCTACGTGCAGATGCCAATTTTGCCGCATCCGTTTTATCTGTTGAGAGGTATCCGAAGAAGTCAACTATTGTTCCGGCCATGTTCATGCCTCCTTTAGCACTGCTGATAACGACGTACCTACAGCAAGAGCAAGTAGTGGCGGCACTGCATTGCCTACCTGCGCATATTGTTCAGCCTGAGAACCTGTAAATACATAGTGGTCAGGAAAGGATTGAATACGCGCTGCTTCTCTAACTGTAAATGCCCTGTTCTGGTCAGGGTGGAAAAAAGCACCCCAGTGGGGGTCGCACTTGGTGAGGATCGTGGAAGATAACCCATCCCACATAGGACGTCCATAACGCTTTGTGTGATCAGATTTCCTAGCTTTACGCATGCCTTTTGGCAATAATTCATCCGGAATGTCTGTCCAATTTCCCCCCTGCTGAATGTAGTTTAGGCGCTGCATGTTAATTGCAGAGAGTCTAGGAGCTTCATGGTTCAGAACACCTATGGAGCCGCGCCTAAGCGCACGCTGATAATCACACTGCGGCCTTACCGGGTATTCTTTGACCGCTTCGCCGCGTTCACCGTTCTGTAATGAAGGCAAATCTCCAATGGCTTCACGAAGCGTAGTGAATGGCGCATCTGTTTCGGGGCTAGGCTGCTTAACAATTTGTCGCCCATCAAAAGTGGTAGTGAAGTTCGCTCGCACAGGAGCATGACGAGTGGGTTCAGGCCAAGCGGATTGCGGTATAACCGCGCCACGAAGGCCAAGAATGATAGTACGCCAACGCATCTGTGGCACACCGTAGTAAGGGGCACCCAGAATATGCACATCAGCACCGTAACCGAGATCTGCCAATGCATCGAGAATCGCATGCAAAGTTCCGCCGTGCTCAAAAGAGACGAGTCCCGGCACGTTCTCGATTAGAATTGCACGCGGCTGAAAGGCATCCACATAGCGTAGATATTCACGGAACAAATGGTTGCGGGGATCCTCATTGGAACGAACAGGCGCATTAATGGAGAACCCTTGGCAGGGCGGGCCACCAGCCACTAAATCAAGTTGACCTTTCTCTAGGCCCAATTCCCGGCGAACGCGCTCCGGGTCAGTTTTACGGATATCTTCAACACATACCTTAGCGCTGGGATGATTCCTAGCGTAGGTCTCTGCATATTGGGGAACAATCTCCGAGGCGAAAAGGGTGTGAAACCCAGCCTCCTCAAGCCTTCCGAAAGACCTCCAGCGCCAGCAAACAAGTCAATGGAAATCAGGTCGGATGATGGCGTAAGAGTCAACGCATTTCACCTGCCTTCACGCACTTCATGACTGCTCCTCACATGTAGGTCCGCTATAGGCACAGGCGTCATAAGCTCACACAAGTAGCAGATGTTCCAATAAGCGGCACATGCCTACAGACCAGCGTATGAAGTTTACCAGTGGGCACGTACCGACATGCCGACCATCGGTCTTCCGACTAATCGTCTTGGGACATCTACCTCTGTCTCATTTTTGTACTTTCCAAGAGTTTCCGCGGAGGAACGACTTCAATCTACATCAGCAGATTCCACCGTTGCTTCGAAACAATTCATCCAACCGCTTTCACATCTTGCGTCGCTATTCATGGGTATATTCCCGAACGGTCACCTCAGTGTCATCGGCATGTTGTTCGTCGTTTGAAACTGGCAGCCTTCGCGGAAGCGAGCTGCCACGCCAGCCACTCGCCCGGCTGGTCCTCGGGGACGCCCTTGAGCGCCTTCGCCTTCCCGATGGCGTCGTCGAGCTTGTCCAGCAGCTTCGGCTCCTTGAGCTGATCCGCCTTGTATGTGGTGGCGGTGGCCTCGTCCACGGCTTCATGAGCGCCTTGTCGGCCTTCCCGGCCTGTTCGACCGCCGCGTGGTATCCGGTCGATTCGTGGTGCGTCCAGTAGGCGTAGCCGCCGCCGATGCCCGACAGCGCCACGGCCACCGCCGCGATGATGATGGCGGTGAGGTTGGCGGGCTTAATACCCTTGGGCTTGCTCTCCTCTGGAGTGGCGTCATCCATGGTTTCCACTCCCTCTGATGGCTTCGTCATTACTCTTCCCTATGTCCTTATGCGCCGACACGTCGATTCGCCCATCGACATGGATATAACGGCGCGGAGGCCGTCAGGCCGAAGCTCCTTATCCCGTGGAGACGTCAGAGACAACCGCGCTTCCATATCATGCGAATTCAATACTACATTCGACCAAGAAATACAACCGAAGAAAGCGCCTTCGTTGAAGAGCTAATTCAAACGATTGCTGAACGTCAAAGGCATGGTCGTCGAGGACGTGTCGGTGGACGATTCCCCGTTGCGTCCCGCTCCCGCGCTGGTGGTCCGGCTGCGGTGCCGGAAGGCGGCACTCAGGTGTTCGCGCTGCGGGCGCAAGTGCTTTCTGCCTACGGATAGAATCTGGTCAAATCAAGCAACGATGCTGTCCTCACTTTGCAAAAGCGCCGACCATAAGGCGCGAATTGATGCATCGTGTTCAATGGCGGACAGCCGATACCGCACCTCGCCATCAGCCGCCCGCCATCGTCCGCCACCGCCGCAGCCACTCACCGCTCACCCGAGCAGGCCAAGCTCCTTGAGCTTGTTCTGGATGTCCACGACGGACGGCTCGACCTGGAACGACCCGTCGCCATAGAGCACGACCGGGATGTGCTTTTGGCCGCTGATCTCAACGGCACGGTCGGCCGCGCCCTCCTCCTGCTCGATGTCGTGCCACGTGTAAGCGGCGCCGAACCGGTCGAGCGCGTTCTTGGCACGGTGGCAGTCGCCGCACCATGTTGCACCATATACATCAATCGCCATGGGAACTCTCCTCTCGTCATATGCTCTACGGCACATCTCATGAAAGACATGCACCTTGCGACCTGCGATGAAGCTCGCAGCCGTCTCATACGATATCGTATCCGGCAATGCTTGGTGCCAGTTACCCTGTCGGCTGACAGCGGATGTAGCTAGCTCCGGCTCTCCCCGCCCCCCCCGCCGGCACTCGGCGATGAACGCCGCGCAGATCATAATCACCTGCGCCACCAAGTTGAACCAGATGAGCACGCCGATGATAGCTGCGAACGGCGCCAGCATCGGGTTGCGCGACGCACCCGTCAACAGACGAGCGCCCAGCAGCTGCATCACCGCGACCGCCAGAGCCCCAAGCGCCGCCCCCACCAGCGTGAATTTGCCCGCGCGTATGTGCGCGACCACGCGCAGCAGCAGCATGAACAACGCGAAATTCAGCAACACGCCGGTAGCGAAACCGGTCGATTCCAGCAACAGCGCGCCCGGCAGCGAATCATCGGCGATGCCAAGCGCCCGCAACACCAGTCTCATCAGGCCGCCAGAGACGACGCCCGCCGCGGTCGACAATATGAACAGTACCGCCACCATGATCGCAGCGACCGTATCGCGCAATCGCGCCTTAACCACGTTCAGCTCCTGCGTGCAATCGTCGAACATGGTCGTCACTGCATTGCGCAGGGAATTCATCCAACCGGTGACCGTCCACCAGAACACCGCCAGCGTCACCAGACCGGTCCATGTCAGCGTATGCGAGATTCCACTCAGCATCGACGCGGAAAACAGCGAATCGGAAACGCTCGGAATCACCGTGCGCAGCATCGCGAGCAGCGCCTTCTGCATCTCCTCGCTCCCGGTCACCACCAGTCCGAGCGCGCTGACCACGATCCATACGCCGGCGAAGAACGCGAACAGTAGCCATATGCCAACCCGTTCGCCAGCAGCGGCCCGCGCCGCGACACATACCGGTCAATCACCCGCCCGATCAGCGAGCGCCGCCACCATGCAACCAGCGAATCAATCGCCTCGCCTATCCTGTGCAGCCATTGCATGATTCGACTATACGCGGTCGCGCGACTGTCCACCACGACGGCGATAGTGGTGGCACACCTGGGCATCGAGGTAAAGGAGCACGCATCATGACAGAAAATCACGCAAGCGACCAATCACCGCAGCCCGGACAATCCAGCCAGCCCGCTCTTCCCACGCGACTCACCCCCGGCCAGCCCGCTCCTGATTTCACCCTGCCTGCGGTCAACCCGGACGGCGGTGAGACCTCCGTCACGCTGTCGCGGCTGCTGGCGCAGGGCAAGCGCGTGGTGCTGTACTTCTATCCGGCCGCGATGACGCCGGGCTGCACCACCGAGGCATGCGACTTCCGCGACAACATTGCCCGGCTCACCGCACTCGGTTTCACTGTGCTGGGCGTCTCCAAGGACCCAATCGACAAGCTGCAGCGTTTCCGCGAGCGCGACCACCTGTCGTTCCCGCTGCTGTCGGACGCGGACCTGACCGTGCATCGGCTTTACGGCGCGTACGGCGAAAAGAAGCTCTATGGGCGCACGCACATAGGCGTGATCCGCTCGACATTCGTCATCAGCGTGTCTGTTACAGGCGCAGCCGGCACGATAGAAATCGCCCGTTACAACGTCCGGGCGAAGGGTCATGTGGCTTCTTTGATGAAGGCTCTGCAATAGGCGCTCTCAAAACTCGCAGGTATAACGATTGACGCTCGAAAAAAGCCTTGTATCTGCAAGTTTTGAGAGCGCGATTATACGCGCATGGCCTCTTTGGCGGCCTCAACCTGTGCAGGACCGCCTTCGCCGGTGGCGATGAAGCGCCCGGAGGCCAGCACATAGTAGCGATCCGCCCGTTCGACGGCGAATTCCTTGAGCACCGGGAACATCGTCACGGCCTCGTCGTACCGCGCTTTCGCCTCGGACCCGTACCGGTCGGCGTCCACATGCAGGTTCTCGTCGACGGTCATCGTGCCGAACGACTGCTGCCCCTGCGGCACGAACGCCATGCCTTTGCGGATGCGCTGGTTCGGCGCGGCCTTGGTGATATCGTCGCCGTCGAAACCGCCTTCGGCTCCTGCAGTCCGACCTCACTGCACATCTTGACCATTACGTCACATAAGCAACACGCTACGTCCATCCAGAATGTGAGATAACCGGGTACGCTGGTACTCATGGAACTTCACGTACTCGACCACCCGCTGGTGGAACACAAGCTCACCGTCCTGCGCGACAAAAACACCTCATCCGCCACTTTCCGCGAGCTCGTCACCGAACTCGTCATGCTCGAAGCCTACGAGGCGACCCGCAACCTCGACATCGTCGACAAGCCCATCGAAACCCCCGTCGCCCCCATGGTCGGCAAGCACATCGCCAGCCCCGCCCCCATCATCGTTCCCGTCCTTCGCGCCGGACTCGGCATGCTCGACGGCATGACCAAAATGATCCCCACCGCCGAAGTCGGCTTCCTCGGCATGAAGCGCGATGAAGAGCACCCCACCCAGCAGATCACTTACGCCAACCGTCTCCCCGAAGACCTCACCGGCCGTCAGTGCTTCCTCATCGACCCCATGCTCGCCACCGGCGGCACCCTCGTCACCGCCACCCACTACCTCGCCGAGCGCGGCGCCAAAGACGTCACCGCCATCAACATCATCGCCGCCCCCGAAGGCATCCAATACGTCCAAGACCACATCGACCCCTCCATCGCCTTCAAGGTCGTCGTCTGCGCCGTCGATGAAAAACTCAACGAAAAGGCGTACATTGTGCCGGGGCTTGGCGACGCCGGCGACCGCCTCTACGGCGTCATTGATTGATGGAGCGTATACGGCCTTTCCTCAGCGCTCGACGTACGAAATACGCCTTCGGCGTTGAACGGCCGTATCCGCACACATCAACCAATGCCCTCGTGTTGACTGGCGGAGCGTCAGCCAATCCCCCACCGAGGGACTTTGAGAGTCGCGGTATCGTCGTGCCGTGACTCTCGGAGTAGTACGACGGCGTATCTTCCGTAATCCTCCGGGCAGATAGAAAGCAGGATAATGCGTATTAGCGTCATTTGCGTCGGCAGGGTCAAAGAGCAGTATCTGCGCGACGCCATCGCCGAATACAGCAAACGGCTCGGCCGCTACTGCAAGCTCGACATCATCGAGGTCGCCGACGAGAAGACCCCCGAACATGCCAGCGAAGGCGTGGAACGGCAGATTCGTGCCAAGGAAGGCGGGCGCATCGCCAAGCACATCCGCCCCGACGCCTATGTGATCGCGCTGGCGATCGACGGCACGATGCTCTCCTCCGAAGGGCTCGCCGCGCACATCAACCAGCTCGGATTGCACGGCGAAAGCCACATACAGCTCATCATCGGCGGCTCGATCGGCCTGGACGACGCGATCCTGCGCCGCGCCGACTACAGGCTCAGCTTCTCGAAGATGACGTTCCCGCATCAGCTGATGCGCGTGATCCTACTGGAGCAGCTGTACCGCGCCTACAAAATCAACGCCGGCGAGCCATACCACAAGTAGGGCGGTGGCGGTCAGCTCACTCCACGGACTTGAGCGAGCTGACCGGATCGATGCGGTCGAGCACCGGATTGGTGAGCAGCTGCACGAGCAGCGCGACGCCATCGTCGCCGCGGCGGCGATCACATAGCTGTACCAGTGCACGCTCACTTCGAAATACAACGCGGGCATGTTGAGCGCCGCCGTAAGCAGCCCGCCGACCGCGCGCCCGAGCGGCAGACCGACGACGATGCCCATGCCGGCCAGTATCAGCATCTCCTTGTTGACATACCGGTGTACCTCGCGGTCGTAGAAGCCCAGTACCTTCAGCGTGGCCATTTCCCGCACGCGCTCAGACACGTTCGTGTTCGCCAGCGTGAACAGCACGACGAGCGCCAGCCCGCCCGCGAGCGCGATGATGAGCGCCACGACGGCGCTCATCAGGTCGAACGAGAAGCTGCGCTCGAGATCGTCGGTGCTGGTGGCGCTCACGACCGACGGATCGCGTGCGAGCCGATCCGCGTACGCGATGTTCTGGTCGGCGGTTCCGTTCAGTGTGGCGATCACGGCGTTGTGCGTCACCGCCGCCGACACGCCGAATGTTTTCTTGTACAGACTTTCGCTGACATACACGTTCGAGCCGATGAGGTTTCGCGTCACCGCGGAGACCTTCACTTCGCCGTGACGCATACTGCCGTCGCGTAGCGTGACGGTGTCGCCGGCCTTGACGCCGAGCGAGTTCGCCGCGGATTGCGCGACGATTATGCCATCGCCCCCAAGCTGCAGCTTGCCGTGCCCGCCGCTCGCGGACCGCAGCGTAATCATGTCTCCGAGCGCCCTGCTGAATCATCCGGCACGATCATGAGCTGAATCGTCTCGCCTGCGTCGCCCGCGTCCATCTCGCCGCTGTCGAGCCGCAGATCGAGCGAACGTTCCACGCGCCGTCCTTGTCGAGCCGAGCGCGCATCGCATCGACGCTGTCGTCGCCGCTGACGACGAGCAGGTCGTAATGGTAGATGTCCTCGTACTGCTTGGGTCCGAGCGTGGCGACGGTGTCGTTGATG
>ENA-OQDE01001218-OQDE01001218.1-human-gut-metagenome-genome-assembly--contig:-NODE-1218-length-10478-cov-4.036132_pt1 | contig 10478 bp, 10 predicted proteins | sample MGYA00242768_ERZ504595 | MGnify/ENA primary metagenome ERZ504595 (study PRJEB26092, sample SAMD00036307) | human gut metagenome | host: Homo sapiens | study: EMG produced TPA metagenomics assembly of...
TCATCTTATCTGTTCCTGACTCATTCCTGTGCCTGTTATCTGATACTTTTATGATAACTTCATCCTCATTTTTATATGCTGTAAGATAAAGTGTACCTGTTTTTCCCTCTTTTACTTTCATTCCATGATAAATGGAATTCTCTATCAGTGGCTGCAGGGTCAGCTTCGGTATCAGGCTTTCTTCCACCTGAGATTCTACAACAATCTCACTTCCGATAATGTTGTCGTATCTCATGTTCTGGATAATCATATAATTCCTGATATGCTCTACTTCTTCTCTGATCGTGATCACGTCATGTCCTTTGCTGAGACAGATCCTGTAATATTTCGCCAACGCCTTTACCATTGTGGAAATCTCTTTATTTCCTTCGGCAATCGCCTGCCAGTGGATACATTCCAGTGTATTATAAAGAAAATGCGGCTGAATCTGCGACTGAAGGGCATTAAAACGAATCTGCTCCAGCTGATGCTGTTCCAGTTTTACCTGTTCCATCAACACCTCGATTTCATCCATCATAGAGTTAAAACCAATTGCAAGCTTGGCAAAATCCTCGCCCATATTGTCAACATTGATTCTTGTTCTCAGGGAACCTGTTGCAACATGATCCATCTTGGATACTACCTTATTAAGGGGCTGATACATTTTCCTGATCAGCGCTCTTATAATAATGCTTATTATGAACAGTACTACGATCAGAATCAGAATCACAACAACCATTATATGAAATCCTGATTCCACCAGTTTATAAGATGAAATTGAACTGACTACATAATAATTCCAGTTCTTAATCTTCTGGCATACATACATATTTCCATTTTTTGTAAATATCTGTATTCCTTTTTCCATCTCATCTATGTAATTTACGTAACGGCCTGTCTCCTCTTTATCATTCGAAAGCAGTATCATTCCACCTGTGTCAACTACTCTTGTTTCTGCTGAAGAATCTCCTACAGCCAGCATCCTTTGTACTGCCGGATCATCGAAATTCATGCACAGAAGCCCTCTTGCATCAGATACTTTTCTGGTATCATATAATGGATAATACAGACTCAATGTATATCTGTTCCCTTTATAATAATCGTTATTATAGGCAACTTTCAGCGTTCCTTTCTGTGCATATTTGCTTCTCCCATATGCCTGGGGATACACTTCTTCAAACTGCGTAACTGATAAGGAACCTTTTCCTCTGTAGTAGTAACTCTTATAATCCGAACTGACAATGGCAGCAAAGTTCAGACTCTCATACATATTATTCAGATTCTCAAGCTTGCTGTAAACTGCATTAATGTCTGCTGTCTTCAATTCATTTTTCTGCACCTGCCTGCAATAGTTCTGCACAGAATCATCCATGATCGTACCCAATACGATTTCTTTATATGAATCCATTGATCCCTTAAAAGATTCCGCAACTGTATTATTCTGCATCTGCAGAAGTTCTACAGACTGATCTTTCATCGATGCCATAGAAAAAGTCAGAGAAACACCTGCAACCGTCAGCGTTACAATAAGAATACTGACGGTCACAAGTAAAAGTATTTTTTATCAAATTTCCAGTGGCTGAATTTTGTTTCCATTTGTTCATGTTGTCTTTCCTCATCTGTTACATAATTTCACATATACCCGTATACATGATCAGGAGGAGTTTATCCCCCCAATATCATACCATGTTTAATGGTAAATGGATACAACAGATCCCGCAGAAAGAATCAACCCTTTACAGCACCTGCAGTCATACCTTTTACCAGTTTATCCTGAAAAATAATGAACATGATAACCATTGGTAAAAGTGTTAATGTAAGAACCGCCATGATCATTGGTGTATTCATAGAATACTGTCCCTGGAATTCCCAGATTGCCAGCGGCAGTGTACGATTCTGTGAAGACTGTGTCAGTGTATTTGCGAAAGAGAACTCATTCCACATATTTACACCATTGTAAATTGCCAGTGTTGCCATTCCGGGTTTGGAAAGCGGCAGGATCATGGAGAAGAACATCTGAATCTTTCCACATCCGTCAATTTCAGCAGATTCTTCGATTTCCCTCGGAATCTCTTTCATAAAGCTAGTCAGGATAAATACGGAAATCGGAACTGCGAATGCGACATACGGTCCGATCAGTGACCAGATTGTATCATAAAGTCCTGTTGACTTTGACATTTTGAATACAGGAATCAATGTAATATGTACAGGAATAGACATACAGCTACAATGATCGCATAAATCGCTGTGCCATTTTAAACTTAAATCTTGCCAGAGGATAGGAGGCGCATGCTGAAATAAACAGCAGCAGGATCAGGGAAATTGCAAGAACGATCACACTGTTCTTGAAGTAATTTGCAAACCCTCCTGTAAGTACCTCAGTGTAATTGGACCAGTTCAGTTGATCAGGAAGCTGGAATACACCCTTGGTAAGCATCTCAAATTTCTCTTTGAATGAGTTCAGCACCATGAATATAAAAGGTGTAAATGATACAATTGCTGCACCGATAGCAAGAACAAAAGCAATGACCCAGGCTATGATGCTTTTTCTTCTACTTTTCTTATAGCTGTCCATCCCTTAATCCTCCTGTTTTCCATTTATAAGTTTCATAGTGATCATAGATACCATTGTAATCAGGATAAACATACCTCCTGCAATGGCTGAACCATAACCCATGTTAAAGTTCTTGAATGATTCTTTGTACATATAGGTTGCCATCAGCTCTGTAGATGTACCAGGACCGCCGCCTGTCATAACATAGATCAGATCGAAATATTTCAGAGATCCAACCATTGAAAGGATAGCTGCACTCTTAATTGACGGAATAAGAAGTGGAAGTGCAATCTTCCAGAAATACTGTCCTCTTGTAGCACCATCGATTCTGGCTGCCTCAAATACATCATATGGGATGTTTGTATAACCAGCCATAAAGTAAACCATGTAGAATGGTGTAAACTGCCATGCAATGATAAGAATAACTGTGATCAATGCTAATTTCGGATTACCAAGAAGGTCAATGTTGCCCCCTCCGAACCATCCGGAAATTGTGCTGACAATACCTCCGTTTGTTGCAAGTGCGTATGTAAAAAGGAAACCAATTGCAACAGAAGACATAAGCATTGGGATAAACCAGATAACCTTGAAAATTGTAAGCTTCTTACCGCCAAAGTCAAGGAATGTTGCCATTGCAAGTCCTAACGGAATCTGGATAATGATAGATAAGATCATGATAATAACGTTGTTCTTAAATGCTGTCCAGAATTTTGTATCTTTGATCAGTTTTGCCCAGTTTGCAAGTCCTACCATCTTCTTGTCTGCGGAAATACCATTCCACTGGTATCCGCTTGTAATAAATGTATCAATAATCGGATACGCGATAAATACTACTAATAAAATGATAACAGGTGCCAGAAAAAGTGCTGCTGTCTGACGTGTTTTTCTCTGTCTTAACTGAGCCAGAGATATCCCTTTTTCATTCATTTTGGTGCCTCCTTTTTAATACTTTCTGATATTTGATTATCTGACCTAACGTGTGCCAGAGTATGTTTGAAAAATGCTTTCGGAATATGTTAGAGATATATTTCTGAGATGGTTTTTATATATTTTCTGACATGTTGTCTGATATGTAATTTGACATTGAAATGATTTTTCAAGCACGCTCTGTGTACTCACATATTGTTTTTCAAGATAAAGGGTTCTGCACTTTAAGCATGTGCAGAACCCTTCTTTTCTACCCTTACTCAGGTCAGAATGAATGCCTGCTTTCCTTTAAAGATTATTCAGCATCATCTGCTGCTGCATCATCTGTAGCTTCTTCTGCAGTATCATCTGCTGCACCGGAATCAGATTTGGTACTTAAATATTCGTCCATTGCTGTCTGCATTTCTTCCTGTGCTTCCTGAGGAGTCTTTGTCAGACCAAATACTTCCTGTAAGCCATCAAGATGTGCAGATGCAACAGATGTTGGCAGATACTGGTCATACCACAACTGGATAGAAGATGCTTCCTGAGCTGCATCAAAGATTTCCTTTACAACAGGGTCTGTAATGTGGTCTCCTGCATCTTTTACAGGAACAATCTTGTTGTTAGCGTATGTAATATCTGCAACTTCATCAGATAAATGATCTGCTGCACATTCAAATGCTGCTGCAAGTTTATCCCCTTCACAGTTGAAGGAAATGAACTGATCACCTACAGTACCTATCTGTATTGTAGAATCAGCATCGGAACCATCAATTGCAGGGAATGGGAACCAGCCGATCTTCTGATAGAATTCCTCACTGTCAGACTGGAATGTTCCTGTATACCATGATCCGCAGAGAAGCATACCTGCTGTCTCCTGATACATTAACTGTTTTGCCTGTCCGTCATCTTCGCTTAAGGAGTTTACGCCATCCGGGAAGTATCCGTTGTTAACCCACTCCTGAATCTTCTCACCTGCTTTGATGAAACAATCATCTGTGAATTTGCCGGTTCCTGCAACTGCATTCTGGAATGGTTCCAGTCCGCCATAACGTGCTGCCAGAGACATGAAGTACATGGAACCTGTCCATTTGGAACCATTAGCAAGTGCAAAAGGTGTAATTCCGTTTTCTTTTAATGTTGCACAGATATTTTCCAGATCAGCTAATGTCTTCGGTTCTTCAAGTCCGTACTGTTCAAACATATCTTTGTTGTAGAAGATACCTGCCAGAGAAACATTCAGATATGGAATCGCATATACATGTCCGTTGTAGCTTCCCTGTTCAATAGCTGCATCCAGAAGCTTATCTTTAATATCAGACTGATCAAGAAGATCATCAATCGGCTGAGCAAATCCGGAATCAATATATTCATACATCGGACCACCAGACCAGCTTGAGTACATATCAGGACACTCACCGGAGCTCATCGCGATAACAAGTTTTTCCTTGTATGTATCGTTCTGGATAGATACCTGATTTACAGTGTAGCCTGACTCTGTTTCTTTGTTAAACTTGTCTACTGCTGCGGTAACAATATCTTTGTCCGGGCTCTCTACCGCGATATTCCAGTAGGTAATTTCTTTGTCGTCAGCTGCAAATGCAGTTGTCTGCGCTGCCATCGGTACCACCATAGCTGCTGTCATGCAAGTGCCATAATCTTGTACATTCTTTTTTTCATTTCTTGTTTCCTCCTTTTTTTGTTCACTTTGTATATTTAAGTGTATTTATCATAGCATTTCATTTACATGATGCCCATAAAATATTCTGTCCAAAATCTATAAATTTCTGTCTTTCCGTTTTCTGTGTGCAGAAAATTATAGATATCTGTACTGGAATCTTTCCAAAAATGTCTTCTGAGAACCAGCAAAAATTGCTTTCAAATTTTAATTTTTTTATTATTTTTTGACTATTTTTCCATTATTTGCTTTAATATAAAAAGGAAGTCCCACCTACTGCTCATTACATTTTACAATTAAAGCAGAGGACTTACCTGATTCAGTTAACCTTTCAATCTATAGGAGGTCGTTTACATATTATGAGAAATTTTGAATATTATACACCAACACAGGTTCTCTTTGGCAAAGATACCCACCTTCAGGCAGGTTCCCTGCTGAAGAAGTATGGAGCAAAAAAAGTTCTGATCCATTATGGAGGTCAGAGTGCTGTCCGTTCCGGACTGATTGATGAGATCACTTCTAATCTGAAAGAAGAAGGTCTTGAATACATCACCCTGGGCGGTGTCATTCCTAATCCACTTCTTTCCAAAGTCCGCGAGGGAATCGAATTATGCCAAAAAGAACATGTAGACTTTATCCTTGCTGTAGGAGGAGGAAGTGTTATTGACTCTTCCAAAGCCATCGGCTATGGCGTTGCCAATCCGAACAATGATGTCTGGGATTTCTGTCTGAAAAAAGCTGTTCCAACCGGCTGTCTGCCCATTGGTGTCATCCTTACAATTGCGGCTTCCGGAAGTGAAATGAGCAGTTCCAGTGTTATCACAAATGAAGAAACAAAAGAAAAACGTGGATGTGCAAAGACAGATTACTGCAGGCCGAAATTTGCCATCTTAAATCCACGTCTCACCTACACACTCCCACAGTATCAGACAGAAAGCGGATGTGTAGATATCCTCATGCACACCATGGAGCGATATTTTGTAAATATTGAAACTATGGAGATTACAGACAGTATCAGCGAAGCTCTGATGCAGACAGTCATTTACAATGCCCGTATTCTTATGAAAGAACCAGACAATTACAGTGCCAGGGCAGAAATTATGTGGGCAGGAAGCCTTTCCCACAACGGTCTGACCGGATGCGGTACAGGTGGTGGTGACTGGGCATGCCACCAGCTTGAACATGAACTGGGAGGTGTCTACAATGTAACTCACGGAGCAGGTCTGGCAGCTATCTGGGGAAGCTGGGCACGATACGTCTACGAGGTGAACCCTGAACGTTTTGCTCAGTTTGCCACCAATGTATTTGACATTCCATGTGGAACTGATTATAAAGAAACAGCCCTTGCAGGAATTGAAGCAATGGAAAATTTTTTCCGGTCTGTAGAAATGCCCACCAGTTTACATGAACTGGGTCTGGATCTCACAGATCAGCAAATTCATGATCTTGCATTCAAATGCAGTTTTGAGGACACTCGCACCATTGGAGTCTTTAAACAGCTCAATATGAGAGATATGGAAAAAATCTACCTTATGGCAAGATAAAATAAATTTTTGTTATAATTTTCTCTTTTTTCGCAAAAATCATAAAAATTACTTGCATTCAAACAATCAATATGCTATGATAAGGTTTGTGATACACAACAGTTCACAGACCAAATGCCCAGATAGCTCAGTTGGTAGAGCAGAGGACTGAAAATCCTCGTGTCGCTGGTTCGATTCCGGCTCTGGGCATTTTTTATTTTCTTTTTTGCTCACGGCTGGTTAGAAAAAGCCTGAGCATTTTTTTATTTCATTTTTTAATATTGTCTTCTCTCACTTTCAGCAGTATAATTTTTCCAGAGTATGTTTGAAAAATGCTTTCCGCAAGATGTGCGTCACAATTTGTGGGAATGATTTTTCAAACACGCTCTAAGACTATCATGAAATTTTGTATCAATATCATCACAATTTTCCCAATATTAATACAATATTTTATTGAAGCAATATTTCACATAAGAAAGGAACTAAACTCATGAGTGACTTTAAAGTCGAGACTAAATGTCTCCATTCCGGTTACACTCCGTCTAAGGGTGAACCATGCGCACTCCCGATTTATCAGAGTACCACTTATAAATATGATACTACTGATGAAATGGGACAGCTCTTCGATCTTAAGGCAGAAGGATACTTCTATACCCGTCTGCAGAACCCCACAAATGATGCTGTAGCAGCAAAAATTGCAGATCTGGAGGGTGGTGTTGCCGCTATCCTTACCTCTTCCGGACAGGCTGCCAACTTCTATGCAGTCTTCAATATCTGCGAAGCAGGTGATCATGTTGTGGCGGCTTCTACTATTTACGGAGGAACCTTTAACCTCCTGGCTGTTACCTTCAAAAAGCTTGGCATTGACTGCACTTTCGTTGACACCGATGCTAGCCCTGAAGAAATTGCAGCTGCTTCCGTCCTAATACAAAGGTACTTTTCGCAGAGACCATCGCAAACCCGGCCCTGGTAATTCTTGATATTGAAAAATTCGCAAAGGTTGCTCACGAACATGAAGTTCCGCTTATTGTAGACAACACCTTCGCTACACCTGTAAACTGCCGTCCTTTTGAGTGGGGAGCTGATATCGTTACCCATTCCACAACCAAATATATGGACGGACATGCTGTGCAGGTTGGCGGAGCTATCGTTGACAGCGGCAACTTTGACTGGGATGCCTGTGGACATAAATATCATGGTCTGACTGAACCGGACGAATCTTATCACGGTGTTATTTATACTAAACAGTTTGGAAAGAAGGCTTATATTACAAAGGCAACCTCTCAGCTGATGCGTGACCTTGGCTCCATCCCGTCTCCTACAAACTGTTTCCTGTTAAACCTTGGACTGGAAACTCTTCCTCTGCGTGTAGAACGTCACTGCTATAATGCACAAAGAATTGCAGAATTTCTGAATGCTCATGAGAAAGTATCTCACGTAAACTATGCAGGACTTCCTGATGACAAATACTATGCACTTGCTCAGAAATACATGAACGAAGGCAGAACCTGCGGTGTTATCTCCTTTGAACTGACAGGAGGCCGAGAAGCTGCAGTCCGCTTTATGGATAGCTTAAAGCTTGCCACCATCGCAACTCATGTAGCAGCTTCCAAGACCATGATCCTGCATCCCGCAAGCCATACTCACCGCCAGATGAATGATGAACAGCTTGCAGAAGCCGGCGTATCACCGGGAATGATCCGCCTTTCTGTTGGTATTGAAAATGTAGAAGACATCATTGCTGACATCGAACAGGCATTAAAAAACGCTTAAAAATCAAATTCAAAAAATCCGGCAAAACTTCTGAAATGATTTTATCATTTTCTGGTTTTTGCCGGATTTTTACTATTTTGTCCAAAAGTATTCTTCAGAATTTTTACTCAAGCAGATATACATCTGTATAATATACGCCTTTATCTTCCCCTTCCTGATGAGTAGCAACATAAATATCAATACAATTATGTTTAATCGCACCGCCACAGTCCTCAGCTACATAAACCTGACCATTGATCACAACTTTCGAACCATATGGAATCTGTGTAGGATCTACAGCAATCGTACGATTCGTCGTAGCCGTCACACCTGTGGAGGTAACCCCATTCGCCCAGGGGCCACAGCAGATACTACATGGACAGTAATGTGTGATCTTAAACGTTCCAAGAGGTTTCAGTGTTGCATCAGAAGACACAGCAACAGGAGTTCCTACCTGAACACCACTGACAGCCGCTCCCTTAGAAGCAGTTACTCCTTCCACAGCATCAGCAAATACTCCCTCTCCTTCACTTTTATGGATCACACCTGCTTCCTGCCCATCTACCTCTGCGATTTTCGTTTCTTCCTCACTCTCTTTACTATCTGTCTTATTCTCCAAAACACTGGTTGGAATATAACCAATCCTTTTCTTTCCATCATCATTCTTATATGAGATCTGGCTCCAGATATCATTCACAGTAGCTATACGATCAACTTCATCCTCCTGAATGATCTCACCTACCACTTCTCCATCTTTTCGTCCCGGATAATCCAGAATATTACTGTCCTTCAAAGCAGTAAAAGTTCCTTCCGCAGCCTTAACCTGGTCACTGTCATTGATATTCCCGGTTCTCACATATCCACTGATCTTCTGGGTACCGTTTTTCTCTTTGTACTCATAGGTCACCTTACTCCATCCATTATCACACACAGCAACACGCTCTACCTTCGTCCCAAGATATACTTTCTTTAATTTCCCGGCATCCTTACCTGGATTAGATCTTATATATGTATATTTCACAGATATGGAAACAGTATCCGACTTGGCAACGGCTGTCACTTTCTTACCATTTCCATTGTCCACTTCAAAAGTCTGCGCCATCTTATTGTCCTGCTTATATACATTGATAGTTCCTTCATAATCCAAAATATCCGCAGATACTGTAGCCGGAGTCATAAGCGCAGAACAAAGAGCCAGCAACATCAGTCTTTTCTTCATAAACAAAATTCATCTCCTTTATTGCTTTGCGTATGACTGTTGAATACCTTCACAGCAGCATACTGAATAGTTCCTTTGCATCCACTAATCATAGCACAGCCCCTCTCGTTTTGCAATTTACCAGCCCCAGACTTCACGAAATGTTCAGAATTTGAAAATTTAAATTTTCTTATAAATTTCTTATAGTTTTTCAAAAAATCATTTGACAAACCTCGCATTCTATAGTATTATATATTTTGTCGCTGAGGAAAACACCTCGTCGGAACAATCAAATAAATGCGATAGTGGCGTAGTTGGTAACGCGCGACCTTGCCAAGGTCGAGACCGCGGGTTCGAGCCCCGTCTATCGCTCTCAGAGCATCAGCTAAAGCTGATGCTTTTTTCGTCCCCTTCTATGACTTTCCATAACTATAGCAATCCCATATCCGCAAATAATATCTATATCCAATATCCCTGAGTCAAGCGGATATTCGCAATCCGTTTCGCTACGCGGCTCTACACCGAATAACTGCTTCGCAGTTTATCAGAAAGAGCCTGCACTCCTCCTGATACAAGCAAGTCCCCTGCTTATTGCTTTTCGCAATTGAAGCAGAGGACTTATTTGATTCGGTTAAATCAATAACCAGCGCAGGATATTATATGTTTTTGCCCGCATTTGCAGAAGTCTTAGAAAAAGTTAGCGCCAGGAAATCTGCGTTATGTAAAAAAATTTCACTGTCTGAGCCGTATTTGCGGCGAGTTTTGAATTTACATGTTTTAGCAGATTTCTGCGCTTAGTTTTTCTTAGGCTCACCGAACCGCGGACACATATAATGTCCTGCGCGTCCCCATACTAGTGATGGAACAATCTGATACCAGTAAAAC
>ENA-OQDE01001219-OQDE01001219.1-human-gut-metagenome-genome-assembly--contig:-NODE-1219-length-10458-cov-3.357565_pt1 | contig 10458 bp, 15 predicted proteins | sample MGYA00242768_ERZ504595 | MGnify/ENA primary metagenome ERZ504595 (study PRJEB26092, sample SAMD00036307) | human gut metagenome | host: Homo sapiens | study: EMG produced TPA metagenomics assembly of...
GGACAGCAGCGGATGCGCACCGGTCGCATCCAACGCCGGTGACGTTCGATAATCTGGCGAAGAAACCCCGACCGATAATCCGCAGACCTCACAGACGCAGGAGACCTCACAGGCGCAGGAGTTCGGTTCGGGATTCGCCGAATCGCCGCTCGATGAGTCGACGACCGAGGACATGCGGCCGGCGGGAGAAGCCGAATTCTGATGATCTGCCGGCAGGTAGGCGCGGTTCAGCCTGCCTGCCGGCAACGGATTACCAGATGCGTACGCGCTTATCGGGGTCGAGCCACATGGCGCTGTCAGGAGTCACATCAAACGCACGGTAGAACAGGTCCACGTTGCGCACGATGCCGTTCGTGCGGCATTCGGCGGGGGAGTGCGGGTCGATCTGCAGGTATTTCTCGGCGAGCTCGTCACGGTTCTTCGAGCGCCAGATCGAGGCGTAGCTCAGGAAGAAACGCTGCAGGCCGGTCCATCCGTCCATCACCGGGGCCGCGGACAGTGACTCCTCGATAGCCTTCGCGGAGCCGTCCTTGTCGCGTCCCGCGGCCTCGTCGAGCGCGAACGCGTAGGCCTTCAGCGCGATGTTCACGCCGCCGAGGTCGCCGATGTTCTCGCCGATGGTCAGCGCTCCGTTGACGTGCGGCGCCTTGTTCGGCTCGTCGGCGTACTTCTCGTCCAGTTGCGTAGGCACGAAGGCATTGTACTGCTCGATGAGCGCCTTTGTGCGCTTCTCGAAGTTGGCCTTGTCGTCGGTCGTCCACCAGTCGTTGAGCACGCCGTCACCGTCGTACTGTGCGCCCTGGTCGTCGAAGCCGTGGCCGATCTCGTGGCCGATCACCGCGCGATGCCGCCGTAGTTCGCGGCGTCCTCGGCATCCGGATTGAAGAAAGGAGGCTGCAGAATGGCCGCAGGGAACACGATGACGTTCATGCTCGGCTCGTAGTAGGCGTTCACGGTCTGCGGGTTCATCAGCCACTCGCCCTTGTCGACCGGCTTGCCGGCTTGGACAGCTGGAAGCCCCACTCGTAGAGCGCCGCGGCCTGCATGTTCGCCACCAGGCCGGCGTCGGCATGAACGTCGAACGCGGTGTAGTCGCGCCAACGCTCGGTGTAGCCGATCATCGGCGTGAACTTCGACAGCTTCTCCAGCGCCTTGGCCTTGGTCTCCTCGCCGAGCCAGTCGCTGTTGGTGATCGACACGCGGTAGGCGTCGATCAGGTTGCCGACCAGCTGCCCCATACGCTGCTTGGAGCTTTCGGGGAAGTGACGCTTGACGTATTCGCGGCCGACGTCCTCGCCGCAAACGCCGTTGACCAAGGAGACACCGCGACGCCAGCGGTCGCGCTGCTGGGTGGTGCCGGACAGCACTTTGCCGTAGAAGTCGAAGTTGGCGGCATCGTAGTCGTGGCTGAGCAGGCTCGCGGTGCCGATGATGACGTGCACGCGGGCCCACAGCTTGAGGTCGTCAAGGTCAGCGTTGTTCCAGAAGCGTCGAAGCCCTTGAGGAAGCTGGGCTCGTGGACGATGGTGTGCTGCAGCGCGGCCGTCAGGTCCACCGGCCGGGTCTTCGCCGCCGGCGTAGCGTCGTAGGCGCCTGCCAGGCGTCGGCCCACGCCGCGATGTCGAAGTGGGCCAATTCGTCGCTCAGCGTGGCGAAATCGGTCGGGTTGTAGGTCTTCTGCGAGTCGCGCGTGGCGACGTTGTCCCAGTGGTTCGCGGCGATGCGGGTCTCGACATCGAGGAAGCGGTCCGCCTGTACGCGGGTGGTCTCTTCGTCGCCGTAGCCGGCCAGACGCAGCTGCTTGGCGACCATGTCGACGTAGGCTTCGCGGATCGGGGCGTAGTGGTCCTCGCGGTAGTAGGCTTCGTCGGGCAGGCCGATGCCGGACTGTTCGAGGTGCACGACGTTCGTGCCGGGGTTCTTGGGGTCGCCGAATACGGCGATGTCGAAGAGTCCGGCCCATGTCGATGGGCTTGAGGGCTCCGATGGCGCGGGTCAGCGCCGCCTTGTCGGCGGCGTGGTCGATGACGTCGAGGGCGGGCCTGATCGGCGTGGCACCGGCCGCTCGATGGCGTCGGTGTCCATGAACGAGCGGTACAGCGCCTGCGACTTGGCTGCGGGGCAGTCCTCGTCCTCCAGGATGTCGCGGATCTGGCTCTCGGCGTCTTCCGCGAGCTTGTCAAAGGAACCGTAGCGCGCCTTGTCGTCAGGCAGCCGGTACGTGTCGATCCAAGGGCCGTTGACGAAACGGAACAGATCGTCGGATGGTTTGATAACAGAGGAAAAAGCGGCCGTATCGAGGCCGGACGTCAAATCTGTGGTCATGGTCTCATACTAGCCGGGTTCGGTGACGTTCCTTCTGACCTTCCGCGGCCCGTCTTTTCCCATAGCGAACGACACGTAAGGTATTGGACGGAACGGCGGGTTGTGTTGATGGCATGAATTGGACAACTTGTCTAGAATATGGTGGTGACGGTGACGATATCGAAGTGGCCCGCTTCGGATGCCCGCACACGGTTGACGGCAGGCCGCATGAACGGTGAAGGAGTCATGATGAGCACATACGATGGCGGGCCTTTCCCGCACAGCGACGGACATGGCGACAACGGGCGCGGTGACGGCGGACAGCCCGGCGGGAACGGACAGGCCGGCCGTGCCGGAGAGCCGGAATACGGAGCCTACGCGCCTCAAGGCCAGCCTGCGGGCCGGCAATACCCGTACGGGGGAGCGCCGCAGGACGCGCCTCATCCGCCAATACCAGACGCAGCCAGGCGTCGCATCCGACCAGCCAGCCGCCCGTACGGCCAGCCCTACGCCTACCAGCGCCGTTCGGCCAACAGCAGCCCGGCCAGCAGCAAGGGCAGGGCGGCTGGGAGGACTTCAGCCCGTTCCGGCTGATTGAGGAGATGCTGCCGCAGAAGGCGAAGAACGCGATCCGCGGCCTGTACGGCATCATCGGCGTCGCGGCGATCGTGCTCGGCGTCGCGCTGCTGATCTGGCCCGGCAAGACGCTCGGCGTCGCGGCCGTCGCACTCGGCATCTACTTCGTGGTCTCCGGCGTGATCCGCATCGTCAGCGCCATCGTCACATTGGGACTGCCGTCCGGATGGCGCATCCTGGACATCCTCATCGGCATAATGCTGTCGGTCGGCGGTGTACTCATGCTGAAGAACGCGGCCCTGTCCGGACAGGCGCTCGCAGTGTTCATCACGATGGTGGTTGGCCTCGGCTGGATGATGGAAGGCGTGATGGCGCTCGCCGAATCATGGCGCCTGCCGAGCTCCGGCTGGGCGGTGCTGTACGCGATCATCTCGATTATCGCCGGTCTCGTCGTACTGGTCTCGCCGGTCTCGTCGATGCTGTTCCTGGTGATTTTCTGCGGATGTGCGCTGATCGTCATGGGTGTTTCCTCGATGGTCCGCGCGTTCAAGTTCGGCCGTCCGAGGCGTAAGTAACCCCCGCACAGTAGGCTGGGTTGCATGATCGAACTGAAAACCGCTAAGGAAATCGAGGAGATGAAGCCGGCCGGTCGTTTCGTCGGCGAGATTCTCAAGGAACTCAAGGCCATGACGAAGGTCGGCACCAACCTGCTGGAGATCGACGAGTACGTGCACAAGAAGATCGTCGACCGCAAGGGCGCCGAATCGTGCTACGTGGATTATGCGCCGGACTTCGGCACCGGCCCGTTCGCACACTACATCTGCACGTCGGTCAACGACGCAGTGCTGCATGGCATCCCGTTCGACTACAACCTCAAGGACGGGGACCTCGTCAGCCTTGATCTGGCCATCAGCGTCAACGGCTGGGTCGGCGACTCCGCCATCAGCTTCGTGGTCGGCAACGACCCCGACCCGAGCGACCTCAAGCTCATCAAGTGCACCGAGGAGGCGCTCGCCGCCGGCATTGACGCGGCCCGTCCGGGCAACCGTCTGGGCGACGTGTCCTCCACCATCGGCGACATCGCCCGTTCGTACGGCTACCCGATCAACTTGGAATTCGGCGGCCATGGCGTCGGCCACATCATGCACGGAGACCCGCACGTCGCCAACGACGGCAAGGCCGGCCACGGCTACCGCCTGCGCCCGGGTCTGGTCATCGCCATCGAACCGTGGTTCCTCAAGACCACCGACGAGATCTACCAGGACCCCAAGGACGGCTGGACGCTGCGTTCCGAGGACGGGTCGCGTGGCGCCCACAGCGAGCACACGATCGCCATCACCGAGAACGGTCCGGTCATCCTGACCACCCGCGACTGACCGGCAACCGGTCGTCCATCGCCCACGGCCTGTATCGGGCGATGCCGTCGCCGCTTTGGCATGTGATGATGTCCACGTGCTGGAGCGGCGTTTTTGGTGGAAACATGCACGCAATATAGTGTGTCCAATACAAGGCACCGGGACGACGAATTCGATAATTTCGACGACTTGACAATTCGAACGACTCAATCAAGGGATTAAGGAGCGTGCATGGCGACAGCTGAACTTCATGTGGATTCGAATCAGTACACGCTGCCGGTCGTCAAGGCTTCGGCCGGCCCGGATGGCATCGTGGTCTCCAAGCTGCGCAATGACGGCTGGGTCACGCTTGATCCCGGCTTCCTGACCACGGCGCAGTGCGAATCGAAGATCACGTTCATAGACGGCAATCGGTCGATCCTGCGCTACCGGGGCTACCCCATCGAGCAGCTGTGCGAGCATTCCGATTTCCTTGAGGTCGCGTGGCTGCTGCGACACGGCGACCTGCCGACGCAGGCGGAATACGACCGGTTTTGCAGCGACATCAACCACAAGACCATGGTGGGCGAGGATTTCCGCACGTTCATGGGCTCGTTCCCCCGTGCCGCCCATCCGATGAGCGTGCTCGCTGCGGCGGTGAACGCGCTTGCGGCGTTCTACCCCGACACCACCGACATCACCGACTCCGACCAGCTGGATGAGGCCGCGAAGATCATCATGGCGAAGGCGCGCACGGTGGTCAGCTACATTTTCCGGCGCCGCGCGATGAGCCGATGCTCTACCCGGACCTCGCCCGCGGCTACGTCGACGATTTCCTGCGCATGTGCTTCGCCGTGCCATACGAGCGGTTCGATTCCGACCCGCTGTACGTGCACGCGCTCGGCCGTCTGCTCATCATCCATGCCGACCATGAGCAGAATTGCTCCACGTCGGTGGTCCGCATCGCCGGCTCCGCCCACGCGAACCTGTATGCGGCGATCTCCGCCGGCATCAACGCGCTGTCCGGGCCGTTGCATGGCGGCGCGAACGAGGCCGTGTTGCGTCAGTTGAAGGCGATCCGCGACTCCGGCAAGTCCGTCCGCCAGTTCGTGGAGGACGCGAAGGCCGAGGGGCATCGCATCTCAGGCCTGGGGCATCGCGTGTACAAGTCGTATGATCCGCGTGCCGCATCGCGCGCCTGTATCTGGAGAAGATCATCGCGCGTGAGGACACCCGCAAGCTTCCCGCCGACGAGCGCGCCCTGTTCGACGTCGCGGTTGAGCTTGAGGACATCGCGCTCAACGACGAGTATTTCGTGTCACGTCACTTGTATCCGAATGTCGACTTCTACACCGGCCTGATATACCGCGCGATCGGTTTCGATCCGGCGATGTTCACCACGCTGTTCGCGCTTGGCCGCATCCCCGGATGGATCGCCCAGTACCGCGAGATGCTCGCCGACCCGAACACGAAGATCGGTCGTCCGCGTCAGGTGTACACCGGCGAGGTGGAGCGCGCCTACATTCCCCTGAATCAACGCTGACGGAAGCGGAAAACTGCGCCGATGGCATTGAGCGTTGGCGGGCGGCGTCAGAGACTGCGCGCCAACGCCCAATGCCATCAGTCAGCTCGCTCCGCTCTCAGCAGTCTCTGCGACGCTGCTCGTCGCGCATGTATTCGAAGCACATCTGTGTCTGCTCGGCGTCCGACAGCGCGCGGTGCTCCTCGACGTCGGCGATGTCGAAACGCTGGATCAGGTCGACCAGCCGGTGTCGGTTGTACTGCGGTACATGCTCCGGCTCATCTGCAACGTATCGATGATGCGGTTCGGCACCGCATGGTGCAGGATGCGCTGCGCCGCCAGGTCGATGAACTTGATGTCGAACTGCATGATGTTGTGCCCGATCATCGCGTCGTCGCCGCACCAGCGCAGGAAGTCGGGCAGCACGGTGTCCAGCGTCGGTGCCGGTTCGAGCATGTCCGGCGTGATGCCGGTCAGCTGCGTGATGAACGGATTGAGATTGCGCATCGGATTGACCAACTGCTGATAGGTGTCGACGGGCTTGCGGTCGACGACCTTCACCGCTCCGAACTCGATGATGGTGTCCCGATACCAGCTGACACCGGTGGTTTCCAGATCCAGTACGACATAATCGTCGGGCAGTGTCCCGTCGGGCAGCATCGGTGTCTCCTCCCGGCGGCATGAAGCCGCCTCGTAATGGTCGTGGCGAACTCACTACTGTACATCACCATTGCGATACGATTCGCCGTCGTCGGCTTTCCGGTGTCGCAGGCTCCGAAGAAAAGGAAACCCGGCCCAAAAGGGCCGGGTGAGAAGGAGAGGAGAGAAGGGGGTTTCAATTGTGGGGTTACCTTGAGTGACCTCGCCGGCTCTTGCCGACAACCTCCATATCACTCCACCATCTTGGAAGCTGTGCTGTGATTGGCATGAATATATGCCGGTACGTTTCCTTCCGGTACGCTGGGAGCCGTTTCCGGATGCGACTTCCAGCGGTATTCGTCACTGCATGGAGATCTCGTCGATGGCTTTCAGCTCCTCGTCGCTGAAGTCCGTGTTCTTCAGCGCCCCGATGTTGTCGATGATCTGCTGCGGCTTGGATGCGCCGGCGAGCACGCTGGTCACGGCGTCGTCGTGCAGCAGCCAGGCGAGCGACATCTCGGCGAGCGTCTGCCCGCGCTGCTTGGCGATCTCGTTCAGGGCCATGATCTGGCCGTGGACGCGCGTCACGTCGTCGGCGTGCAGGAAGCGCGGATCGTGCGCCACGCGCGAATCCGCGGGGATGCCGTTGAGATACCGGTCGGTCAGCAGACCCTGCGCGAGCGGGCAGAACGTGATGAGACCCTTGCCAGGTGCTTGGCGGTGTCCTTGAGCCCGTTGCGCTCGACGGTGCGGTCGAAGATGTTGTATTTGTTCTGGTTGATGATGAACGGCACGTGCAGTTCATCGAGGATCGTCGCCGCCCGCTCCAGCTGTGGCCCGTCGTAGTTCGACAGGCCACATAGAGCGCCTTGCCGCTGGCGACGGCCTGGGCGAGCGCGCCCATCGTTTCCTCCAGAGGGGTCTCGGGGTCCGGACGGTGATGGTAGAAGATGTCGACGTAGTCGAGTCCCAGGCGTTCCAGGCTCTGGTCGAGTGAGGCGAGCAGGTATTTGCGGCTGCCCCAATCACCGTACGGGCCCGACCACATCTCGTAGCCGGCCTTGGTGCTGACGACCAGTTCGTCGCGGTGGGCGGCGAGGTATTGCCGGATCAGCCGTCCCGCGTTCTTCTCCGCGGCGCCGGGTTCGGGGCCGTAGTTGTTGGCCAGGTCGAAGTGCGTGATGCCGTGGTCGAATGCGGTGAGCACCAGGCCTTCATCTGGTCGTAGGGCGTGATGTCGCCGAAGTTGTGCCAGAAGCCCAGCGATATGGCCGGGAGCTTCAGGCCGCTGGCGCCGCAGCGCTTGTACAGCATGGTGTCGTAGCGCGTCGTGGCGGGCGCGTAGGTGCCGGTGGGTTCGAACATGGGTGCCTCCAGGTGTCGTCGATCGGTCCGATGTCTCCATTGTCACGCTTCAAGTTGGCTTGAGCGCAAGGGCGTCCGGCGTGTCATCCTCGCGGCTACAATGTCGAGCATGGAACGATACACAATCCGCGAGGTCGCCGACATGTTCCATATGGAGCCGTCGACGCTGCGGTATTACGAGGATGCGGGGCTGCTCACCAACGTTGGCCGGACGCCGGCCGGGCAGCGCATATACCTCCAGTGTCATATCAACCGCATGAGGACGATCTGCTGTTTCAAGCACGCGGGCATGTCCATCGAGGACCTCAAGCGGTTCTTCGCGTTCGAGGCCGACGAACCGGAGCATATCGACGACATCGTCGCACTGCTTGAGGACCGTCGCGCCGCCATCGAGGCGCAGCGCAGGACGCCGAAACCGGGCGCCGCCGTGCACACGAGCGTGCCGAACAGGAACATGCCGACCGCGTAGAAGAACAGCTGCCGTGTGGTGAACTTCTGGACGAGGAACGCGCTGATGGGGATCATGGTACCGTTCGTCAGCATGAACACGGTGCTCAGCCATTGCGCAGTGTTGCTGGTGATGTCGAAATCGTGCATCAGATGGGGCAGCGCCGAGGTCATCAGCGTCTGATTGAGGATGGCGGTGAAGCTGCCGACCATCATCACGATGATCGGGACCAGATCACGCTTCGACATGGAATTCGACTGCGCTACGGCGGTATCGGATATGTTCGATTGCATGCATACTCGCGAGACTCGGGGGGGGCCGGCCGATCTCGGCTGCTGCTGCCAGACCGCCGCTGCGGCCGTTCGGCGACACAGCTCCTGCGGGGATTCACGGAAAAACAATGAAACCGCATACTGTCTATCGTCCCTGTGGACAACACGACTGCTGCCGCTCCCGCCGAAAGTCCAGACGCATCTGATGCCAAGCCGCGCCGCCGTGACGGGAACCGCAGACGCCCTCGTCCCGGTACCCGAAACGCTCATAGAAGCCGATCAGGGGTTCCTTGCACGTCAGCACCAGGCCGTCTCGCCCGGCATCGCGCGCGTCTTCGATGACGGAGCGCATGAGGCGGCTCGCCCGCCTCTCCCGTCGGCTCCCGGGGTTGGTGCACACGCTGAACAGCATCTGCCACGCGCCGCGCTCGTCATGCATGGACGTGTCCGCATACATGGCATCGACCAGATCCGGCTCGTCGGTGACCATGCCGTTGATGGCCGCCGTCAGCCGGTCGTCGTCGAACAGCAGCCAGAAATGGTCGGCGTATGTGCGCAACCGGTCGGCGATGGCGTCGCGGCTCGCCGCCTCCGCCGGCGGAAAGCATTCGGATTCGAGCGCTGCCAGCGCATCCAGATCGCTCATATCGGCGTGTCGTATCATCTGCATGGCTTCACTGTAACAGCTCTCTGCCGTGACCGCGCAGTCAGGGAAAACACATGTGCCCGGCCCGGAACGCATCGAACATGAATGTCCGAATCGCTCCGGGCCGGACGCCGGCCGCATCACGGGGAATCGCTCGCCGGTCAGCGCCGTGACCGCAGCCATGCCCGCTGCGCCGCGATGATCGCGGCGGTGACGGCCATCATCACCACGAACGCCACCGCGAACCATGCCCACATCGGGCCGGTCATCGCGACCACCTCGAACAGGTGCGGCAGGATGAGCAGCGCGAACGGGGCGCCCAGCACCATCGTCACGCAGACGAACACGCGGATCTTCGTGAACGGCACGCAGCTCTTGATCACGGCGACCATCGACGCGGCGATCAGCAGCGCGAACATGACCGTGCGGTTCTGCGTCTCGCCGAACGGAGCGATGAGGCTGAATGCGATGATCATGCCGGTGACGGCGATCGCGAACGGCGCCGCCTTGCCGAGCGCAGTGGGCAGGAACCGGCCGCGGATGCGTCGCGTGTCCGATTCGAATATCGTCAGGAACGACGGCCACGCCTCGATGCAGGCGTCGACAAGTGTGATCTGGATCGGAATGAACGGGAACGGGACGTTCAAAGCCAGGCAGAAGAACGACACCAGCACCGAGTAGATCGTCTTGATGAAGAACACGGCGGCCGTGCGGGTCACGTTGTTGACGACCTTGCGGCCCTCCAGCACCACCTGCGGCAGGTAGGTGAAATCGGAGTCGAGCAGCACGACCTGCGAGATCTGGCGCGCGGCGTCCGACCCGGAGGCGATGGCGATCGAGCAGTCGGCCTCGCGCAGGGCGAGCAGGTCATTCACGCCGTCGCCGGTCATCGCGACTGATGCCCGGCCCGCTGCATCGCCTGCACCAGCTGGCGCTTCTGCTTGGGGGTGACGCGAGAGAACACCGTGTATCGGCCGGCGACGTCGTTGAACGTGGAATCCGGGGCGTCCGCCGGCACCGAGGTCATGTCGATGACGTCACGCCAACGCTCCAGGCCGGCCTGCCGGGCGACGGCGGCGACGGTGTCGGGATGGTCGCCGGAGATGACCTTCACGTCGACGCCTGGTCGCGGAAGTACGCCAGCGTCTCCTTGGCCCGCGGGCGGATGTTGTCGCGCAGCGCGATCAGGAACATCGGCTGCAGCGCATCCGGCAGACGCTCCTCGTCCGTCCACGCGCCGGGCAGGTATCCGACGGCGATCAGACGCAGTCCCTGACCCATCAGCGCGGCCGCCTCATCGGGCAGGTTCGCGCCAAGGATGCGCTCCGGGGCGCCCAGGAACACGGTTCCGG